>Ga0180009_10001333_pt1 | contig 30605 bp, 26 predicted proteins | sample OS_PC_MetaG_FD_123537 | JGI IMG/M metagenome (GOLD analysis project Ga0180009, IMG submission 123537) | Groundwater microbial communities from the Aspo Hard Rock Laboratory (HRL) deep subsurface site, Sweden - OS_PC_MetaG | ecosystem: Environmental > Aquatic > Deep subsurface > Groundwater...
AGTTGCATCAATATCTACTGGGGCTCTGCTTGCCTTTAGGGCCCCTGTCATTAATACCGCTGTTTTAGTAGACATTTTAATATTAATGATTGCACTATCTGTTTCTGCATTTCCCGAAGGATTTCCAATAGTTTTAGCAACCACCTTAGCTTTAGGTGCAAAACGTATGTCTGAAAAGAAAGCTATAGTCAATAGAATGTCCATTATCGAAACGCTGGGTGAAGTAACAGCAATATGTTCAGATAAAACAGGCACAATAACCAGAGGGGAAATGACAGTAAAATTTATATTTACTGGTAATGAACTTTACGAGGTACAGGGAAGCGGTTATGTAGCTCATGGAAAAATAACTAAAGAGGGTATCGAGGTTGATATAAACAAGCAACAGGATATAAAACAAATGCTATTAGCCTCTATATTATGTAATAACTCCGAAATAGAACGAACTGGAGAAAATAATGATTATAGAGCAATTGGCTCTCCGACAGAAACGGCACTATTAATACTAGGTGCCAAGGTCGGTATTTTTAAGGATAACTTTTTATATGACCGCGTAAATGAATACCCCTTTAATTCCGAGCGTAAAATGATGTCCGTTCTATTCGTGCAAGATGGGAGGTATTACGTTTATGCCAAAGGTGCTCCTGAGGTACTTCTTGAGAAATGTTCCAAAACCTATAATAACGGCAATGAGAAAGTCCTTACAAACAAAGGAAAGGAGCGTATATATTCTTTACAGCAAGAAATGTCCAGTACAGCTTACAGAACACTGGTAGTATGCTACAAGGAAATTAATGCCGGGAATAAGAGTTATGAAGAAGAAAACTTCACCTTTCTGGGTTTGATAGCTATGGAAGATCCCCCAAGAGAAGAAGTCGCAGAAGCAATAAAAACAGCAAAAAGTGCGGGCATAAAGGTTTATATGATTACAGGAGACAGCAAAGAAACAGCACTTTCCATAGCTAAACAAATTGGTCTTAGTGTTGACACTAAAACGTTAGACGGTAATACAATGGATCAGCTTTCAGACGCAGAATTAGCAATAGAAGTTAAAGAAACCACAGTTTTTGCAAGAGTAAAACCAGAACATAAAATTCGTTTAGTGAAGATTTTCAAAGCTTTAGGGGAAATTGTTGCCATGACAGGGGATGGTGTTAATGATGCTCCCGCACTAAAAGAAGCCCATGTAGGCATTGCTATGGGCAAAAACGGAACTGATGTTTCCCGTTCTGTTGCGGACCTTATATTAAGGGACGATAATTTTGCAACTATTGTTTCTGCAATAGCAGAAGGCAGAACTGTTTATAACAATATTAGGAAGTTTGTAACTTACCAACTTAGCTGTAACTTAGCAGAGCTAATTACTTTATTTTTGGGAGTTTTGTTAGCGCCAACGCTTGGATGGCAGACACCACTTCTTGTATCTATACAAATACTGTTTATGAATTTAGTAACCGATAACTTACCTGCTCTAACACTAGGGGTTAATCCAACTTCAAAAGATATTATGGAGGATAAGCCCAGAAATAATGGGGGTATATTAAATAGCGAGTTATTAAAACTACTGTTGGGTACAGCATTTTTTATGGCTTTTACAACACTTCTTGCATATTTCATCTCCTTTAACGTTTTGGGATTAACTCTTGAAGTCAGTAGAACCGTAGCTTTACTAACATTAATATTAGTTGAAATAGCATCGGCCTTCAGCTTTAGATCTTTTAGGAAAATGACACTTACGCGATCACCCTTTGTTAATAAATATTTAGTAACTGCTTCTATTTTGTCGATTTGCTTTACTTTAGTAATCATTTATACGCCGTTTAATAAAATCTTGGAAACAACTCCACTAAACATCACGGGCTGGATCATTGCATTAGTATGTAGCAGTTTAATTTTAATTCTTAATGACGTAATAAAGACAATGAACTTGAGAAATCCTAACTATATATCCAGTACTAAATAAAGTCTTTTAGGTCCATAAAGCAAACCAGGTTTCGCATTATATACGTACATAAGATGCTACGAGACAACTACCTTTAGCACTGCCTCATTTGTCTCATTTCTAGCCTGGAGAGTATAACCTGCTTGTGGGGTTTCCAGACACGGCCGGTGCTCCAGAAGTTCAAAGTCTCGGTTACTTACGCTATACTTATAGAATGATAGGCGACGTTGCCAATAAACTAGATCTTCCAGATATATCAGAGACGGATGAAAAATTAACTCCTCCGGAAGTTGTGGATGTTGCCAGGCAAACTGAAAATTTGTTCTTACAGTCTGGGTTACCAAATGAACCTCGCACACGTGGACAATGCTGTGGTGTCGGGGCTGAAATAGAAAACCATCTCTTTCATTTTCATAATAAAGACATCAGAAGAGACATCGGTGATGGTGGGGAATCATTTGTAGTGATGCTTTGGCGAATACATGCGGCCTCTAGAAACATAGATCAAGATGCACTACAACAGAACTTGCTAAATACAGGTATGAGACCCGAGACACAGCTAGGTGTTTTTCACCACACACTTTGTGTATACAAGAAAGATGAGCGGGCATACGTTTTAGATAGAGCTTTCTGTCAATTTGTTAATCCAAAAGATCTTTCATTGGATGATGGTCTAGCGGAAGGAGGACCTAACGATTATGCATCTGGTTCGTCGGCCAGCGCGAGTCCTGTAGATCAGTTACTAAAACTAGGCTATTTTGAACTTACAGAAAAAACCGCTAGAGACTTTTTAGTTGCAACTTGTGATAAAAACCCCCAACACCAAATACCTGAGAAGATAAATGTAACCGACTTATTAGCAAGAGTGGTACCAGAGATGCCTGATCTCACTAAGGAAGAACTTGATGATATCTGCTTCTTAGGTAAAAGGTTAACGGGTCAGTAAATTTCCAGACTTGGGAGGTGCTCCAGAAGTTCAAAGTTCCGACGGACTTATCGCCCTTTCCTTGAATACTATAACTTTTCCATGTTTTCCTCACACAACACGGATCTTGGTTTCAAACATAATTTAGATGATATACTTCCCCTTGAAATTATTTTTATCTATGAAGCCTTTTGTCTACACCAGCAAGTCTAAAAAGAGACTCATTACAGCACTTGTCTTGATTGATTCTGTACTAGTTGCTTTGTGTTTTGTTTTTTATACAAAGACACAAAACAATGATGCCGGCTTAACAGGATCCGTACTGGCAGCGGTGGATATTTCAATGAGTGCTGTTGAAACTATCTCAGCCTCAAGCGAACCCGCAACATCAACAACAATTAAGTCAACTTCAACGCCCACTCCCAGCCCCATACCCCAGCCTGTACAAACTCCCATTGTGTTAGGAGTTTCCGATGCCACTGGTGAAGTTTTCTTTGGCCGTGGAACACCAAACAATAAAATCGGAATGTATGTACATAACAATGCCGATGATATTAAAGCTGCCGCAAAATTAATCAACAGCAATGGAGGTGATTGGGGTTACATACTTTTAACAATTGATATAAATGACCGAAACAAATCCAGTTGGAAGGATTTGTTTAATGCAGCATCTAGTAGTCATTTAATTCCCATTGTGCAGATTTTTAATAATAATAACTGCAACCCCGACAAGCTTGATTTTAAAGGATTAGCAAGTACATTAAACAGCGTAAAGTGGCCAAATAAGCATCGGTACATAAGTGTTTTTAATGAGATGAATTCTAAGGATTATTGGTGCGAAAAAATAGCACCTGATGAATACGCGAAGGCATTAAATAACGCTATCAAAGCCTTTAAAGACAAAAGCAGCGATTTTTTTATTATGCCGGGTGCTTTTAACAGCAGTGCAAGAACTCAAGACAGATATATGAGTGAAGAAACCTATCTAGTTAAGATGAACGAAGCTGTACCGGGGATTTTCAAAAAAATAGATGGGTGGGCAACACATTCCTATCCCCAGCCAAACTTTAGCGGAGATATTAATAACTTACCCGGAGGTTACGGAACACGCGATACTATTAATAATTACGAGTGGGAAATGCAAATACTTAGAAATTATTTTGGTGTTGGCTCTTTGCCTATATTTATTACAGAAACAGGATGGTTACATAGGGAAGGCCAAAGTGGTTGTGTGCAATATTCACAAAGTAACTTATTATCTGCGGATGTTGTTTCCAGCAGATATAAAATCGCCTATCTTAATTACTGGCTAAAAAATCCTCAGATAGTAGCTATTACCCCTTTTATATTCAGAAGTAAAGATCCGTGTGCGGAGGGGTTTGCATGGCAAAAAAAAGATGGCGGCTGGTATCCCCAGGCAAACATGCTTTTGAATATTGCCAAAACAGCAGGTACTCCCTAGGTAGTACTTTTACACATATCCTGCTATTCACTAAAAAATTGATGCATCTAAACTTTTCCAAGAATAATAACTATATTTTGTTATAATCTAATACGCTAATCACTTTGTTTATTGCCAGAGTAGCTCAATGGTAGAGCAAGCGCATCGTAAGCGTTAGGTTGAGGGTTCGATTCCCTCCTCTGGCTCCAAAATTCCTCTGATTTATTATTTTCTAATTTGACAACCTACCTACTATAAGTTACAATTAGTCATTCTCTAAAATAAAAGGAGACAAAATGAAAAAGCTTCTTGGCTTTGCGGCTCTTTTAGTTATTGGCCTTTTGGGGATTGTATTTATTGACCACCAATCAGCCACTCAACCCGACGGCGCGTACGGAGTTTGTTTGGCAGCTATCTGGGGAGCGGGGTTCGTTATTGCATCTTTCTACTGGTTATTCAAGAACAATAAATGAAACTCACAAGTGATCTTTGGCAACTAAGTAAATCGTGATTATATGAAATACTTAGTTGCCCTTTTTTTGTTCCCTTTTCAAACTACTGATAAAATAACCGTGATATTTTTATTAGAAACGAATTTAACTAAATCTCTTTTTATTTAGTACGTCTGTTGTGATATCATTTCGTCATGAACACGAGCAAAATGTCATTACTTCCTCACCAGAAACTATCTGAAAAAGATTTAAGAATAAGGCTTAGACTGATTTCCTGGGCAATACTTGGAATTATCATATTTTCAATATCTTCTCTTTTCTTATTTCCCACCCAAGTTGGTTCTTTCTTTGGTTTTTTTTCAAAGCACAGAAACGAAAAACCTTACCAGCCAACAGCTAAACCATCAACCCCGGTATTTGAAAATGCACCGGAATCCGTAAAGGACACAAAAGTAACCTTAAACGGAAGGGCAACACCCGGAACAACGGTAAAACTTTTTGTTAACGGACCGGAAAGGGCAACAACAACGACCGGATCGGACGGCATTTTTACATTTGTGGATGTGCCTCTTATACTGGGAAAGAATCTGCTATTTGCCAAGTCCTCGGATAACAGGGGTGTGGGAAGCGATACATCAGAATTTTTGAGTATTACAGTTGATAAGGATTTGCCGAAAGTTGAAATTACAAACCTGAAAGACGGTGCCACCGTTAAAAACTTGAATAAAAGAATTGAGGTTATCGGAACTGTAAATGAAAAGGCAAATATAACTATAAATGACAAGTATGTGATACAAAAATCGGATTTTTCCTTTGATTACTGGCTCGGAGTAGAAGAAGGGAGTGTTAAAATTAAAGTCATAGCCACGGATCCCGCAGGAAACAAAACGGAAAAGGAAATAGCGGTCACGTACTCAAAAAGCAACTAATATTGCAAATAATGCAAAAAGAATCTGCGGGTAAAAGAGAGAGTTTATAAATAAAGACTCAACCAAAAGCCCCAGCATAACTGAAAAGACTACTAATTCTTTAATATTTCTTTTTCTGAAACCCCCAACTAAACAATACGCATACGAAATTAGATAAAAAACAAAGCCAAGTACCCCAGTTGTTGCAAAAACAAAAAGAAGACTCGAATCAGAACCAGCCCCAGAACGTATATTTTCACTATCAGGTGTCAAAAACCCGTATTGTTTTTGCACATACCTATAAGTATTAAATCCGGTCCCAACCCAAAAATTATCTTTTATTATCTTATAGGCGTTTTTCCACGATGCGATTCTTAAGCTTGCTGAATCAGCCGGATCTGTAATACCGGAGATTCTGGTTTGAATTCTGGGAACAGCGAAGTAGACCATAAAAGACATCAAAAAAGCCGTAATTAGGAGCATTTTTGACCTAAAAATGCCATAAATTAGAATAACTACAGCAAACATTGCCCACGCACTCCTTGAAAATGTCAAAAAGAGAGCTAAAAGGATAATTATGAAAGCCGCTATATCAAACCTCCTTATTTTTTTGTCGCCGAAAATCCTATCGATGATAATGGTCAAACATATAGTTAAATACGCCCCCACAAAATTTGGATCAAAAAAAGTAGATGCCAAACGGTTTTTGTGAGGATCCCAGCCAAGATTTGGACTTAACTTTGTAAAATCCGGTATAACAAGAAGTTGGATAAATCCAATTAGCGAAACTAAAACTCCTGAAACAATTAAGGCATTAAGTATTTTTCCTTTACTGATCATCTTTTTATTAAGCATATTAAAAATTACAACGGAAGATATTAAATAAGCCGCCCACCTGACAAGGTAAAATCCAGAAACCATAAACTGTTCAATTGAAAATTTGTTGAATGAAAAAACTAATGAAGCCAAAGCGGATACAGTAAAAATCAAAAACATGATTGAAAACTTCGGAAGCTTAAATGACTTTCTTACGAGTAAAAAATAGAAAGATCCATACAAAGCAAGGAAAATTACAGAAAAATCAAAAAGGTAAAAATTAGACTCGCCACTTTTGTACACGGAAGTTAGTTGATTAAGACTTAATAAGAAAAGGGTTATATAAAAGGTTGTGTTAAGCATATTTTTCTTTCCAGAATTTGTAGGCAGTTAAACTTAAGAAAACTAAAATAAAAAACTCAGTGAGTATTGTCGTTGTAGCGGTAGCATAAAAAGAATATTTTGGAATATAAATTAGATTCGTAGCAAAATTAAAAACCGCACTCGCAAAATAAATCAACGGGAGCTTGCTTTGTTTATCAAGTATAACTATAAGCCAAGCTAATGGTTGGGTTAAGTAAAATATAAAAAGTCCAAAAGACAAAATCCTCAAAACCAACACTGACTGTGAAAAAGCCTCTCCGCCCAGTATCTTTGTCGCAAAAGGTGCAAAAAGAATCCCCAGCAACCCAACTATCAACCCCGAGGAAAGAAGGACAATCAGAATATTTGAGAATGTCTTTTTGAGTCTGTCTTGCCCTTCGGTCATATGCCTGACAAGAATGGGGTACGTTGCATTCATAAAAAATGTGGGTATTACAAGAAACACCTCAAAAATCTTGTAAGCTAAAGCGTAAATAGCAACACTTTCCGTATTGTTCAGACCATATTTATCCGGAACCTTCATTGCCGACATCATTAAGGTGTCTTGTTTGAAACTTACTTGGGAAAAACAAAACATTATCCCAAGCGGAAGTGCCGAAATTAAAAGATACTTCCATAAAGCAGGGTCGAATGTAAAGTCCGGTTTTACACCCAATCTTCCAACTAAAAGAAGGCTTAGTATAAAGGTGATCAACCCTCCAATCACATAAGAAAAATTAACCCAAGTTACATCTACTTTTAAATGCGAGAACAAAAGTACTAGCGCCAAAATTACCAAATAACCAAAGGTGTAAGCAATTGTTGAAAAATCGTATCTTAGTTTAACCTGGAAAAAGATATTGGTTGTTGTGTACAAAGCCTGAGTCAGCAGAATAAAAAGGCCAAGTCTTATACCAAGTTTTAATCCATCGGAATATGGGAAAAAATGAACACCAAAGGACATTATAGCTATGAGAAGGATAGAAAACAAAAGTCTTATAATTAAAATATTTCCTAAATACTTGTTAGCTTTTGACCAATCCTTGGAAAGTTCTCTTGCAGCAATAGCGTTAATCCCAAAATCGACGATAATAAAAAAAAGCGCCGGCCAGGACTGCATTAAACTAAACGCTCCGTACCCCTCTCTTCCATAAGAGCGGGTGATGATAACCACGGCCAACATGGTTATGCACATGCTGATAACTTTTCCAACAATCTGATAAACGGTGTTTTTAGCTATTTTGTTTGCTGTTTCTGATTTGAACATTAAAACTCACAGTTGGGCGTTGTTACTCCGCCGGTTTCAAGTTTTGGAGGTTCTCCGGCAACCTTGTTCATCAATTTTATAACATCATAGTGTAAATACGGCACAAAATCTTTATTCACCCATGAAAAATGATCGTACGGAGTATCATAAATCACCGTAAACGGCATTACTGCCCTCACCCGGTCGTCTTTTAACCACACCTCGTTGAAAGCAGTTTTAAAATACTCCGCTACGGTTTTATCAGGCAAGTACGATGAGTTGTAGCTCTCTCCCTCAGCATGTGCCCACCCTGTTTCAGTTATAAAAACCGGAAGGTCTTTTTTTACATGCAAAACACTCTTCAGATATTCAAGTTCATCTTCATACGCACGTATGCTCATCCTTCCCGTATCTAGCGGATTTCCTGCAAAATTAGGCTGGGGGTATGGATGAGAGGCCCACGCATCAAGCTTATCGAATATTCCCGGAACCTCTTCATTCATTTGTTTCATAAATTCAAAGGCATCCATATGGTCCGTCGTATTTAAGGCGCTTATATTAAAAGCCCCATTCATAATATAAAAGTCCTCATTATTTTCTTTAAAAGTCTTGATGGTGTAATCCAAAATCTTGGCATACTGCGAAGCATTCGCCTTCCCATACCAAAAATTATTGTCGTTTTGTTCATTGTAAACACTTATGTATCTATATCTGATTGGCCATAAGAAAGTGTTTAAAAATTTGGCCGCATTTTTAGTTTCTTTCTTATAATTATCTACATCCACATTCCAAAGTTGTATCACCGGAATAAGATGCTTTCCTATTAACTGATTAAAAACCCTTCCCCATTTCCCATAATCATAATCACGAACATTGTAGGGAATTAAAACGTAACCCCAATCACCGCCATTTGAGTTGACTAACCTGTCTGCAATTGAAAAAAATTCTTTTTCTTCCGCGTAAACATAAAGTCCAAACTTATTGTTTACCTTCCACAAGGGATCGCTTCCTGTGTAATAAGAATATTTAATCTGATCTGAGACAGAACAAGTGGATTGGGGTACATCGGTGTTACCAAAAATAAAGTTTAGGGGTGTGTTTTTCAAATCCCTTTCCTTATCGGTGAATTTAAGATAATAAAATAAACCAGCTGCTGTAAGAGTAAGCACTAAAGAAATAATAGAAATTATAAGTATTTTCTTCCTTTTAGTCCTAAACGAAGGCTCCATTAGAATATTCTAACATCTTTAGGGAGTGGGATAGACCTCAAATATCCTGTACAATGAGGTCCAAGTGAAACCAGAGGTGAAACTTACACTATTTATATTTTTAATCAGTATAGTACTTGGATGTGCTGTGGTTATATCAAGAGCGAAAAATACATCTGGAAACATTTTATCTCCCTTTGCAAAAGGATCCTCATTGTTTTCACTTTTCGGAAGACATGAAAAACCAAAGAAAATAATTTACGGGTACTTCCCTTATTGGAATTTTGAAAAAATTAAATACCTAAGGCTTGATGAACTGACACATCTTGCCTACTTTGGGATTTACTTGGAAGAGAACGGTAATTTTGAAAAAACAGCCATTGGAGAAGACGGGAGTATTGTCTTTGAACCCGGATACAAAAACTGGAAAGAAAGTAAAGAACTTGGAAGCCTAATTGAAAAATGTAAACAGGAAGGAGTGAGGGTTGCTTTAACCGTTATTGCACACACGGATGAAAAAATAGACAATTTCTTAGATTGTAAGGAGTGTTGGAATACCTTGCTAAATAACTTGGTAATGGAGTTAAACGTAAGGGGGATAAAAGACGTAAATCTTAATTTTGAGTATGCGGGAGAAACCGATCCTAAAAGAGCTGTAGAATTTTCAGAACTTACAAAATTTGTTAATGAGCAACTTGATTCAATCTATGGCGATTCTTTTGTCGTTGCATCAGCCTTTGCTGATTCCGCGCAGGCGCAAAGAGTAAGTTCAGATCTTGATAATTTGGGAAGAAACGCGGATGGAATTTTTATCATGGGGTATGATTTTCACAGACCCCAGTCAGATGAAATAGGTCCGGTGGCTCCAATATCCGGAAACAAGCAAAATATTACATCTATTCTTAATGATTTTCTTACAAAGGTTCCGCCAAATAAAATAATTTTAGGAGTTCCGTATTATGGCTATAACTGGGTGGTAAAAAGTGATGATCCAAATGCCAAAACACTCAAGGACGCAGATGACAACCCACGTGCTCAATCCCAACCATACGAAAGCGTTATGGATACGATACTTGATACAGATCCGGAAGTTAAGTGGAACGAGGAAGGAAAATCCCCATATTTCACGTACACCAGCCCCGAAACAGGAGAGCTAAGAACGGTTTACTTTGAAAATAAAGATTCTTTGAGAGCAAAATATCAGCTTGTTAAAGACGCAAATCTTGCGGGGGTTGGTATATGGGCACTGGGGTACGATGGTGGGTACAACGAACTTTGGGATCTTTTATACGACGAGTTTATCCGATAAACCTAAATCCGATTAAAAACAACACCACCCACAAAAAAGCTGAGTAATAATACCTGAGCGGCAACGGACCCCACCAATCTTTATGCCATAAAACATGTTTTTTATTGAATTTTTTAATTCCAAAGTGTGGATTCAAAACAAACCAGAAAAAATCCTCTAAATTCGTAGTCAGCATATACGCTGAAAGAAGAATAAGCTCTGTATGAAAATCCCAGCGCATAAAAAGAAACGGAACGTGTAAAAGAAGTAAAACAGAAATAAAAAAGTATATGTGGTAACCTGAAAAATCCCCCTGTAAACCTGGGAGCAAATCAACTAGCTTAATTCGAAATCTCCAAGTAGGGAGTTTCTCTGCCCAGCCGTACCTACCCTCTATCTGTATTTCAAGAAGAGCCAAAAGTGTGGCGATAACAAAGCAAAAAACAAAATATTTTATGAGCAGTTCATTCATCTTTTTGGTGGGTCCATCTGGGATCGAACCAGAGGCCTTTCGGATGTGACCCGAGCGCTCTACCAACTGAGCTATGGACCCCAAGTGCTTTTATTTTACTACACTTGTTTACTTTACTCATGTAAAATAAATTAACTTGGTAAAAACACTTCACGCAATTTTTAAGATCTTTCTGGATTTTATAGAAATCATTTTCATATGTACTTCGGTATTTCTTGTTGTTTACCTATTTATCGGGCAGCTTCTGGAAGTTACGGGGGACTCAATGTCCCCGAACTTTCACGATAAAGAACAAATGTTAGCTGAAAAGCTTTCAACAAAATTCATCGAGTTAAAAAGAGGTGAGATCGTAGTTTTTAAACACCCGCTGGAACAAGATAGATTATTAATAAAAAGGGTAGTAGGTCTGCCGGGAGAAACAATAAGAATATCAAACGGTTTTGTTTACATAAATGATAAAGTCCTTAATGAACCATACCTTGCTCCAGGTACCAAAACCCAGCAAGAGCAAGCATTTCAGGAGGGTTTAGAGTATAAGATACCGGACGGTTCTTATGTTGTTTTGGGGGACAACCGTGCAAAAAGCACCGATTCAAGAGAGTGGGGGTTTTTATCTAAGGATTTAATAGTCGGAAGGGCCGTATTAGTCTACTACCCGATAAATAAAATAAGGTTGGTTGAAAGTAAAATCTTTTAAGGATTATTTGGAAGATTTTTTAGTGCCTCAAAAGGAACTACATGGACCTTTTTTCTCTTGTTCGTTGCCCACTTAAACTCAACCGTACCTTGTGATGTTGCAAAAAGAGTGAAGTCTTTTCCCATCTTCACATTTTTCCCGGCAATGATCTGTCTTCCTCTTTGTCTCATAATAATTTGACCTGGTTTTGCCGGCTGACCGCCATATGTTTTGACTCCCAGTCTTTTACCGGATACGTTTCCTTTTTGAGTTGCTTTAGCCCCACCACCTTTTTTATGTGCCATTACTTAGTCTCCTTTTTCTTAACTGTCTTTTTGACGGGTTTTTTTGCCGCTGGTTTCTTAACCGGTTTTTCAGTTTTTTCTACTTTTTTAGCTTCGGCTTTAGCGGCCCTCTCAGCTTTTTCTGTACCAATTGAAATTTTTTCAATCTTTATAATACTCATTGGTTGTCGGTGCCCTTTCACTTTTTCGTAACCTGACTTTTTCTTGAATCTAGCAACCCTTACCTTTTTTCCAAGTTTCTCTTCAAGAACAACTGCCTTTACGGAAACTTCCTTTAGTTCAGGCTCTCCTACAAGCCTTTTACTGCCATCACGATACATTAAAACTGATATTTTAAGCGGAATTTTTTGCCTTTCCAACTCAATAACATCGCCCTCTTGGACCAAAAACTGTTTTGAAGCAAATTTTATCACTGCATATTTTTCCATATCTACCTTACGCAAACTTAACAGAAGGATACTACACTAAACTTAAAAATTCGGCAATACTGCCAGCTCAAATCAAAGTTTAGAACTTCTTCCGACGGTAATTAACAAATCGTACTCGGTTGTGTCAGGCAAATCTTCTTTCACGGTGATTCCCGGGAATTTATCTTTCATATCAGCTTTGATAAGATCTGTGTAGGCTACCTTGTCTTTTTTAAATCGAAAAATTGTGTCGGCAACATCGGAATTCGCTGTATCAATACTTTGGATACTATATCCAAGAGCTGTTAAAAATAGCTCCGTTTTTCTCGCCAATTTATCAATGCCGGCTCCATTTTCTATTCTTATTTTAATATCTGATTTTTTAAGTTCCGCTTTTTGGGTAACTACCGCAGGAGCAGAACCGCTTAGGACAGCGTTGGAGTTTTGATCCTGCTTTTGATTGGTGTTTTGGGCAATATTTGTATTTCTTAGGTCGTTTTTGCCTCTTAAATAAAGGTAACCACCAACCAAGCCGCCTATAAGAAGGAAAAGGGCTACTATTGTTCCAGCGGCGACTAAAGAGAAGCTTTTTTCCTCTACTACAGGAAGCGGAAGAAGGTTTAGCAAATTTAACTGGCTGTCTATCGCCTCTGGGTCGGTATCAAAAATATAACCCACGATAACATTTTGTTCGTATCCTTGAGTTATTTCAGGTTCATCTCGAAACTTAGGAATTGCAATTTCTCTTACCTTGTATCCTTCAAGCGTGAAATAATCTGCATTAATTGTAAATACATGACTTATGGGGCTTGATCTTTTGTAAAACGATAAATCTTTAATCAAAACCTGAAGCTCCTTTCCAGTCAACTCTTTTTCGTATACATCTGCAAAAAATATTCCCCCAAGCTCGGAAAGTGCAATAACCTGCCTGTTCCCTGTTTTACATATAAAAATTGATGGTTCGTTTACTTTCTCATATTTTGGGAGGGCCCTCACCCAAGGGACTACACTTTTTAAACCCACTCCCATGTTGTTTGAAACTTCAATATACTTTTCCAAAATATCTTTTCTTACCCCAGTAAACTGGTACACAAACGGAGCAATCTTTTTATACGAGAAGTAAATATCATTTAAAGGAATTTCCTTCGCCTTTTCTTTTAGTTCAGTAATTATTTGAGCCTCAATATCGATGTCTTTTTTGGAAAGAGTAATAAATCTTAAATAAACATCCTGTGGCTCAATAACGAAATTAAGACCCACCTTGTTTTTTGTAAGTGTAGTTATGTGAGGTAACAATTCGTTCAAAACAATAGCGAAGGCCTCCGAGTTTACTATTTTTGTATCATTTACAACATCTTTTGAAACGTCTATTAGTGTCGTCCTTAAAGAAGCGTCTTTGTCAACTGTGGAAAGTCTGGCAACGTTTTTGTTTATTGAAATAAATATATCTTGCATACGTTAAATAATACACGATGGGGTAGTGTTAGGCACCTTAGATTTTTTCTATTTTTAACTCCTGTCCGGGTATTAACTCCTTCGCAAAAACCCTCTTTTTTATTTCTTTTTCGTATTCCTCTACAACTTCTTTATTTTCAGTAGTATCAGGATAGGTTACCTTTATTTCATCTGAAACCGATAACCCCTTTTCTTTTCTTAAATCTTGAACAGACCTTATAAACTCCCTCATCTTCCCCTCTGTTATAAGTTTTGGAGTTAGCTCTAAATCAAGACACACCAAACCCGACTCGTCTTTAATCCAACCAGTCTTCTCGTCAAGAGAATTGACCATTTCTAATTTTTTGATGTTGGTCTCTTCAAGGACAAGTGATTCGTATTCTTTTTTAACGGCGCGATCTTTAAGTACAGCGAGCGAACCAAGTACCTGACGGATCGGAATTGCTTTTAAGACTCTGACTGAGAGAGCCGCCGATACTATTTCTCTAGTTTTTTTCATTTCTGACATTATTTTTTCAGATTTCTCAATAACGCTCTCGTCAAATAACGGATAGTCACACAAATGAACCGATTCCAAAGCATCCTTATCAACTGAAACAACTAAATTCCGATACATATTTTCAGCGATAAAAGGAATTATAGGGGCGCAAGCTTTTGAAAAATCAACTAATACTTTATACAAGGTTGAAAGCGCCTCATTATCTCCGGAAGAAATTCTGTCCCGAGATCTTCTCACATACCATCTTGATAAATCGTCAACAAATTCTTCTATTGCCCTAACCACGGGGGGAACATCGTACTTTTCCATATTGACGGTTATCTCCTTTATAGTCTGATTTAGTCTAGCCTTAATCCACGTATCCAACACCCTATCTGAATCTGATAGCTTACTTGGATCCCATTTGTGTAAAGAGGCGTATATCAAAAAGTAGTTAACCGAATTCCACAGCGGATTAATTACATTTCTGGATTTATTTTTAAGCTCAACTTCATCAAAGTTGGCGTTTTCCGCATTCATTAAAGGAGACCCCATTAGATAAAGTCTTAAGGCGTCACCACCATAATTTGTCAGTATTCCCTTCGGATCGGGGTAGTTTTTGTAGGTCTTACTCATTTTTCTACCGTCAGTTCCAGCCATTACTCCTGTTACTATTACATTGTTAAAACACCTCGATTTAAAAAGAAGTGTGGAGATAATATGCATTCTTTGAAACCAGGCTCTTACCTGACCCGCATATTCAACAATGTAGTCGCCAGGAAAGTTTTTCTCAAATTTCTCTTGGTTCTCAAACGGGTAGTGAATCTGTGCAAAGGGCATGGATCCGGCTTCCATCCAAGAATCTAAAACTTCGCTTTTTCTTTTGTACTCTTTTCCATTTTTATTAATTACAATTTCATCGATATAGGGTCTATGAAGGTCTTTAACTTTCTGACCTGAAAGCTCCTCAATCTCTTGTATCGATGAGACAACTATCCTATCTCCATCTTTCGATTCCCAAACCGGCATTGGTGTTGCCCAATATCTGTTTCTGGAAATACACCAATCGGGTGCCTGTTCAATCGTTTTTTCAAAGTTTCCATGCTTTATATAGGAAGGAACCCAGTTTATACCCTCATTGTTATTAACCAGTTCTTTTTTAATATCCTGAACGTTTATAAACCAAGAATTTTGAGCTTTTTGTACCAGTAAGGTGTCGCATCGATCGTGGAAAGGTACTCTGTGTGTCACCGTTTCGTTTTTGAATAATATTTTTCTTTTTTCCAAATCTTCAAGTATCAAGGGGTTCGCTTTAAGGTAAAACATCCCTTCGTATGGATTTTTGTCTTGATTTCCCGGAACAAATTTTCCCTCATCATCCAAAGTCATCATTAAGGTGAGACTGTAAGTCCTTCCCATGTCGGTATCTATTTCGCCAAACCCCGGAGCGCTGTGCACAACACCTGTCCCATCTTCCATGTTTACCATTCCTTCGTAGGAATAAACCTTAAACTCACCCTCTTTTGGCGCGTAAAACGTGTATAAAGGTTCGTATTCCACACCCACGAGGTTCTTACCTGGAAACTCTTTCACAGTTTTGTATTTTTTGTCACCAAAAACAGCTTCTAGTCTTAATCTTGCTAAAATGTAAGTCTCTCCATCAGAAACTACCTCCACGTAAGTTTCTTTTTTATCAACAACCAGCGCTCTGTTTGAAGGTAACGTCCAAGGTGTAGTTGTCCATGCCAAGATACTCTTATCCTTGAAATTTCCTTCTGATGTAACTTTAAATTTTACAGTTATTGATGGGTCTTTCTCATCTCTATAGGAGTTGTCCATTGCTATTTCAAAATCGGAAACCGGGGTACCGCAGACCGGACAATACAAAGATGTTCTTATCCCCTCATAAATATAGCCTTTTTCATACAGCTGTTTGAATGCCCACATGACGCTTTCCATATACGACGGGTCTATTGTTTTATAAGCATTTTTAAAGTCAACCCATCTTCCGATCTTGTCAACATACCACTCCCATTCGGCTGACACTTTTGATGTGTATTGATAGCAAGCTTTAGTAAACTTTTCCAAACCATAGTTTTCTATGTCCCGCCTGTTTTTGATTCCAAGCCCCTCCTGAACACGATTTTCCACAGCCAATCCGTGAGCATCCCAACCCCAAACCCTTTCCACTCTTTTTCCTTTCATAGTCCAGTATCTTGGGATAACATCTTTAGCGATGGAACCTAATAGATGTCCGTAATGCGGCGTTCCCGAAATAAACGGAGGGCCATCATAAAAAACATACAAATTATCCTCTGAGTTTTTTTCAACAGATTTTTCAAAAATCTTTTTTTCCTTCCAGAACTGAAGAACCGCCTCTTCGAATTCAAGAATAGTTTTTTTGTCAGACGGAGCAAATGCCATACTGATTGATTTTACCAGACTTTTACAAATAGGGGATAAAGATTCTATCTTTTTTCTAGCAACCCTTGGGAAACATTAACAATTAGATCCGCTCTTCTAGCAGTGCTGAACAATACATAAACAAGAAGAGAGAACATTAATACTATTAGAAAAAGAAGAAAGGAATATTTTTTCATTTAAGCCTATTTATTTTCCCAGATTATGTCTTTAAAACCAAGCTTTTTATTTGAATATCTTGCCATAGTAAACAAAAGGTCAGATAGTCTATTTAAATACTTAACAATAAATATTCTGTCTTTTTTATGTTTAACATAATTAACGACAAGTCTTTCAAGTCTTCTGCAAATAACCCTTGAAAGATGTGAAAAGCTGCTTTCCCTGCACCCACCTACTAAAAGAAAGTTCTTAAGGGGATCTATCTGAGATCCAAAGTAATCAATTACTTCCTCAAGTTCTTTTATCCTTCCTTCCCAATATTTTATTTTCTCATCCGGAATCTTTTCTGGAGAAATTATTAGAGACCCTAAATTCAGTAGATCTTTTTGTACCTCCTGAGAAGTTTTTCTAACATCGGGAAGTCTTGCTGTATGCAAAAAACCAAGACTTACACCCAGCTCATCAAATGTTCCCAACACATCAAATATCAAATCCGATTTTGAAATCTTTCTATTTATCTTAGGCAAAAATGTCTGCCCAAAATCACCATTTCGAGTATACATCTTAAACATATTCGCGGGGCAGAAATTACCCTCAATATACTCTTTGTGTATTTTCAGTCAATCAGCAAACAGAGTACCCACAATCGTGGCATTTAACACAACCCTCTTCTCTTATAAAAGAATAGTTGCCGCATTCGGGACACATATCAACATTGGAAGATATACCATAAGGATTGTTTTTGACATATTCACTTTTTTCATCGTCGCTATTGTTTGTATTACCATTCTCTTCACTTGCCTTGTACTGTGAATATCCAAACTCCTCAGCCAAAACTTTCGCAACGGCATCTGGTATAGAACCAATTTTGTTCTTACCAAACCCAACAGACCTCGACCCACCTATTCCCCCTAACTGAGCTATCAACTCCCCAACTGCGTCCTCGGTTGTGGAAGAGGTTCTGAAAAACCCGGACACAAGTCTGCCCAAAGCTTCCGCAAGAGCGGAGACATCAGTCCCCGCCTTACCAACATTGATAAATACCTCAAAAGGTTTTCCGTCTTTATTTTTATTTACCGTAATAAAGGCCTTCCCTTGAGGAGTTTTAACACTATATGTTGCTCCTTCAAGTCTGTATTCTCTTTTGAGTTTTCCCACACCATCGATTTCTTTTAATGGAGCCTGTGACTGAGTCTCAATTGGAGCAGATTCCGTTGTTAACTCTGTTTTATCCTGCTGTTTTCCTTCCTTTGTGCTTTTAGTTTCTAATGCAACCTCCTGTCTGCTGCCAGTAACATACACGGTAAGCCCCTTGCACCCAAGTTTCCATGCCATCAAGTAAACCTTGGCTATATCTTCCCTTACCGCCGTTGATGGGAAATTGCAGGTCTTAGAAATAGAATTATCGACAAACGCCTGTAGCGATGCCTGCATCAATACATGCTGTTCGGGAGAAATATCTCCTGCAACAACAAATGATTTTCTTATCTTTTCCGGAATCTCAGAAACATCTTGGCATGTTCCATTATGGACCGCTTTTTCGACAATCTTTTTCTTTAGCTCCGGATCTATATTTAGCTTATCAAGAGCTTTCTGGAAGGAGGGGCTCACATAAGTGAGGGTCATTTGTTTATTTTGACCCGCAGCTTGATAAACATTCATATAATAAGCAAGTGCAAATACCGGTTCGCATCCATATCCCTCGACTCCCGCAACGATGGATATCGTTCCTGTTGGTGCTATGGTTGTAGTTGCAGCGTTTCTTATCCCATAAAGTCTTACGCCATCAACTACTTCCTGCCACTCGATACCCGGTCTTTCCCAATTATTTGTAAAGGGCTTAAGGGGTTTTGGAAGTTTCCACTGAGGATTTTCCGAATCATATATGCTTCCTCTTATCTTTGGAAACGGTCCTCTTTCTCTTGCAAGCTCAATTGACGCCTTCATGGAATGGAATCTTATAAATTCCATCACCTGCCCTGCAAAGTCCTGCGCTTCTTCACTTCCATAAGAGATACCCAGGTGATACATAACATCTGCAAGCCCCATTAACCCCAAACCTATTCTTCTACAGTTTAAGGCTGCTTCCTTAAGCTGAGGAACCGCCGGAACATACTTATTTGCTGTTACAACGTTGTCTAAAAATCTAGTGGATAAAATAATTGTCCTTCTTAGTTCTTCCCAATCAAACTTCTCATCCTCAGAAATGTGCTGCAAAAGATTAATCGACCCTAAAACACAATTCTCATAAGGCCCAAGCCATTGCTCGCCGCAAGGATTTGTAGATTCAAGTTTATAAAGATGCGGAACTGGGTTGTATCTATTTGCCTCATCTATAAACAAAACTCCAGGCTCCCCGTTTTGGAACGATTGGTTAACGATCAGATCGTATATTTCTCTGGCTCTTGGAGTTTCTACAACGTCGCCAGTTTTTGGATCAAGAACATTATATGTCGTGTCATTTTCTACCGCTCTCATAAATTCATCTGTGATTGCAACCGATATATTAAAATTTGAAACACTTCCCTCAACAGTCTTGCACTTAATAAACTCTCTTATATCTGGATGATCTACTCTCAATACACCCATATTGGCACCTCTTCTTATTCCGCCTTGGGCTATTTCACCAAAAGCAGCATCATAAACCTTCATAAAACCAACTGGTCCAGAAGAAACTCCCTTACTGGTTGAAATCATGGAACCTCGGGATCTTAATCTTGTGAAGGAAAAGCCATTTCCCCCTCCGGATTGCTGAATTAGTGCTGCGTTTCTTAAAGTGGAAAATATGCCATCGTCATATTTTCCAAGGTCATCTGAAATCGGAAGAACAAAACAGGCCGCTAATTGCCCAAGGGGGGTACCTGCGCCTGTAAATGTAGGGGCGTTAGGAAAAAACTTTTTTGTAGAGAGTAAATTGTAAAACTCAACTTCCGATATTTTTGGATCCCTGTGTGGTAAGTCCGGTTCTGCCATGGTTTTTGCAACCCTTTCAAACATCTGCTCAACGGTCTCCGCGGGGTTTCCTTCCTCATCTCTTTGGAAAAATCTCTTTTCAAGAATCTTAAGTGAGTTCTCAGAAAATTCGATCTTTTTGTTTTGTTCCAAATTTACTCCCTCATTAAAATATAAATAGCTCATAATGATTCATTTATAACGTAACACCGGCCTTGGACTTATAAAACTAGCGCCACATCACAAACGTAAATAATTACATTCACAACAACTCTCAACCTTAATTTTTCTAAGTTTGGGACTTTTCGATGAAAAACGATTAGATGTTTCTCACCGCTGCCTGTTTCTATATGAAATCAAAAAAAATACAAAATACCAAGCTACGAAGATTAGAATATTTCATAAATTTGCTTATGCAAGGTACAAATAGTAGAATCTTCATAATAATATCTAGAAGGAGGAGCTATGATAGTTAACGCAGAGATAGACAAGCTGAAAGTAGGAGACGGTGTTCTGGTGATGTCGGAAGATTTGAAATTTCTCGCACATGGGGTTATCGCTAGAATAAGTAATGATTCGAAATGTGCGGCGGTAGAAATTACCTCCTTCGACACTAGGGGGATAGACGTTAAGTCTTGCATCGGTAGCGAGGACACCCCCGGCAATGTCGAACTAACAATCGGACAAAGAACTTGGTTTACAGACGCTGAGATTTTCTGGATTATAGATGACGACAAGTAGAACACAATTTCTAACCAATAGCAAGACAAGACCTCTTAACCTCCGGGAGGTCTTTTTCTTTGCGTTTATTTATTTTCCTCTTAGAAACGCAGGGATATCGTACTTGCTCTCAAAATCACCTTCAAAATCCTGTGGTTTAAAAATATCTTTCTTATTAGACTGATTTTTTTTCTCACTACCAGTTTTGGTTTCAGAAGTAGTAGATTTTTCTACTTTTTCTTTTCTCGTAGCGTAAGCGGGCTCAACAAAACCGTATCCAAGATCGTCATGCTTTATATCAAACCCCGTTGCAATAACTGTAATCTTAATCTGACTGGACATCCTTTCATCAATTGTTGTACCAAATATGATGTTGGCCTCGCTGTTTGCAATATCTCTAATGATATTCGCGGCCTTATCAACTTCCTTCATGGTCAAATCTTTACCTCCAATAACATTGAATAAAATTCCCTTCGCATCTTCGACGGATTGCTCAAGCAAAGGTGAGGAGATAGCGGCTTTTGCTGCGATCTCTGCTCTGTTTTCGCCTGTTCCGATTCCAATTCCCATCAACGCTGTTCCAGCATCTTTCATTATCGTTTTTACATCTGCAAAGTCGACATTGATAAGCCCCGGCATAACAATAAGATCTGATATCCCCTGAACTCCCTGATTTAAAACGCTGTCTGAAAGTTTAAAGGCTTCTAAAATGGACATATTTTGATCTGCAACCTCAAGGAGTCTTTGGTTTGGTATAGTAATGAGCGCATCAACCTCAGATCTGAGATCAGTAATTCCGGTTTCTGCGTTTCTCATTCTCAAAGAACCTTCAAATGGAAAAGGTTTTGTTACCACACCTATCGTTAAAGCACCTAAGTCTTTGGCCATTCTTGCAATTACAGGGGATGCCCCCGTTCCAGTCCCGCCACCCATACCGGCCGTAATGAAAACCATATCTGCCCCCTCAATGTGTTTTTGAATGATCTCAGAGGATTCTTCGGCCGCTCTTCTTCCTATTTCAGGATTGGCGCCAGATCCCAAACCATGAGTGATTTCCTGGCCAATCGGAATTTTTACAACTGCTTTGTTTTTGGATAAATCTTGGGTATCGGTGTTTATAGCTACAAACTCAACGCCTGTAATCTGGCCGGATTCAATCATTGAATTTAAAACATTCCCCCCAGCACCACCTATACCTAAAACCTTTATTTTAGCGAAATTTTCAACCTCGGGCTTTACCTGCATTGTATTTTTTGTGTGGGCAGATTAAATATATTATTTCAAATCTTAGGGCAGAAATGATTTTAGCTTACCGAAAAGTTTGGACAAACCTATTTTTATGCTACCTCTTTTATCATCAAATGACAATAGATTACCACCTCTGTAAAGCTTTGAGCCATATAAGATTGCTCCGACTCCTGCAGAGGAATCAGGACCTTTAATTTCGTCAATTAAACCCGTTACCCCCTTTGGAGTTCCTATCCTTACGGGCATTTTAAGATTCACTTTTGCACTTTTTTCAATTCCTACAGTCAGGGCAGCACCACCTGTTATAACGATTCCAGCAGGAAGTTTCCCATTAAGACCTGCTTTTGTAACTTCCAAAGCTACAAGTCTGAAAATCTCCTCAAGTCTCGCTGATAAAATCTTGTGAAGCATGCTTCGAGGTATTCTTTCGATTTCTAAGTCAAATTCAGAAACATCAAAATCTTCCTCTTGGTTGTCATTCTGACTTCCCCGTGAAATCATAGCCTCATTGCTTAATCTCAATTTAATTTTTTCAGAGTCCTCAAGCCTTGACCTTAAGCCGATTGCCAAATCACTTGTAATCAACTTTCCACCGATGGGTAAAACTACTGAATGAATTGGACTTCCCTCCAAAAAAGCGATGACGGAGGTTGTTCCTCCGCCTATGTCTACTAAAAGTGTCCCAAGCTCCTTTTCTGTATCAGTTAAAACTGCATAAGATGAAGCAAGACCCGTATAAACGAGCTCATTTACATCAACACCAACCTGATTAACACATTTTGTGATATTTCTCATCGCCGTGGCTGATCCATGAATAACGTTTGTTTCAACTTCAAGTCTCACACCCGACATCCCAACAGGATCTTTTATACCTTCCTGGGAGTCAACAACAAAATCTCTTGGGATAACGTGAATAATTTCCCTGGTTGAGGGCAAAGATATCGCCTGAGCTGCTTCAATTACTCTTGCCACATCTTCTTTTGATATCTCGGATGTTTCGTTTGGAGAAACCGCAACAACTCCATGAGAATTCAAGTTCTCAATGTGGCTTCCATTTATTGTTACGAAGGCGCTTGATATTGAAACTCCTGCCATTCTTTCAGCTTTTTCAATACTTTGAGAAATGGCTTCAACAGCACTGTCTATGTCAACAACATTACCTTTATTTATACCTTTGGAAGGTATATTTCCCGAAACACCTATAATTGAGACCTTATTGTCAGATACACAAGCAACTGTCGTACCTATTTTCGTGGATCCTATATCAATACCGGTTATAATTTTTTCTTTGGGCATAGCGCTGACGGATTAATCATATAATACTATTACTTTATCATAGCGTAAATCAATTCTTCTAATTGTCTTTTTCTCGGCAACTGATTTTTTGATTAAAGCTCCAACCGTCTTTAGGGATTGTTCAGTGTTTTTATCGTACCCAAGGTATACTTCGATACCACCGCCAACATAAATCTTTGAATATTCGGCGTAAAAACTTATATTGGTTACTTTTACCCCATTTCTCTCAGCAAATTTTACTATGTCCACACTAATCAGTGTTAATTCCTTATCCAAAAAACTCCCTACTTTTATATCCCCTTCATATTTAATCTTCGCTAAGCCTGAGTAGTTTTTATCAACAACCCCTAAAACATAACCTTCCGAGTCAATCAGGAAATGATTGTTATTTTCATTGTAAACAATTGCCAGCGGAACTCTTTCTTCCACGATAATTCTTATCTTGTTGGGATATCTTTTCTCAACTTCAATTAATTTTGCTCCCAAAAAGTTTTTACTTAAAACCTCAGATAGACTTTTTTCACTGATAACAAAAATTGATTGACCAAGAGAATCCTTCTCAGACAAGGTTCTTAGATCCTTTTCATTTACAAACCTCCCGGTTCCACTTATCAAAACCCCTGAGATCGTAAAATAACTTAGAATATTAAATTTCCATACAACATACCCAAGCGCAGACACAAAAAGTGTGAGAAAGATAAGTTTTTTATATATTCCATGATGTTTTCTTAAGATAACTCCAGGTTTTTTCAGCCCTCTCTTTCTGCTGTTTATCTGATCAATAAGAGCGTCGCCTCCGCTTGTCTGAGCAGATGGGGACATTTTAAATGCCGGAATTTTTTTACTTTGCTTGGATTTGAATAATCTCATCCGCAATTAAACTCGCCGGATCTTCCTTAAGAAAGTCCAGCGCCGATTCATCATTAAGTTTGTACTTTGATAAATCCTTCAGCATTTCTTTTATCTTTTGCACTAAAATTTCTGGGTTCAAATTCCTTTCTTCAATAATTTCTCCCAGCCCATATTTTTTAAGCACCGACGCATTCTCAAACTGCTCGTTGTGAGATACCCAAGATATTGGAATCAAAAGACACGGCTTTTTAAGCGCAAGCAGCTCCGCTGTCGTGTGCGCTCCGCAGCGCGAGACGACCAAACTTGATCTAAGTAGAGCCTCCCCGATTTCTTCTTCAAAAACAAACTTTCTCAAAAACATTTTCCCTTCTACCGAATCTTCTATCTTTTTATACAAACCTTCTATAACATCGTGGTCATTAAAAACAGAATTATCTCCACATTGAAGAATAACATTGCAAAAACCAAGCAAGTCAGAAAGACTTTGTTTCATAACCTCGTTTATAATATGGGAGCCTGTCTTTCCTTCTGATACATAAATTGTTGGAAGTTCACTATTTCCTTTAAAAGAGTCCGATTTTATTTGAAAAATACTTCTTCTTAGCGGAATACCTACAAACTTAACCTTTTTGCTTGGAAAAAACTTCGCTGACTGCTTCCAACTTATTAGGATTTTTTTCACAAACTTGGATATGAATCTATTCGAATACCCAGCAACAACAGTTTGCTCGTGGGTCAAACTTGGAATTTTCAAAAACCAACCTGCTGAAACAACCGGGGCTGCAAGATACCCACCAAAAGACATAATTACATCGGGTTTTATTTTCAAAAGGTAATAAAACGCTTGGATAAAGCCTAAGGGTATTTTTACCCACCTTCCAAAATCATATGTTTTGTACACTTTTCCTGCCTTTAGGTCAAAAAACGGGATGCCTAAAGCCTTAATTTCCCTGTATTCAAGAGTTGTGTTTTTATCTCCTTTAGCAGAATATTTGTGGCCTACCCAAAAAAGCTTAACATCAGAAACTTTTTCCTTAAGTTTTTCTATTACCGGCAAGGCCGAACTGTGATGTCCTCCTGTTATTACTACTTTCATATTTGTGAAACTTCATCTATATTAGCTAAAATCCCAAGGGCCATCAAACTAAAAACCATTGACGACCCACCATATGATATCAAAGGAATAGGTACACCAGTTAAAGGAATTATTTTTGTCATCGAAGCCACATTAATCAAAAACTGTATTCCAAACCACGAACTTATACCGATTGCCAAAAGCTTTCCCAAAAGGTCTGGAGCTTTCTTGGCAACTATAAATCCACGATAGATAAAATAAAGATAAGCAAAAACAAGAAGCGTTGCTCCAATAAACCCAAATTCTTCCCCAATAAGTGCAAAAATAGAATCTGAGGCTACTTCCGGAAGGTATTGATACTTTTGTTTCGACTGCCCAAGTCCAACACCGGCTACTCCCCCCGAACCAAGCGCCACCAAAGCCTGTTTAACGTGGTAACTAGTCCCGCTTTCTGACGAATCACCTGAAAATAAGCTCATTAGTCTTTGTTTTCTGTAAGGAGATGTCATTATCACCGCTCCAACCAAGATCGACATAATGGGAACCATAATAAGAATTGGCTTAAGAGGGGCTCCGGAAACAAAGTAGATAATAGTTCCTAAAGCGAAAACCATCATCGCCGTACTCATATTTGGTTGTAAAAGTATCAAACCCGCCAAAAGACCTGAGATTACTATGTAAACCATAAACAAATCTTTTTTTCTCTCAATGTTTTTACTTAGTTGAATAGCTAAATACAGAACAATGGTAAGTTTTGCAAGCTCCCCTGGTTGAAAACCCAATACCCCAAGAAATGGAATTGGTGGAAAAGGTGGTGGATTTAGAAAAAACCATCTATTCGCTCCGTTTATGCAAGGAGCAAAAGGCATTTTGTTAGAACACGGAAGTATCCCAGTTATAGCAAGTAGAATTAGGAACAATACATTTACAACAAATAGGATATAAGAAATTTTGGAAAGATTTCTATAATCAAATTTCAGAAAAGCAAATAAACAAACAAGTCCGACCGAAACCCACCCCAGTTGAAGAAGAACAAACTTATAAGGCTGGCCATACAAAGACTTGGATGTGATTACGGTTGAATTAGCAATCATCAAAAGTCCAAACCCCAAAAAAGCTAGAGTGATATAAAGCAAGGATCTGTCTTTAGGCTTCACTATCAAAACGTATTTTTTCTTCATTTTTTATAGGATTGCGATAAAAATACCTGCAAATGCAAACAGTATCCCAAAAAGCAGGAAACGGAGAGTTATCTTGCTCTCATGCCAACCCTTAAGTTCAAAGTGATGGTGAAGTGGAGCCATTCTAAGTAGCCTCTTTTTTGTGAATTTGTAAACAATCTGCTGAAGAGGACTTGAAACTCCGTCTACCAAAAATACAAGTCCCATGATCAAAAATGCCACTTCGCGGTGCATCACAACCGCCAATATTACCAGGATGGCCCCCAAAACATATGAACCGACATTCCCCATAAAAACTCTCGCTGGAAACACATTGAAATACAAAAATGGAACTAGCGCCCCGACAAATGTGGCGCAAAACCCGGCTAGAGAGTTGTACCCGAGAAGTCTTGACAAAATCCAAAAAGAAACCAAACAAACCAAGGAGAGACTTCCTGCCAAGCCATCAAGGCCATCCGTAAAAGCAACTGCATTCAAAATTACGATGAATAAGAAAAAAACAAATATCGGGTATCCAAACCCGATATGAACATTTCCAATCAATGGGAACCAAATATAATCCCAACCTAACTTAAAATAAACCCAATATGACACAAAACCCGCAACAAGCCCTTGAAATATGAATTTGTGGTATGTTTTAATCCCACCCTCGTCAGAACTGCCGACGATTCTGGAAATCTCCTTGAAACCTTTCCAGATCCTCGAAAATATGGTTTCTCTCCCTTTGCCAGTAACCTTTTTCCTAAATAGATTTCTAAAATGATACTCAAAAAACCCCGGAAGACCTGATTTTCTATAAACTTTCGTAAAATCCTCCAGTAAACCCAAAAGTCCCGCCAGCGTTGCTATAAACAATGGAAATATCGTTTGGGTTCTTGATCTGTTAAAAACAAGGCTCACAATGGTAACGGACAACACAAACACCAAACCTCCCATTGTCGGGGTTCCCTCTTTTTTCTTGTGTGTCTCTGGGCCTTCAGTTCTTATGCTCTCTCCCATCTGGAATTTGTAAACAAAATTTATCCAAATAGGGTAAAGTGCAAACGATATGAGACACGCCAAAAATAACAAAAGTAAATCTATCATTATTCCTACTGTTCCCATATTTTTGCTCCTAGTGACTTAAGTTTATTTACAAAATTCTCAAAGTAATTTTCTATATTCTCAACTCCGATTATCTCGCTTTTTCCGTCCGCGCACAAAGAGGCGAGCAACAAAACGGCACCGTCTCTAAAATCCTCTATTGTTAGTCTTTCTCCTTTAAGTTTCGATGGGCCAGAAATCTTGGCAACGGTTTTCGGCTCCCCAAGTTTCTCAAAATCGTACGAATCGTCACTGATAATACAAGCACATCCGGATTCGCTAGGTTTAGTAAGCTCAATTTTTGCACCCATTCTATTAAGATCCATAACAAAGTTGAACCTATCTACGTAAACAGTGTCATGAATAGTGCTCTCACCTTCCGCCTGAGTCAAAACTAATGTAGCAGCGGACATCCAATCCGGCACAAAACCCGGCGTTGGCGAGACCTCTATGTTTACTGGTTGAATTGTCTCGTCGTTTCTCCAGACCTTCAACTCATCATTTTGAAAATCAAATCTTACCCCTATTTTGTTTAGAAAATTTACAAACTGAACCATCACATCCCTCTTGACTCCCTTTATTGAAATATTTCCTTTTGTTAAAACTGCAGCGACAGCAAAAGCAGCGATTTCTGCCTTGTCCGGGCAAACCTCAAGCTTTGCCCCTTTGAACATGTTCCCACCGATAATTTTGATTTTTCTTGGCTCTACTCTTTCGATATTTGCCCCCATTGCCTTAAAAAGATTAATCAAATCATCAACTTCGCACTCCTCGGATGCGTTAGTAATTGTTGTCTCGCCGGACACAAAAATCGAGGAAAGTATTGCGTTATCAGTTGCTGTGTGGCTGGAAGTTTTGAAAACAATATCCGCCGATTTCATATCTTCCCCTAAAAGAGTTATAAAATCTTCATCTTCTTCAATAAGCACGCCCAAACTTTTCCAGGCATCAAAAAACCTATTCATGGGACCTCCACTAAAAGCACTCGGTTTGTATTTTGGTAAGACCGCCTTTCCGAACCTAAAAAGCAGGGGTCCCGCAAGAAGAACGATTGTTCTGTATTTCAAACCAATTTCTTTCGGGACTTCGTAAGAAGTTACACTTGCTCCATTTATGATCAAGGTGTTGTTACTTGCCCACTCAGCTTTCCCCCCAATGCTTTGAATTATTGAAATATCATCAAAAACGGATTTTATCCTTGGAACATTGGTTAAAACTACATCCTCATTAGAAAACAATGAGGCATACATAAGTTTAATAGCAGAATTTTTGGCTCCTGAAACAGTCACACTCCCAGTAAGGGGGATGCCGCCTTCAACATTAATTCCAGGCATATTAGGATAACAAAACTATGGCGATGGAATTAAGTACTAAAAATACACCTAAAATTATCGTAAGTACAAAAACTCCCTTTTCGACTCCTCTTAAGGATCTGTACATATTAAAGGACCCTTTAAGTCCGGAGGTTAAGCCCGCACTTTTTGATTGTATCAATACCAGAACTACGAGCAGGGCCGAGATTATTATTTGAGTTGTTTTACAGAACAAAAACATATTATTTTTTATTGTCGTTACAAAGACTTTCCAAAAATAAGTACACTAAAGATGTGGCCAGAGCAGAAAAAACAAGAGACATCACGTTGTTTAAATCTTTGGAAGGTAAATTATAACCAAAAAGCGTAATCCCCGGAAGTGTGGTGGGTTTAAATGCAAAGGACGGCAGGACAATGGTAAGAATATAAAAAAGTATCCCCGTTGTCAAAAAGGAAAGGAAGAAAAACAAAATGCCCCTATTGGGTAAAGATATGATTGCAAGAAGCGGTTTAATGAAAAGGTATAAAATACTTACAGCTAAAATCAAAAGGCCTGTTGTTTTCCAATCACTCGCGCCAAAGTCAAAAGCCCCCATGAGTAAATAAGTGACGTACAAAGAAGCGGCAGTAAAAAGAAGGGTTCTAATTATCTTTTTCATAAGATAATTATACCTAAACTCCAAGAGACTTTCTTCTCAAAAGACTATGATATTTTTTTGCAAATCTATGTGCCTCGTCACGCAGGTGAATAATTAACTTTAAACCTTCGTTATCTTTGGGTATAAAGATGTTTTTAAAGCCATCTTTTTGTTTAATAACCAAAGTCTCCTGTTTCTTAGTTATGCCAACAAAAGGAATCTGAATACCTAAATCTTTCATTACGCCGTCGCATGCAGATACCTGGGGAGCCCCTCCGTCCAAGATAACAAGGTCCGGTCTTGGCCAACTCTTAGCCTTGCCATTTTTGGGAGTTTTAAATCTTCTTGAAAGTGTTTCGTACATCATTCCAAAATCATCCGGTGTATTTTTAAACTTTATTTTGAACCTTCTGTACTGCCTCTTGTCTATCTTTCCACTACTTGCAACTACCATTGATGAAACTGCCTCCTTACCTGAAAGATTTGATACGTCGTAGCATTCAATTCTTTTTGGAGTAGTGGATAGACCCAGAAAATTTTTAATCTCTTCCAAAGCTTTTTTACTTATATCCTCTATTAAGTAAGGGTTGTTTATGTATTCGGACGCATCTTTGAAGTTTTGCGCTAAGTAATTAAATTTAGCTAGCAAATTTCTGTATTCCTTCGCTTTCTCATACTCTTGTGCCTCGGAGTGCATCTTCATTTTCTTATTAATATCAGAAACCAGTTTTGAAGACCCGCTCAAAAGAATCTTTTCGGCATACCCGATATCCTTTTTATACTTGGAAATAATATTTTCAGACGTGCAGGGGGCTGAGCAAAGCCCCAAGTGTCCATAAAGACAGGGTGCTTTTAGTTTTTCATACCTGGCAAACTTTGCGGGAGAACAGTCCCTGAAAGGAACTACTTTTCTTATTGTTCCAACAATATTTTTAACTACAGTGGAATTCGGAAAAGGACCAAAAGAAATATCTTTCTTTTCAATCTGGGTTTTCCTTGCGGTAATTATTTTGGGAAGAATATACTTTTTCCCCGCAACATTTAGGTATTCTTTTCTTATTACTATGTAGATGTAAGATCTATCATCTTTTAAAACTATGTTGTAATGAGGTTTGTATTTCTTGATCAATTCCGCTTCCAGTATTAAAGCTTCGAACTCAGAATCGACTTCTATAAATTCGAAGTCGTTAATCTTACGAACAAGAGCTGATGTTTTGGTACCACTTTCAAAATCGATTTTAAAGTAAGACCCTACACGAGACCTAAGGTTTTTTGCCTTTCCCAC
>Ga0180009_10001334_pt1 | contig 30603 bp, 38 predicted proteins | sample OS_PC_MetaG_FD_123537 | JGI IMG/M metagenome (GOLD analysis project Ga0180009, IMG submission 123537) | Groundwater microbial communities from the Aspo Hard Rock Laboratory (HRL) deep subsurface site, Sweden - OS_PC_MetaG | ecosystem: Environmental > Aquatic > Deep subsurface > Groundwater...
ATATCCATGAACTCCATCAGAGTCTCGGGGGCTTTCACGACCGCACCTCCTGTTTTTCAGATGCTTATCAACCAGAAGGTAGCAGCCGGTTCGGACGGAACCTGAGCGAGTAGGATGGTCGTAATACGAGATATGGGACGCAACCACAGACAAGGATCGCTGGTGGGTCATTACGAATCTCACGAATCTGTATTCGCAGCGGCACTTTCCCAGCCTTGACTACACGCTTTCCTTCCACATCGGCCTAATGATGCGGCTAAGGAGCAGGTCGGATCGAGTAGATGCTAGTGATCCGAGCCCATTTGATGAAGTGTTTAGACGCGAAGAGCAAGCAGAGCATCGGCACGACAGTGCCGTTGAGTCGGAGGATTACCAGGCGGTTGGGATGCTCCTCCGGGAAAGCCTCGTCTCATTGATTGCCGCAATTAGGCGGCGCACGGAGATTCCTACTGACGTCGATCGTCCGCAGGACGCCAACTTCGTAGCATGGACAGACATCCTGATGAATCAACTCTGCGGCGGAGGCCGTAATAAGGAACTTCGTCAGCATCTCAAGAACACAGCAAAGGAAGCATGGCAGCTGGTGAACTGGCTCACCCATGATAGAAGCGCCAACCGTACAGCCTCTTCAATTGCAATCCACTCTTGCCAAACGGTCATAGGACACTTCATTCGGGTCCTTGAACGACAGAAAACAGATAGCAGTGATCAGTGTCCGGTGTGCAAATCCAGGAACGTGCGAACGCACTTCGACATTTCTATACAGCCAGATGGTGACTACTACATGAGCTGCGGCGTTTGCGATTGGACCAACAATCCTGGCGTGACGGATGTCGCGACAGAGGATGAGTCTCAGAACGCGGTCCAACAACAGGTTCCAGCCGACCCCTCTGCCTGCGCTTCGCTGCAGCAGAGCGGCGACTGAATCTGGACGTTAACTGGCCGATTGGGGGTGACCGTGTTGCGGGGGAAACAGGCTTGTGTGCACTGTCATTTCTTCGTGAAGACGACGCGGTTCCCGCAGGCCAATCCCTTCGTGCAACTCGTGTCGAAATCCGAGCGTGCCAAGTCACGCACCGGTGAATTCGACTGGGTGGGGCCCGAGACCGCGCTGTCGTGTCACCTGGGAGTCTGGGACGAGGGGCACAACTTCGAGCCTAGTCAACGATCCCTTGCCATCGTCGATGCGGAGCGCAGAGACTTCTGCTTCTTCTGGCGAGTCCGACCCGGCATGTTCCTGCCTGCTGCGAAGGCGCTTCAGAAGAGGGAGGCTCAGCTGCGTGAGGCCAAGCGAGACCGCTGGCTCACCTTGGTCGGCCTGTGGATCGCCGCGATTGCGTTGGTCATCAACGTTCTTCTCACCATCGCCAACGCGCGCGGTTGGTGGCCCTTCTGACCCTGCAACGGGCGTCATCCAACAGGCGACGGCGGATAGGACGCCTCGGAAGGCAGGCACGGATAGAAGCGTATGCGCCGGCGCCCTACAGCTGAAGCGCCCGACCACTAGACGCCACCCAGCCTCTTCGGCGATTCGTCCCAGTAGTATCCCAGTTCTGGTATACTCCCCACGTGAGCGCATCGTCGCCGAAAGAACTCGTGTGGATGGCCTCGTCTCTGAAGGAGCTACGAGAGTTCCCTGAGGACGTTCGGCAGGTGATGGGTTTCGCGCTGTATGTGGCTCAGTCCGGCGGCAAGCACGTCGCGGCGAAGCCTCTCCGGGGGTATCGTGGCGCCGGAGTGCTCGAAGTGGTGGATGACTACGACGGCGACACCTATCGGACGGTGTACACGGTGCGCTTCGCAGAAGCCGTCTATGTGCTTCACGCGTTCCAGAAGAAATCGAAGCGTGGAGTCGCAACACCAAAGAGCGAGAGCGAGATCGTCAATGCTCGGCTCGAGCTCGCTCGACAGATACACGCGCAACGCACGTCTTCGCGGAAGGGAGACACGAAATGACTCGCCACGACATCGACCACGAGGTCAGCAGCGGCAATGTGTTCGCCGATCTCGAACTCACCACTTCAGACGAGCTGCTGGCCAAGGCGGAGCTCGTGCGCCAGATCACCAGCATCGCCACCCATCGCCACCTGACCCAGGCGGAGACCGCAGTCATCCTCGGGACGACCCAGCCCAAGGTGTCGGACCTCTTCACGGGCAGGCTCGCCGGTTTCTCGATGGAGCGGCTCATCCGGTTTCTGAACGCCCTGGATCGTGACGTTCGGATCGTGGTGCTCCCCAAACCGCGCAGTCGTGAGCGTGCCACTACCTGCGTCACCGCTTCGCGCTCGGCGCTACCTCGACTGCGGGCGTCCCGCGGCTGAGGTAAATTGGGCTCGGCGGCAGGCGTCCCACAGGCGGCGCAAGGTCGAGCTGCGAGGTAGGCGGGGCTGGCCGTCCCAACCGCAACACGCCCCCACCCTTGGACATCCGCGATAGCGGCATGCCGCCATGCCGCTCGGGCACGGTCATCGCAGTCGCGGTGAGAAGCCGGCCTCCGCGGGCCGGCTTTCGTCTGACTCGGGAACTGGATTCCGCAGCCACACCGAGACGGCTCGACCGCCCGGTGAAACGCCGCGCGGTCGCGTGCACCTCAAAGTTCCCCAAGGCTTTGTGGATCAAGATCAGCTGACGTCGCCGAGCCGTTCTGTGAGATTCGCGCCATACGTTACGCGTCGAGTGCTGGGTGGTATCGTACCGGTGAGCCAAGGAGGTGTCCGCAAATGGCCACACAAGGAATCCGCTCTGATCCTGGAGTGATGATGGGCAAGCCCGTCGTCGAGGGCACTCGTATCACCGTCGAGTCGACCCTCGAGGAGCTTGGCGCCGGCCAAACGATCGAGCAGCTCCTCGAAGCGCATCCCCGACTCACGCGCGAAGGCGTTCTTGCCGCGGTGCGTTTCGGCGCCGAAGTCCTGCGCGCGGACATCACCTATCCGGTCACATCGGTGGCGTAAGGCTGCTGGGCGACGAGGGTGTCGATGCTGCGATCGTCGCCCGCCTGCGTGCGGACGGCCATGACGTCGTCTATGTTGCCGAGCTTTCGCCGACCATCACCGACGAAGCTGTGCTCGAGCTGGCGAGTGACGAGCGCATCCTCGTGACCGCTGGCAAGGATTTCGGCGACCTCGTGTTCCGCCTGCGCCAGGTGGCTTTCGGCGTTCTGCTCGTGCGATTGACCGGACTGAGTTCGGCAAGCAAGGCGGATGCCGTTTCAGAGTCGGTTCGCGAGCACGGCCGTGAGATGGCGGGGACCTTCACGGTCGTGTCCCCGGGGCTGGTGCGGATCCGACTGGGATGGAAGTCCTGGCGAATTTACGAGTCACGGAGTCGCAAGGTTCAGATACTTCCGCTCGCGAGGCGAGTGGCAGCCTTACTGGATGCGCAGGGACCTGAAGTGGCACCTCTACGAGCCGGCGATGCCCACCAAGAACCTGGCCAGGCTCGTGAAGTTGGTTGAAGCCGACGAGTACTGTGCCTTCTTCGGATAGCGTGGTCCTCGCCCCGGCTGCTTGAGCCTGTGCTTCCCGCGAACCGCCGAATGCTGTTCGCACGAACTCTGTGCACTTGACACCGGTTGCCCGGCGGCGTACGCTTTCTCGTACGTAACAGGAGGTTAGCGATGACAACGATAAGCGCCACCGAAGCGCGCAGACAGCTCTACAAGCTTCTCGACGATGTTTCAGTGTCACACGAGCCGGTGCAGATTACCGGCAAGCGCGGCAATGCAATCCTTCTCTCGGAGGACGACTGGCGCGCAGTGCAAGAGACGCTCTTCCTCGTCTCGATCCCGGGCATGCGGGAGTCCATCCTCGAGGGCATGGTGACGCCAGCCGAAGAGCTCGAGGGCACGCTCGACTGGTGAGCTGGCGGCTGCTCTACACGAAGCAGGCGCGTAAGGATGCGAGGAAGCTCGCCGCTGCTGGTCTGAAGCCGAAGGCCCAGGAGATCCTCGCCATCCTCGAGGTTGACCCGTTTCAGTCCCCGCCACCGTTCGAGAAGCTCGTCGGCGACCTCAGCGGCGCCTTCTCGCGGCGCATCAACATCCAACACCGCCTGGTCTACCAGGTTCTAGACGACGAGCGTATCGTCAAAGTGCTCAGGATGTGGACACACCACGAGTAGGGCGTATGGGCGACGGAGCCAAAGATGCGGACATCATCGGCACCGTGACGCTCGGCGATTGCCAGGTTCCACGCCGCAGCGCGTGCTTGGCGTGAAAGGACGAAGCAGTCGGTCACCTGCGGGAGGCCTTCGACGGCTACGTGACCTGGCGGCTGGACGACGGATTAGAGGTCGCGTCCCCCGCACGCAGTTATGCGACGCAGAAACCGCAGACGTTGCATGGGTTGGAATCGACTGATTCATCCTCGACGGTGCACGACGCTGCCCACGGCGAAGGAATCGGACACCGAGCATGCCGCGGCCCCCTACGAGCGGAGTATCGACTGTCGCGAGGTCGCCTGCGTCTAGACAGCCCGACGCGGTCTACGCGGTCACTACAAGGCAGGCAGCAATAGCTCGATCTCCTCGCGAAGAGGCTTGAGGCTGCTTGTCACCGTGCTCCAGATCCGGTCCAGATCCAGGCCGAAGTACTCGTGAACGACGATGTTCCTCATCCCCACAATGTCGGCCCATGGCACGCCGGGGGAGTTTGTCTTGAGTGCCTGAGAAAGCCGAGCCGCTGCCTCACCGATGATCTGCAAGTGGTAGACCACCCAGACCTGCACCATCTCGTCAGAGCGAAATCGCTCTTCTCCAAGGCCGGTCTGCTCTTCGATCTTGTCGATAGCATCCAAGATGTCGATCAGCCTCTCACGGTCGGTCCTCACAGACGTACGGCCTCCCCGAGCACACGCTCACGGATCCGTGTCTTGAGGCCGGACTCGCTAACGACATCGACCCGTGAGCCTAGTGCTGCCTCGAGTTCGCGGATGAGTGCGGCTTGATCAAGTAGCGTGGTGTCCGCGCGAAACCGGACAAGGAAGTCGATGTCGGAATCAGGACCGGCTTCGCCCCGGGCGACCGAGCCGAAGATGCGGACATCCTCGGCACCATGACGCTCGGCGATCGCCAGAATCTCTTCCCGGCGCATCTTGATGATCTCTGAAGCCGTCATGTCGAGTAACCCCCAGGTGGTGTCACGGCATGCGCGCGGCAGCGTGTGCCCCGCGTCTCCTAGGCACAGCTTACCGCAAGCTGCTATTCGCCCGCCAGCGCGGCGACCTGACCGCCGCCATTGCATGGTGACGGCCGCGCCTACTGGCGGAACGTCCCGTCGAGGTCTGGATCTACCCTATCGGCGGCTACCAGGTCATGAAGAAGTGGCTGAGCTACCGGGAGCGGAGCCTGCTTGGACGCGATCTCTCCAAGGACGAAGCCCGCGAGGTCATGAACATGGCCCGACGCATCGCCGCCATCCTCTTGCTGGAGCCGGCGCTCGACACCAACTGCCGAGCTGTCACGGCGGCGACGGGGGCGCGGCGACCCACCGATTGACCCGGATGCTACGATAGAGACCGGAGGGAACGAGAGATGCCACACCTGTCAACTGACAGCGAAGCTACCATCGCACAAGATCCGCAGCTTGCGGAACTCGTGAGGCGCTTGGTCGCGGCGTATCACCCTGAGCAGGTGTTCTTGTTCGGCTCGCGGGCCCGCGGCGAAGGCGGCCCAGATGGCGACTACGATCTGCTGGTGGTGGTTCCCGATGATAGCGACGCGGACCGCGCCGCAAGCCGCCTGGGCTACCAGGCGCTCCGAGGAACGGGCGTTGCCGCCGATGTGGTGGTCTGGCGTCGCAGTTCGTTCGAGCGCCGAGCCCACGTGCGCACGTCGCTTCCTTACGCTGCGCTTCACGAGGGTGTCGTACTTCATGGCGGTTGACCCAGCTCGCGCCGAGGAAACCACTGCGTGGCTTCGCAAGGCGGATGAGGGCCTGCGCGCCGCCCGTGTTCTGATAGACGCCCGGGAGTCGCTCCTCGAGTCGGCCATCTTCCGCTGCCAGCAGGCGGCCGAAAAGGCCTTCAAGGCGTTTCTCGTCTGGCATGACGTCCCCTTCCGTCGGACGCACAGTCTTGAGGAGATCGGCGAGCAGTGTCTGCGGGTCGACGCCGATCTGACCGAACTGGTGGACGCGGCTGCACCCCTCGGTGAGTACGCGTACGTAGCCTGGCGGCTGGAGGATCGTCCCGGCCGTCCGTCAGCTGATCGCGGAGCATAGGCGCAGTGCCTAACCGGCGCATCAACCCGACTCGCGAGGCTTGCGGGTCATGCGCAAGGGCGTAGACAGGCAACGGATGACAGATCCCGAATCGCAGCCGCCACGCACGGAGACTGCCCGCTTCCAGGGCGTCGGTCCCCTTACGCGAAGCACCGTAGGTGCTGACCCGGTGAATCCCACTGAGGAAGCGGTCGGTGACGCCCTTCACTGGATCTGGAGTTGGCGGTTACAGGTGAGCCGCCTACGAGAGAGTTTTGGGGCCGAGTGGGGAGGCGACGTCGGCATTGAACGGCGTCGCGCGGCATCACGGGTCTCCTTTGACGAGCACATAGTTGCCGTCACGGGCTGGCACCTGGCGCGCGCCGTCAAACGAGTGGAGACGCTCGTTCCCGCGATCAGGCTCAGCGAGGAGCAAACCGAGGCCTTGCGACTACTCCGCCACCTTTATGAGCACTGGGACGAGCAGCGGCCCGCCTTTCGGGACCCGACGATACCCAAAGAGAAGTCCGCGGTCGCCTTTGCGGAAAAGTTTCCAGAGGGGAGACCCTGGACTATCGTGTTCGCCGAGAGCGACTGGCTTCTCGGAGGCGTCCTGGCCATAAACGCGCTTACGCATGCGCTCGCCCATTTGGAGACCGTTCTGCTCGAGATCGAAGGCAGACCAGCCGCGAGGAGTGACGAAGCTGTCTAACAACACGCTAACCGCAGGATCGTATCCACACCTTGAATCCCCCTTGGGCGGTATCGTAGACTGTACTCTAGGAGGTACCACACATGAGCGCACTCCCCACCATCATCCCCATCTCGGACTTACGTCAGGACGCAGCGGGCGTCATCAAGCGGGCGGCACTCTCACACGAGCCGGTATTCATCACGCAACGCGGCCGACCGACCGCGGTCATGGTGGACACGAAGACCTATGAGCGCACGCAGAACGCGCTCCAGATTCTGCAGCTCCTCGCCCGCGGCACCGTGGAGATCGAGGCCGGCGTCGGTCGCGACATGGACGCGGTGTTCGCCGACGCGGATGAGCTTCTGGGCAACCTTGCCTGAGTATCCCGCCCTCCCTTTCCGCGAGGTCATCGTGGGGCCGTATCGGTTCTTCTACCAAGCGAAGGTCGACGCTGTATGGATCGTTGCGGTGTGGCATGGCGCGCAGCTCGTCGAGCCCCCGGATGACGTGGTGGGCGGATAACCAGCAGTTCGAGCACACGCCGCTTCGCAGTGCTGCTCGACTGCAACACGTTGACCGGGAAGACGTCCGGTCACCCCCACGCCCGCCGCGCCCGCTCAGGGGCGCCAGCATTCGACCCCCGTTGCTATACTAGCGACCGCGCTCCGCAGCAGGCTGGCCACGCAGCTGGACAACCTCGACTGCGCCGTGCGACCGAGTCCACCATCTCTACCGAAGAGGACCTCGTTTGACGACCATCGGTGATCAGGAACGCATGAACGTGGTAGACCACCTGGGCGAGCTGCGCAAGCGGCTCGTCATCGCCATCTCGTCCATCGTGGTGGGGATGGTGGTGGCCTTCATCGCCAAAGACTGGGTCTTCGCGGTGCTGAAGCGACCGCTGCTGAACATGGACGGCGTCAACGCCGACCTGACCACATTCAGCCCCACCGAGCCCTTCATGACCGTCCTCCGGGTCTCGATCTACGCCGGCTTGGTCCTTGCGCTGCCCATCGTCCTCTGGCAGCTCTGGGCCTTCATCATGCCTGCTCTGTACGAGAGCGAGAAGAGGAGCGTGCTGCCCTACGTCCTTTTCACCACCGTTCTCTTCCTGACCGGCATCGTCTTCGCATACTTCCTGGTGCTACCGATCGGACTCAGCTTCCTGGTGGGCTACGGCGGCGACATCTTCGTGCAGCAGTTGAGGGCCGCCGACTACATCAGTTTCGTCACCCTGTTCTTGCTCGCGTTCGGAGTTGTGTTCGAGGTGCCTGCCATCATGCTCATGCTGACCGCCGCCGAACTCGTGGACCACGTCTCTCTGCGACGCGTGCGGAAGTACGCGGTCATCGGTATCGCGGTAGCCGCCATGGTGCTCACACCGGGCGGGGATCCGCTCAGCATGCTGTTGATGATGGGGCCCCTCATCGGGCTCTACGAGCTGGGCATCCTGCTATCGCAGTACGCCTCGCGTCGAAGAGCCAAGAAGCGGGCGAAGCAAGCGGCAAAGGACGCGTAGCGCATGGATTCGCAGGACAGGATCATCGTGCTGGGTGTGGGCAACCTGCTACTCACCGATGAGGGGGTCGGCCCCCACACGATAGCCTACCTGCTCGAACGCTGGGAGTTCCCCGAGCGCGTGGAACTCGTCGACGGCGCCACCGCCGGCCTCGAGTTGATCAACGTATTCCAGTCCGCCGGCCACATCATCGTGGTCGACACGGTTCTTGGCGGCGCCGAGCCGGGAGCCCTCTACCGGTTCCACCCCGACGACGTGCCCACCGAGGTGCGCTACCGCACGTCGATACACCAGGTGTCGTTCATCGACGCGTGGAACATGACGCGCCTTCTCGGCCCAGCACCGGACATCGTGATCATCGGCGTGGAACCGGAAGACATGGCGACCCCGCACGTGGGTCTCACCCAGACCATAAGCGCGCGCCTGCCCGACATCGAGGAGTTGGTGTTCGAGGAGCTCGCCCGCTACGAAGTGCGGCCGGTGCGGCTGGAGCAGCCGGACGCGATCGGCGAGTAGGGCGCCGCGCGGCGGCGACCGGCGCGTCCTCGGCGACCGGCGCCTCCTCGGCGACCGGCGCCTCCTCGGCGACGAACACGCCGCACATGGGGGCGAGCCGCGCCCGCAGGATCTCAGCGCACAGGAACGGGGATCGAGTCTCAGTACTGAAGAGCGGGGGCCGGGGCCGCCAGCGGCGGCCCCGGCCGGAACCCTCGGCGGCGCCGTCTCTCACCACCGAGGGAGCGTCACGCCACGCCGCACGCGCGTCCGAAGGACGCGGGCGGCGGAGCGGTGCCGGCCACGCTGGAGCGTGCCGAAGACCACAGCTAGAGGGCCTTCAGCTTCTCCACCAGAGCAGGCAGGACCTCGTACAGATCTCCCACTATGCCGTAGTCGGCCAGTTGGAAGATCGGAGCGTCTTTGTCGGTGTTGATCGCGGCGATCAGCTTGGCCGAGCTGATGCCCACCGTGTGCTGGATCTGTCCGGATACTCCCACCGCGAGGTAGAAGTCGGGCTTCGTCTTGGCTCCGGAGAGACCGATGACGCGATCCTCGGGCAGCCACCCGAAGTCGGAGAGGCCTTTGGTGCAGGCCAACTCGGCGCCTAATACCGCTGCCAACTCCTCGCCCAGACCCACGTCGTCGCGCTTCGCGAACCCCCGGCCCACGCCGAGGATGCGCTCGGCCGCATCGAGGTTGACGGCGTCGCCCTCTTTGGGCCGACGCGAGACCATCTTGGCGGCGGAGGGCTGCAGTGTGAGAGCGGCCTGCACGACCGCGCCGGCTCCTGCCACCGGCCCATCGATCTCGAACGTCTTCGGCATGACCGCGAACACCTTGAGCTCGGTGGTGAGATTCTCGCGGGCGACCGTGTTGCCTCCAAACGCGTACCGGCTCGCCACCAGCGAACCATCGGTGAGCACCAGGGAGCTCACATCGGTGACGCAGCCCGCGCCGAGCTTCTGGGCGAGCCGCGGCGCCAGCTCCTTGCCGCGGCGCGTCGAGGCGATCAGTACCATCGTGGCTCCGGCTTCGCGGGCAACCTGGGCCAAAGCTTCGGCCACCACATCGACGCTCAGGCCCTCGAGGGCGGGGTCTTCGCTCACGAACAGGCGGTCGGCACCGTGGGCACCGAAGGCGCCCGCCGAATCGGCGACGGCGGGGCCGAAGGCGGCGGCGCTCAGACCCATTCCCAGCGCTGTGCCCAGCTCCTTGCCCTTGAAGACGAGTTCCAGGGCCGCGGCCTGCTTTTCTGAATATACAAGGATATCGGCCATGGTTATCTCCCCAGGATCCCTTCTTTGAGCAAGGCGTTCACGAGCCCAGCAGCCTGGTCCACCGCGCCGCCTTCCAGCATGACGTGCTTGCGATCCTGCTCCTCGGCGAGATTCGACAGCGTCTCGCACGACGATGCCACCGCTGCCGGGTCGAGGCCGAGGTCGGCGAGGCTCCACTCCTCGGTGGGCTTCTTGCCGGCCTTCATGATGTTCATGAGCGACGGGATGCGCGGCTCGTTGATCTCGCTCACCACGGTGAGCACGGCGGGCAACGGAGCCTCGAGGGTCTCGATGAACTCGTCCATGCTCCGCTCGACCAGCACTCCGGCGCCGCCGGCCGTGATCTTCCGGGCGTAGCCGATCTGCGGCACCCCGAGAAGCTCGGCCACCCTGGGGCCCACCTGCCCCGAGTAGTCGTCGCTCGACCCTTCACCGAAGAGCACGAGGTCGTAGCTGCCTATCTTCTGGAGGGCAGCGGCCAGAGTGCGGGCTACCCCCGCTTGATCCGTGGACTCCAACGCCGGGTCCACGATCAGCACGGCCTCGTCGGCGCCCATGGCGAGCACCTCTTTGATCGTTTCGCGCACTTTGCGGTTGCTCTCGGCGACGGTCAGCGCGATCACCTTGCTGTCGCCCACGGCATCGCGCAGCTGGAGCGCGGCCTCGACCGCGTTCTTATCCAGATCGCCCGTCTTGTACGGGATGGCCTCGAGGACCGGCTCCCGGTTCTTGATCCGGATCATCTGCAGATCCAGGTTGGTCTTCACGCTAACGACGATGTCCAACGTTCCTCACCCTTCTCTCGTAGATAGAGCACCTGCCGTGCGGCGCCTCCCCGTGGGATGTCTACCCCATGCGGTACTGCACCCCATACTCGCCCCGCGGGTAGTGCCATTCGAGGGCTCGATGATCGCAGGAGATCAGACAGGTGCCGCACTCCAGACAGCCTTCGAAGTTCACCGTGTTGTTACCTTGGTCGTCGATCTCGTACAGGTGCGCCGGGCAGACGTAGAGGCAGGCCTTGTCGGTACAGACCCTGTTGCACACCTCGACATCGATGGTGATGTGACGCTCCTTGTCGATCTTGAAGACGTCGAGCCCGAGTTTCGCTTCGATGTTCATCGCGCCCCTTTCAGATCTTCCGCATCGCGTACAGCTCTTTCAGCGTGCGGGCGTTCATGAAGTCCTTGCGGACTCCACCGATCACCGTGCTGGAGAGCTTCTGCGAGGGGTGCGGGCCGATGGTGTACAACTTCTCCAGGAGTCCGGAGACCGCCTGGGGATAGTGGGTGAAGAGACGTGGGTTCTCCATGATGTGAGGGATGTCCTTCGCGGTCTCGAGGTCCTTGAGCACGAAGCTGCTGCGCAGCGACTGCTCGTACTGCGCCAGGCCGGCGGCCGAGCAATCGCCTCGGCTCTTGGCGTCGGCGACGGCGCGGGCCGCGTAGAAGCCCGAGGCGATGGCGAAGTCCATGCCGCGCACGGTCAGTAGGGCGTTCAGAGCGAGGCCCGCCGCGTCGCCCACCATCAGGTACCCGTCGCCGAACAGCTTTGGCACCTTGGCGATGCCGCCCTCGGGGATGGCGTGCGCTGAGTACTCCACCAGAGTGCCGCCCTCGACCAGCGGCCTGATCTGGGGCAGTTCCTTGAACGCGTCGAGCAGCGTGTGCGACTCGATCTTCTCTTTCCGCTCCCTCATCGCCGACATGCCCACCACGATGCCCAGCGAGATCGAATCCTTGTTGGTGTAGAGGAAGCCGCCGCCCATCATCCCCTTGGTGACCTCGCCCATGAACAGGTGTGCGGCGCCCTCTCCCTCGTTCAGGTGCCAGCGATCCTGGATCACGCTCGAAGGCAGCTCGAGGATCTCCTTGTAGCCCAGGGCGTGGTCGCGCGCCAAAGGCTCCTCCCGCAGCCCGACCTTCGACGAGAGAAGACCGAGCACTCCTTCGGCGATGATGGTCACGTCGGCGCCGATGTCGTCGGCGCCGGCGCGGATGCCGATGACCTTACTACCCTCCACCAGGATCTCGTCCACCCGGTTCTTGGTGATGACCATGCCGCCCTTCTCCATCACCTGGTCGGCCAGCCACTGGTCGAGGCGAGCCCGCAACACGGTGTACGACTGGTACGGAGCGGTGGCGAAGCAGTCGGAGGCCAACTCGAGAGTGGTGGATGCACCGTCGCCCATGAGGGTAACAAGCTCCCGCGTGACCGGCCGCTCGAACGGAGCCGACTCCCAGAGCTCGGGGTAGATGTCGCGGATGGGGCTCAGGTAGAGCCGGCCGCCCGTGACGTTCTTGGCGCCCGAGTAGTCGCCCCTCTCCACCACCATCACTTCGAGCCCCTCCGAGGCGAGGCCGTACGCAGCCGAGAGACCGGCCAGACCCCCACCTACGATGATGCAATCGACTTTTTCCATGCGACCTTTCCTCGTGGGATACCGGTGGAGGCGCCGCCGCCCGGCGGCGGCGCCCCCACACTCGAACGCCTGACTAGATCAGTCGTCCGCGCGGAACGGGTTGGCGGCTTCGCCCCACAGGTCGCGGGCGATGATGCCACGCATGACGTTGAGGCCGCCCTCGGCGCCCACTTCGTACGACATGATGCCGCGGAGCATCATCTCCAGTGGGGTCTCCTTCGTGTAGCCGAAGGCACCGTGGTACATCATGCCGTGGCGGGCCACTTCGTGGCCGAGCGTCGGCGAGAGGCACTTGACGGTGGCGATGACCTTGTTGATGTCCTTGCGGCTGAAGGTGCCGGGGTTCTGGCTCTCGTAGCCGATCATCCAGGCGCCGCGCAGTAGGTTCAACTTGAGCATGTCGAGCTGCATCCAGTCGTTCACCATCTCGAACGAGGTCGCCTCGTACTTGATGAGCGGACGGCCGAACATCTTGCGCTGCGTGCTGTACTCGGCGCTGATCTCGAGACCCTTCTCGGCACCGCCGAGGCAAGCCGCGGCCACGAGCACACGGGCGGCGTTGAAGCCCTCCATCACGTGGTAGAAGCCCTTGCCCTCTTCACCGAGCAGGCAGTACTCGGGCACTTTGGCGTCCTTGTACAACCAACCGCCGGTGGAGAGACCCATGCGACCCATGTCCTCGTAGACGGTCCAGCTGATGCCGTCGAGGTGCGCCGGGATGTAGATGAACGTGAGGCCCTTGTGGCCGGTGCTCGGGTCGGTGACCACGAGCGAGCAGTGACCGCTCGGAGCGCCCAGCTTCATACATTCCTTCGGGCCGGAGACGTACGCCTTCTCGCCGTTCAGGACGTAGTGGCCGTCGCTCTTGAAGCCGGTGGTCTTGATGCGGGCCAGGTCGGAACCGCCACCGGGCTCGGTGGTGTTGATACCCACGAAGGCCTTGCCGGCGGCCGCGGCGGGAAGCACTTCCTCACGCAGCTGTTGGGTGCCGAACTTGTTGACGATGTACGACCAGCCGATGGTGAGCAGCGTGTACACCGGGGTCGACATGGAGAGGTCGGCACGGGCGATCTCGTGGACCGCGATCATCGCGTAGATCAGTTCTTCACCGGGGACGGCGCAGCCGCCGAGTTCCTCGGGGATGGTCACGCCGAAGACACCCAGATCCACAAGGCCTTGGACGATATCCTCCGGGATGCCGTCCTCATCCTTGTCGATCTGCCGTGCCCGAGGCTCGAGGTTCTTGGTGGCCCACTCGCGGACACCCTGCCTGAACAGCTCCTGCTCCGTGCTGTATCTGAAATCCATTCCTCTGACTCCTCCTTGTGGACCGTTCACTCCAAGTGCCTCCCGGCTGTTCCCCGGATACGAGACGGCCTTGGCCTCCGAGTCGGGCTCCTCCTGACGCCCGTCTTCCCCATCCGCTTCTCCCGCTCCTGACCCTCCTTGTTCGAGCCGGTTAGACCGTACCTGAGGCGCGCAACGCCGCGACCTCGCTCTCGTCGTAACCGAGTTCCGCCAGCACCTCGTCGGTGTGCTCGCCCAGTAGGGGAGGGTGACGGTAGTAGGCGGCCGGGGTCTCACTCATCTTCAGCGGGCTGCCCACCAGCTTGATCGTGCCGGCCGTGGGATGCTGCATCTCGACCATCATCTCGCGCGCGATCACCTGCGGATCCTCGAACACCTCGGGGATGGAGTTGATCGGGCCGGCCGGTATCTTCTCGCGGTGGAACAGCGCCAGCCACTCGTCGGCCGGTCGCCGCTCGAGGTATCCCGCCAGCGTCGCGATGAGCTCGCCACGGTTCTCCACCCGCATGGGGTTCGTGGCGAAACGGGGTTCCGACGCCAACTCGGGAGCGTCGATGAGCTGCGTGAACCGGCGGAACTGCGAATCGTTGCCCACCGCCACGTTGAACCACTTGTCGCTCCCGCGGAAGGTCTCGTAGGGGACGATGTTCGGATGCGCGTTGCCGTAGCGCTTGGGCGTGGCCCCGCCCACCAGGTAGTTGCTCGCCCGATTGATCAGCCACGCCACTTGCGAGTCGAGCAGTGAGATGTCGATGGACTGGCCCACCCCGGTGCGGTGCCGCGATTCGAGCGCCGCGAGGATGGCGATGGCCGCGTTCATGGCGGCGGTCACGTCGACGATGGCGAGGCCCACCTTCATGGGAGGACCGTCTATCTCGCCGGTGATGCTCATGACGCCGCCGCGACCCTGGATGGCGAAGTCGTACCCGGGCTGGTCGGCGTCGGGGCCGGTCTGGCCGAAGCCGGTGATGGAGCAGTAGATGAGACCGGGGTTCTCGGCCTTCAGCGCCTCATAGCCCAGGCCCATGCGGTCGAGGGTGCCGGTCTTGAAGTTCTCCACCAGGATATCGGCGTCGGCGGCCAGGCGCCGCACCAGCGCGCGCCCTTCGTCGCTCTTCATGTCGACGGTGACGCTGCGCTTGTTGCGGTTCACGCACAGGTAGTAGGCGGACTCGGTGCCGGCCCACGGGGGGCCCCATTCACGCGTCTCGTCGCCCCCGCCCGGACGCTCCACCTTGATCACATCGGCGCCCAAGTCCGCGAGCATCATCGCGCAGAGCGGACCCGCAAGGACCCGCGACAGGTCTAGTACCCGTATCCCTTCGAGTGCTCCGGCCATACTCGATCCTCCACCGTGTCCTGGTCCGCGACCGTCTCCCCATGAAGCGCCGTCCGGCAGCCCGGACGCGGGAAGGTGCAGTCCGCCACACGACGGCCACGGCCGTCCGGGCAGGACTCTTTGGTTCGCTGGAGGCTCATAGCCGTTGGGTGGGACGGCAGAGACGGTGCCATGATCCCGGGCCATGCGAGCAGCGTTACCCACCCACTATCGCACTTCGTGTCAGTGCGTGCAAGCCTCGGCCCGCCACCGGGTGAGAACCCCCCGCCGAGCCCCGAAAGCGTTGGCGCGGAGGTAGTCAGGCGTGCGGCGGTGTTGACCGGATCATTCCCAGTCGGCAGGCGCCGAGACGGCCTCGGAGTCCTCAGCCAGCACGAGGGGGGATACATCGACTGCCTCGAAGACCTTGTGCAGGGCATAGATGAGGGCGCCTTGCGAGTGCCCGCGGTAGCGCACGCGTATGAGCGATTCCATCTCCTCACGATCGGCGAGCACCGAGCGCCCGGTGAGCAGGCCCGCAAGGTAGTCGCGCGCCAGCTCGGTCACAAGCGTGGAGGAGCACCGCACGATCACACCCGCGGCGTCCACCTCCGCCACCACTCCCACCCGCTTGTAGACCGCCTGATGCGAGACGTTCTGCGGCAGACGGGCGTAGCCTGAGAAGAGGTATGTGATCGATGCTCCCACGACCGCCTCAGTGTAGCACCAGACCGAAGGGTCGACCCTGAAACCACCCGCAGGGTCGATCCTGAGACCACTCGCGCTGTCGGCCGCCCGACCACGCGCTTCTCGAGCCATGGTCTCTTGCGTTCAGCGAGCTATTGGTATTACCATATGACCAAGAAGTGGACGGTCACCCGCTCGTCCAACCGGGCACGGACAGGAGGAAGACCTGAGCCCCGATGACTACAGGCCCGTGACGCCACGCCGGATCTCCGACGAGATCGCCTACCGACTGAGGCACCTCATCCTCAAGGGCGAGATCGCACCGGGAGACAGGCTGCCCTCCGAGCGAGAACTCGGCCGCAGGTTCGAGGCCGGCAGGCCGGCCGTGCGCGAAGCGCTGCGCGAGCTTGCAGCGCAGGGTCACGTCACCATCGGACGCGGGCGCCAGGGAACCCGAGCGGCAACACGCACCGAAGACGCCCACTTCCGGCCACTTCCAGGCCTGTCCCTCCACCGGGGAGTCGACGCGCAGGCGGCGGTGATCCACCTTATGGAACTGCGCATGGCCATAGAGACGGAGACAGCTGCGCTGGCCGCGCGCCGAGCCGACCGGCCTGGGCTGGAGGAGCTCGCCGAGGCCACCGTGTCTGTTGACCAGTTGGACGCGGACGGAGACAGCATGTTCCATCGGACATTAGCTCTCGTGGCGGGTAACCCTCTGATGGAGCGTGCCTCCGGCGATCTGCTCGCCCACCTCCACGCCCTCCGGGAGCCGGAGCTCGCCGGGCTCTACGTGCAGCCCCACAACGCCATGGTCGCGAGCCAGCACGAAGCGGTGCTCGACGCGGTGCGCCGCGGCGACGAAGAGGGGGCGCGGCGGGCGATGCGGGCACACCTTTCCTACGTGGCCCGCGCCCTTCGTCGTTCGATCGGCGCCCTTCCCGAGATCCGCATGGTGGTGAGCGATATCGACGGCACGTTGCTCAGCGGTCCGCGCTTGATCACCGCCCGCACAAAGGCGGCAGTCTCCGCGTCGCGCGAGGCGGGGGTCGTCTTCGTGCTGGCGTCGGCCCGACCGCCGCGATCGATGCGGGCGTACCACTCGGCACTCGGCCTCACGACCCCCGTGATCGCCGGGAACGGAGCCCTGCTCTGGGACCTCGGCACGTCCATCCCGCTATCGCGCGAGTCACTTGACCTGCGGCTGGCGAGGGAGGCGGTCGAACTCGGGAGGGCTCTCGGGGCGATCCCCAACATCGAGAGTGACGACGAGTGGTTCGCCGAGCGGGTGACAGACCGCGTCATACGCAATCTGAGCACCTACGGTGTCGAACCGCCTCATCGCGTCGGACCACTCGACGACATCCTCGACGGCGACGACCCCGTCGACAAGGTGTTCCTCGACCTCCGAGACCTCCCCCAGCAGGCGCGGGCCGAAGCCCGCGACACGATACTGACAGCTCTTGACGAGCGAACCAACATCTCGGAGTCGGTGGACGGGCTGGTTGATATCGTCGCCAGGCGCGCCTCCAAGGCGGTGATGGCTCAGAGGTTCGCGCGATCCAGGGGCCTCTCAGCCGACCAAGTGCTCGCCATCGGCGACCACGACAACGACATCGACCTGCTCAGTTGGGCCGGGGTGGGCGTCGCAATGGGCAACGCGACCCCCGGTGCGAAGGCGGTGGCCGATCTGGTGACCTCGTCGAGCTTCCGCGATGGGGTGGCTGAGGCGATCGAGCGCTGGGTGCTGCCCGGCACGGCATCCGCCTGACCGCCCTTCAGCGAGGGTTATCCTCCGTGGCGTGACGATCGCGACTGGGAGCGCGCCGGCCATCCGCGCCCCAGCGGCGTCGATCCGGGCTAGAGCCGGGAGCGAAGCACCTCGAGCTTGGCCGTGACGCGACGCTCGTCGCGCTCGAACTCGTTCCGCAGTCGCTCGGCCTCGGCGCCTCCGATGTGCACTCCCGTGCCGCGCAGAGTCATGCTCCGCTCCATGGCGATGTCCTCGAGCTCATCTTCGAGAGACGCGATGCGCTCCTCGATCTGGCCCTTGGCAAGATCGCCAAGATCGCTCGTGGGTGATGTCATCTCTTCCCTTCTCGTGGACGGAGCCGACTCCCGGCCCGTCCCATGGCGCCGCGGGGATGTGCGGTTACTTTCGCCGCGCGACTACCGCGAAGAAGGGCACGCTCACGACTTCCTCCTCCAGGACCTCGAACCAAGGGTCGAGAGCCTCCCGCACCTGCTCCCCCGAAAGGCGGTGCTCCAGCGGCGGCCCCTGCACAGCCGCCTCCGGATCGCATCGCCAATCGACGATCACAAAGAGTCCGCCGGGGCGTAGGGCGCGGGCCAGCAACTCCAGACCCTCGCTCCCGTGGGATTCGTGGAACGTGTTGACGCTGAAGGCCCGGTCGATCGATCCCCCGGGCAGGGGGAGCGCGCCGGCGTCGGCGAGTATCAGTTCCACGTTGTCCGGCGCCCCGTTCCTGCGGTGTATGTCGAGCATCTCCTGCTGTAGCTCGATCGCGTACAGCCGGCCGGTGGTCCATGAGGCTACCCGGTTCGCCCAGAAGCCGGTGCCGCTGCCGAGGTCGGCGACGTCTTCGTGGCCGTCAAGACGCAGTAGCCGGGCCAGGGTCTCCTCGCCCAGCCACTCGAGCCGGCCCACGTCGTCCAGAACCGCCGCCTTCTTCGGCGAGAACACCTTGGCGTGCGTCTTGGCGTGATGCTTCTCTTCACTCATCGGATCGACAACCTCCTGTTCTTGGGAGGACTCGGGCGAAGGCCCGGTCGGGGTCGGGGACTGCTCCGAGGCGGCGGCATGACGTTCTGCCGGCGCGACAGGATGGCGCCCCGCCGGCGGAGCGCCGCGGGCCGAGTGGGCCCTCACGAAGACCGTCGAGGCCGTGATAGACAGAGTCGACCAGAACGCGCCCAAGGCGAAGCCGGCCAACACGTCGCTCAGGTAGTGCACTCCAAGGTACATACGACTGAAACCCACGATCACCACAACGGCGATCGCGGCCAGTAGGACGTACACGCGCGTCTCCCAATGACGCACCCAGCCGGTCGCAAGGAGCGCGAGGGTCATGTAGAAGGCGGCGGCGGCCGATGCGTGCCCGCTCGGGAACGAGTAGCCGGTCACATCCACCAGCGGCACCAGAAAGTCAGGGCGCGGCCGCTGGATGAGCAGCTTCAGCGCCGCGTTCAGCAATGCCGCCCCAGACGTGGCCGTGAGGAGCACCAGGGCCTCGCCCCACCGCCGGCGCACGACCAGATACGCACCCACCACGAGGGCCGTGGACACCAGCACCCACGCACTGCCCAGAGTGGTCGCCACGATCATCACCGACGTGACCCAGGGTATGGCGTGATCGTGGAGGGTCTGGGCCACCGTCCGGTCGAGCAGAGTCAGTGGCTCGCGGGCCAGCACGTCCTCGAGGATGGCACCAAACGCCCAGCCCAAGAGCAGCGAGATCAAGAGCCCTAGCGTCAGACCGAGGCCGAAAGTGCGGCGAGGCGAGAAGCGCTGCGACACCCAGAGTACCTGGGGCGAGAATCGGCGGCCGAAGGCGGCGACGGCGCGTGTCCCCACGATGCGGTCGGTGAGTTCGAAGGCCAGCCGCCCGAGTCCCTCGCGCCGGGCCCACAACCAGCGGCCCAGCATGGTCAACAGAAATCCCGAGACCACCAGAAGCACCAGGAAGAGCGCTATCCGGCCGAGCCACTGCTCCGCCAGATGGTAGCTTCGGCCGAAACCGTACCCGAGCAGAGTAACGGCAAGACCCCAACTCAGGACTCCGGCCAGATCGTACACGGCGAAACGCGAGTAGCGCATGCGCGCCGAACCGGCGATGAAGGGAGCGAGAGACCGCAGGAAGCCCACCCACCGGCCAAAGAGAACGGTCTTGCCCCCGTGGCGCTCGAAGAAACCCTCGGTACGTTCGACGTGACGGGGCTTGATACGGAAGATGCGGCCGTGCCGAAGCAGGAAATCACGGCCGAGCCGCCTCCCCAAGAGGTACCCGACCGTATCGCCGAGGACCGCCGCGACGCACACCACTACAACGAGGTCACCGAGATCCAGAACCCCTTGAGAGGCGAGCGCCCCCGCCAGGATGACGGTGGTCTCCCCGGGGACCAAGAGACCGACCATCGCCGAGGTCTCCAGGAACACGATGGCGAAGACGATCCACAGGCCCCAATCGCCCGCGACGCGCACGAAGAAATCAAGGAACGCCTGCATGCCCTGGAACAGTCTCCCGGGGTGCCCTGGGGGGCTAGAAGCCCACGAAGACCGCCGCCGCCACAGCGGTGGTCCAGCGGCCGTCGGTATCCCCGGCCGCCGCGGCTGTCATGTTGGTGGTCGCGAAGATCTTCCCCCCGATCACCAGCTGTCGACGGCGTTCGTCCCAGCGTACCTTCTCATCGCACTCCACGCCCAGGGTGCTGGCAAGCATGCTCGCGGCCAGGTCTTCCGCGTAGTCGCCGGCCTGCTGCGCCGTCTCACCGTGACCCTCGTGCTCGCTGAGGTATCCGTAGTGAGAAGCGTCGGTGGGCAGAGCAAGACCGATGGAGGAGGCTACGAGCCGGCCAGGCTCGTTGGTGGATATCTCGGCCACCACGCAGAACGTGATGGCACCCGCCTGGATCGAAGCAACGCCTTCTTCACGCTCGATCAGCCGGCAGTGCGGGGGGAAGATGCTCGACACGCGCACGAGGTTGCATCTCTCGATGCCGGCCTCTCGCAGCGCGAACTCGAAGGAGGTGAGCTTGCGACTGGAGACGCCGACCCCGCTGGTGAGGAACACCTTCTTGGGAATGGGGACCGCGAGCGAAGACTCCGCCCCGGACTCGATGGTCCGATCAACCGACATGACGCCAACCTCCTTGCAGGGCCAGAAGAGCGCGATGGCACAGGATAGCAGAGGCCACGTCGGAGGGTGACCGGTGACCGGTGGCCGCTCAGCCGCGATCCGCGCTGGCGCCGCCGGACCCGGCCGCTCGGCCGCGATCCGCGCCGCCGCCCTCGCACCCGGCCGATCAGCCGGCCGGCGCGGCAACCGAAGACCCGGTCGATCAGCCGGCCAGGGCCGCGCCCGCCCGCAACCCCGCGATGTTGGTGTCGGCGACCTTCTGCTTCTGGAGGCTCCGAGCGGCCGCCTCGAAGGCCTCGAGCGCGTAGATGCCCTCCGCGGCGAGGATGGCGCCCACGCCCACAGCGCCCACGGCCAGACGGTGAACCTCCTTGGCCGCGCCCTTCAGATCGAGGGGGATCACCCTGGCCGGAGTCTCTACCGGCCCGAGACTCGCCTCCACGTACACGCGCGACTCCGGCGGGAGCTTGGCCAGCTTGCGGGCCACCCGCGTCCGGCCCTCCTCCGAGAGGATGAGCACGACATCGGGAACCTCGATGCCCGTGTACACGATGGGCTCCGGTGAGATCAACACCTCGGCCGCCGAATGGCCGGTCAACACGGTGATGGGGTAGTCGTCCTTCTGAGTGGCGTGCAGGCCGCTCATGATCGCTCCGGCTCCAAGGATGGTCGCAAGCGAGCGGATCTTCTGCCCGGCGGCCCCCGCGATCAGGATGCCCGTGCGCGCCGCCAGGGCGCTCTGCGCCACCGGAGCGAGCCCGACGTCGGGCGGCGGCAGGCACATGCCTTCGTCGTCTACGGTCTCCACCGGGTGGTAGAGGTCGCGCCAGGCGCGGGCGAACTCCGGCCGCGTGCCCTCGAAGTGCACGCCCGCGGGCATCTCGAGCTCGGCCATGAGGTCGCCGATGGTGTTCCGGGTCAGCGTGTTCTGGCCGGCGTAGTAGGCGACGCAGAGATCCCAGATGTCCACGAGCGAGAAGCCCTGCGTGGCAAGACCCCTCGCGATCAGCGCCGGCACGTCGTCGGCGAAGACGCTCGTACGCGCCAGGAAGCCGGGCTTCGACGGCCGCAACGTGCCCATCAGATCGAGCGGAGCCTCGAGGTTCCCCAGGTGACACGTGGCGGTGACGCCACCGAAGGGGGTGGTGCAGCTGTGCTGGCCGCCGGTCATGCCGTAGTTGAAGTTGTTGGCCACGACCACGCAGATGCCGATGTTGCGGCGGGCGGCGGCCAGAAGGTGTGCACCGCCTATGCCCGCGCCTCCGTCGCCCATCACCACGAGCACGGTGAGGTCTGGGTCGGCCAACTTGATGCCCGAGGCGTAGGTGATCGAACGGCCGTGCAGCCCGTGGAAGGCGTTCGTGTCGAAGTGGCGGTCGGTGAGACCGACACAGCCGATGTCGGTCACCACCACCACCCGCTCTTTCGGGCGCCCGAGGATCTGGAGGGCCCCGTCGATGGCGTGGGTCACCTTGGCGTGCCCGCAGCCCGGGCAGAACGGCAGGGGCAGGGAGGCCTCGTCGAGATACGAGAGGGGGCCCGCGCCGGCGCCGGACTTCGGACCCAGCGTCACAGCAGGCCTCCTTCCCGGATCACGTCGTCTGGACTCACCAGTTCGGTGTCCATGCGCGTGACGGAGCGGACCTCCCTGCCGTCGGCGAGCAGCTGCACCTCACGCGCGTACTGACCCAGGTTCATCTCGGGTACCACCACCCGCTCGATGCCGATGAGGGCTGCGCGGATGGCCGCCTCGGGCACGGGGAACAGGGTCTTCAGCACCAGCAAGGAGACCCGGCCGCCGGCCGCGCGCACCCGCGCCACGGCCTCCCGAGCCGAGCGCGCCGAGACTCCGTACGAGACGACGAGGGTCTCCGCCCCTTCGTCCGGGTCGAAGTCGAAGCGGGCGATCTCGTCCGCGTGGTCGTCGATCTTCCGGCGCAGGTGCTCCATCATGCGGGCGATGACGGCCGGGTCGCCGGTGAGCCAAGCCCGTTCGTCGTGCATGCTGGTGGTGTAGCGCACGAGGTGGGGCCCTCCGATGGGCGAGAGCGGGGCCACGTCGTCGGGCTGGTCGAAGGCGTGAGGAACGTAGGGCCGGTCGGCCGGAGCGACGTCGCGGGGCCGCGGCGGCGGGTAGGCGTCACGGGCCTCGTCGAGATCCACCCGCTCGCGCGTGAGGCCCACCTCCTTCTGACTGGCCAGGATCACGGGCACCCGGAAGCGCTCGGCCAGGTCGAAGGCCTCCCGGGTCAAGGTGTAGCACTCGGCGACCGACTCGGGCGAAAGCACGATCAAGGGAAGACCCCCGGAGGTGCCCCAGCGCATGAAGAGGATGTCGCCGTCGGCCCCTTTGGTGGCCGAGCCCGTTGCCGGGCCCTGACGCTGCACGTTCACGATCACGAGAGGAGTCTCCCCCATGATGGCGAGACCGATGTTCTCGGAGTAGAGACTCATGCCCGGTCCGCTGGTGGCGGTGAGTGCCTTCTGGCCGGTCATGGCCGCCCCGATGCACATGCCGATGGAGGCGATCTCGTCTTCGCACTGCACGGCCACGCCCCCCACCTCGGGCATAGCGCGCATCATCCCGGTGAGGATGGAGGTGGCCGGCGTTATGGGGTAGCCGGCGAAGAACCGGCAACCGGCGTCCAGGGCGCCACGCACCACGGCGTCGTTGCCTTCGAGGAACTCGATCATTCGATGCAGCCTCTCACTGGTCGGCCCAGCGCCGCTCCCGTCTTGGGCCGGTCACGCTTCGTCGCGGGGAGTGCGGCGGACCACCACCACCTCCGGATACTCGGGGTTGAAGATGTCGCGTAGCTTGGCCCTGTCGGCACCATACACCTCGTCGACCTTCTCTTCGAAACGACGCACGAGCTTGATCACCCACATGTCGTGCCGGATATAGTCTTTAGCCATCTGCACGAAACCCAGGTTGGCGCTCCAGGCCCCATCGACGGCCGCCGTGTCGGGAAAATAGCCCACCAATGCCTCAGAAGTGTCCGCCACCAGCACCATGCGCTTCGATCCCTGATCCCGGATGACCACCTGGTCGGTGGGGTGATGGTACACCACCCCCACGCCCGGATCGCCTTCCCCATACAGGCACACCGCGATCGCCGCGCCCCGGTGGTCGGCACCGACGAGGTGCGGCTCCAACCGCGGGAGCTCTTCCGGCCACAGCGCCAGCAGCAACTCACCCTGGGCCGCGTCGATCATCGCCTCCGCTTTCGCCAGGACAGCCTCGCGGCCCTGCAGGTTCCAGACCTGACCGTCACGCTCGTGCCCCGACGAGTAGATGTGATCGAGCCGGTCTTCGAGCCGATCGAGGATGTCGTCGTAGGTGCGTCGGTAGCGGGACATCGCTTCCCGCGGCTCCAAGGGCACGTAGCGGGCCGACCCTCCGGTCTCCACCACGCCCACCAGCTGCTTGACCCTCAGGCGTTCGAGTACCTCGTACACCTTGCTCGGCGGTATGGTCGACTGCTTCGCAAGCTCGTAGGCCGTCACCTTCGGGCTACGCAGCAGGGCGACGTAGGCCTGCGACTCGTACTGCGACAAGCCCAGCTTCTGAAGGCTGCCCAGCACCTCCTTCAACGGGATCCCACCAGGATCATGGCCGCCCCCGTCACGAGCAGCACCACCTTGTAGGCCGGGATCTTCGACGCGAACCCGCTGACGCCGATGGCCATCACGATCATGAAGACGATGGGAAGCACCGCCCCAAGCACCCCGTTGATGGCCGTGGAAGTGCGGGTGCTCATGGAACGGTACATGAGGTAGGCCGCCAGGAGGTTCGCCAGACCCACCAGCACGCGGATGCCCGCCATGAGGGCCACGCGACCCGTCTCGGACATCAGAGCACCAGCCTGGATTCGTCGGCGAGGGTCCGGCTGTGGTCGTCGTGGAACTCGTCGTCGCTCACGGTGAGGCCCTCGCTGGCTTTGGCCTTGTAGACCTCCTCGCGAAGCACGCCCCACAACTCGGTGAAGAGCCGGTTGAAGTGAGGGTCACTCCGCAACTCGGCAATCCGGCGTGGCCGCGGTAGATCCACGTCGACGCTCATCTTGAAGGTGCCCGGGTGCGAGGTCATGATGATCACCCGGTCGGCGAGGATGAGTGCTTCGTCGATGGAGTGAGTGATGAAGACCACCGTCTTGCGCTCGGCCTCCCAGATCTTGAGCAACTCCTCCTGCAGCATGATCTTGTTCTGCTCGTCGAGCGCGGCGAAGGGTTCGTCCATCAGCAGGATCTCGGGGTCGTTCGCGAAGGCCCGGGCCACCGACACCCGCTGCTTCATACCGCCCGAGAGCTGGTACGGATAGGCGTCGGCGAACTTCTGCAGCCCGATCATCTGGATGTACTGGTCGACGGTCTGGTCGATGATCTTCTTGCCCACCCGCCTACATCGGAGTCCGAAGCCGATGTTCTTGCGCACGTTCATCCAGGGGAAGATGGACTGCTCCTGGAACACCATGGAGTTGAGCGGTTTCGACGGATCGCTGTGGGTGATGCGTATCTCGCCCCGGGTCTCGGTCTCCAGATCGGCTAGGATGCGCAGGAGCGTGGTCTTGCCGCAGCCGCTCGGGCCCACGATGCACACGAACTCGCCCTCGTTGATGGTGAGGTCCACGTCTTTCACCGCGGTGACGATGCGGTCCTTGGTGACGAACTCCTTGGTGAGCCCCTTGATCACGATCTTCTCAGCCACTCGGGCCCCTCTCTCCTAGAGCTGCTTCCATGGGATGACCCTCCTCTGGAGCGAGCTCAGACCTTCGGCGAACAGGTAGCCGAGCAGCGAGATCATGATGAACGCCACGAACATCTCTTTTGTCTTGAACACCGCCTGCGCGGCCCAGATGCGGTACCCGATGCCGGAGACGGCCCCGGTCATCTCGGCGGCCACGATGAGGAGCAACGCCATGCCCATACCGAGCTCCAGGCCGGTGAAGATGAGCGGCATCGCGCCGGGCAGCGCGATGCGCGTGTAGAAGTCTCTGCGGTTGGCGCCGTAGTTCTTGGCCACGTCCAGGTAGATCTTGTCCAAGTTGAGCACGCCCGCCATCGTGTTGATCAGCACCATGAAGAACGTCCCAAGGGCGATGGTGATCACCTTCTGCGTCTCGCCGAAGCCGAAGATCAGGATGATCAGCGGCATGAGCGCCAGCTTCGGTATGGGATACGTGGCCGAGACCACCGGCCGCAGGAGCCAACGCACGGGCCGGAACAGGCCCATCGACAGACCGACGATCAACCCCGGGATCGCGCCGGCCAGGAAGCCGAGGACGATGCGTACGAGGCTCACCCACACGTCCGAGAAGAGCGTGCCGTCAAGTGTCAGCTTCCAGAAGGTGCCCGCGATCGCGTGGGGCGGCGGGAAGAACCTGCCGTCGACAAGGCCGAGCGGCACAGCGATCTCCCACAGGATGAGGACCACAGCCGGCGACAAGAAGCCGAGAAGACCCCCCCAGCGCGTGCCGGAGTCCCGGCGCTTGCGCGGCATCCTATCCGAGGTCCGTGCCAGATCGCCGTAGTCACCCGCGCCGTCTGCCACAGCCCGCGCGGCCAGGTCCTCGCCGGACGCCTGTGTCACGGCAGGTTCTTTTTCCGCCATCGTGCTGACCCCTTGCGTTACTGCGGCACCGAGTACGGGCCGAGTTGATCGACCGCCCATGTTGCGAACGACATGTCGAGGACCTTGTCCATGGTGACCTTCGTGTCCACCTGGCCGATCTCGGCGTAGTAGTCCTGCTGGCCGGCGACCGCGTCTTCGAGGACGGAGCCGTCGACGTTCAGACCCGTGGGACGCATCTTCGTCCACATGGCCGGATCGTCGATGAACGTGTTCTCGGTGAGGATGGCGAGGACTGCGTCGCGGTCCTTGCTGCCCTGCACGATGGCGTCGTTGTAGGCGCGCACGCCTTGCAGGTGGGCGTACATGAAGAGGTTGGCGACCTCGGTGTTCTTGGCGAAGTCGTCGCTGTAGAGGAGCACTGCCACCTGCTCGCCGGGAGCGTAGTCCTCGGCGTCCTTGAAGTACGAAAGGATCCCAGCCTCTTCACCGCCGGTGATGAGCGATTCGATCTGCACGGCGGCGTCGATGGCGCCGTTCGCGAGACCGGTGTTCAGGTCGGGGAACTCGGCGATGATCGTGGGCTCCACGTCATCGATGGTGAGGCCGCCCTTCTCCAACGCCTTGCGCAAGAAGTACTCGTTGATGCTGCCCACAGACACGATGCCGATCTTGCGACCCTTGAGGTCGGCGTAATCCTTGATCTCGTTCTCCAGATCCTTGCGGATGACGACTGTGAAGTACGAGCCCTTACCCGGGACGTTGGTGCCGCTATCGGCAACGACCCACACCCGCACATCCTGTGCCGCGCCGTTGAAGAGCGAAGCGGTGATGATGCCCCGGCCCACGTCCACCTGGTTGGCGGCCAACGAGGTGTACATCTGAGCGCCCGAGGCGAATTCGACGTACTCGATGTTGATGCCGACATCGGCGAAGTAGCCCATCTTGTCGGCGAGGATGATGCCGGCGGTGCCCGGCGCGTTGTCGTACGCCACCTTCACGGTCACCGGCGGGTCGAGCGGTGTGACTTCCTCAGCCGCAGCCGCCGTCGTGGTGGTGGTGGCATCGTCGCCGCAGCCCACCAAGGCAACAATCCCGAACACGGCCAGCGCCGCCAGCAGACTCAATACAACGATCCTTCTCATGGTACCCCCTACGCTTCCCATTCTGTTTTCTTCCGCGGCGGCCGAGCATCCTGCCCGACCCGCGTTCCGACCGGGAAACCTTGACGTCCTCGGATCAGCACCTCCTCCACTCGACTTCTTCATCCGTATCCGCGTGAGAATGCTCACTTGCTCGAGCTCCGGAACACGTCCGTCAGGCCCGCGGCCGCGACGCGGTCGCGGACCGTCTGAGCATCGGTGGTATACAGGTCGGCGGCCTTCATGCGCTCGAAGAACGAGGCACCTGAGAATGTGAGCTTCTGAGAGAGGTCGCCGTCGCGCAACACCTCTCCCGCGCTCGCGATGATATCGCCGCAGGCCAAGCTCCGGGGCAGCGTCACAAGCTCTCGTCCCGCCGCCCAGCGGACGGCGTTCGCACCCGCCAGCGAACCGCTCACAATCGCTTCCGTGTGACCCACGAGCGGACCCGTCTTCTCGCCCCCCACAAACAGGTTGGAGAGCCCGTCCGCCTGGAGGGCGTCGGAGCGCGGCGTCATGGAGAGGTACCTGATGGAGTTCCCCACACCGCCGGAGTAGGGGTCCTCGAACCGGGCGTTCTCGAGACCCGGGACCGTGCGCAGCTGGGCCAACGGGAAGAAGGGGCTCATGAGCTTCACGTGACCCGTGTCGAGCAGCACCACGTTCTCGGCGAACGCGGGCAGCGCGTACTGCTGGCAGGCCTTGGTGCCGAGCAGCTCCGCCTTCGCACCGCCCACTTTCAGCTCGTCGGGGAGAGGCACCACAGCCACGCCGGTCTCCGCGAGCCGCCTGCGCAGCTCAGGGCTCACCGAGTCGGTGTGCAGCTTGCAGGAGCCGCTCATCACGCCCACCGAGCCGTCCATGCGGGTGGCCCGCAATTCTTCGATCCCGGCCTTGGCGGCCACGCTCACCCGGCCGCCAAAGGTGGGACAACGCAGCGCGCACATGGCGCAGCCGTTGCCGTACTTCGTGCAGTTGTTCTGAGGGCCCGCCGATCCGGTGGTCTCCACGAAGACGTCGGCCTCAACCAGCTCGTCGCCGAGCTTCACCGCCGCCAGCGTGTCTCCCGACCGTACCGCGTCGGTGACTCGAGCCTGGGTGCGCACGTCGATGCCCTCTCCCTCGAGCAGGGCTCTGATCGCCGGCTCGGTGATGGACACGTCGTAGAGGTCGGCGTGGTTGTGGCCGGGGAACGCCACGTTGCGATGGCGCAGGTTGGCGTCGATGGTGCCCCATAGGCGGCCCATGCCCATTGCGATGTGTTCCTCGGTGGCCGTGAAACGTCCGTTGTTGCGCATGATCCCACCCACCAGACCGGTGCCCAAGAGCATGTCGGTGCGCTCGAGAAGCGTCACGTCGGCCCCGGCCATGCGGGCTGCCAGTGCGGCACCCGCGCCCGCCCAGCCACCTCCGATCACTACCACTCGCGCCATGCCGCTACGCTCCTCTCCCGGCTCCGCGGGAGCCGCTGCTGTTCTCGTCTGTTTGTGCCCCTGGAGCCGCTCCTACCGGCTATGAAGTCGAAAGCCTGCTCGCTCATGCTCCTCCTCCGGCGGGGACGGCGTCAACAAAAGGGTCGGGAGCGGCGGCGGAGGCGGACTCCGTTCCCAGCGGCCGTCCGGCGGCCCGCTCCGCCGCCGCGCGCCACGTGCGCACCTGAGGCAGGTCTTTCTCCTCCGACTCCGTGAGAAGGTCCACCAAGGTGGGCCGGCCCGACCGGACGGCGTCCTCCAGCGCGCCCTCGAGGTCGGAGGCCCGCTCCACACGCACCCCGTCCATGCCGAAGGCTCGGGCCACGGCGCCGTGGTCGATGGTGGAGAAGTCCACCCCGAGATACCGCCCGCCGGAATGGATGGACTGGATGGCCTTGATCCAACCGAAACATGAGTTATTGAAGTTCACGATCAACACCGGAAGCCCCAGACGCGCCAGGGTCTCCAGCTCCCCGGCGCACATGCCGAAGCTACCGTCGCCGGAGAGGCCCACCACCAGCTGATCGGGTCGGGCTATCTTCGCCCCGATTGTCGCAGGAATCGCGTAACCCAGACCGCCGTATGCCCGGGGGATGATCACCTGCCGGCCGGGACGGCGCACGTCGTAGTAGGCGGCGGTGTAGGGGGTTGGCGTGCCCGCGTCGGCAATGACGATGGCGTCCTCGGGGAGCACTCGGCTCAGCGCGGCCATCACCCGGTGGGGCTTCAGCGGCACCTGGTCGCCGGCGGCCTTCTCGGCCACCGACGCCCACCACTCGGCCCGCAGGGAAGCGATCCGCTCGGTCACGCCTGCGTGGGCCTGCGGTTCGCGCGGCCCAAGCACGGCCACCAGGTCGGCAAGTACGAGCTGAGCGTCGCCCACCAGCCCCACGTCGGTGGGGTAGTTATTGCCGATGAGTTGTGGATCGATGTCGAGATGGATCACGCGAGGGGCGTTGCGAGGGTCCGGGAGGCTCCACTTGATCGTGGTGACAGACCCGGTCTTGCAGCCGATGTAGAAGAGGAGGTCCGCCTCCGCCACCATGCGGTTCGCGTAATCGCGGTAGCCGTTGTCGCCAACCACACCGATGGCCAGGGGGTGATCTTCGGGGATGGCGCCCTTTCCGGTGATGCTGGTGCCGACAGGAGCGGAGAGCATCTCGGCCAGGGCGATCAACGCGTCCCAGGCCCGGGCGTTGATGACCCCGCCACCGGCGATGATGACCGGGCGCTCGGCCGCGAGCAGGAGGTCCGCGGCCTGCTCGAGAAGGGAACGTTCGGCGCGCCCGCGGTAGGCGGGATACCCGCGGCATGCCGCCTCGGCGTAAATGTCGCGCTCGCCGCCCGGCACCTCGCTGTTCAACACTTCCTGTGGGAAGGCTACGTGCACGGCTCCCGGGCGGCCGGTGGTGGCCACCCTGAAAGCCCGCCTGAGGGCGTCGGGGATCCTGTCGTAGCGCTTCACGAAATGGCTCCACTTCGTGATGCTTTTGTAGAGTACGACCATCCTACTCGCTCAGGTTCCGTCCGAACCGGCTGCTACCTTCTGGTTGATAAGCATCTGAAAAACAGGAGGTGCGGTCGTGAAAGCCCCCGAGACTCTGATGGAGTTCATGGATAT
>Ga0180009_10001335_pt1 | contig 30593 bp, 27 predicted proteins | sample OS_PC_MetaG_FD_123537 | JGI IMG/M metagenome (GOLD analysis project Ga0180009, IMG submission 123537) | Groundwater microbial communities from the Aspo Hard Rock Laboratory (HRL) deep subsurface site, Sweden - OS_PC_MetaG | ecosystem: Environmental > Aquatic > Deep subsurface > Groundwater...
AGGATGCACTACCAAAGCATCCTTCGACAGGCTCAGGATGAGCGGAATCAACCAATTAGCCGGTCGCCCTGAGCCTGTCGAAGGGTATCTGCCCCCTTGTCAGCGCTTCACCCCGTCATATCCTGCACAATCCACTGCACCGCCGCATAGAGATCTTCCGCAACATACGTCGGTTGCACCGCCTGAACCGGGCCGATGTACTCAAAATCCCCCCGACCATAACCGGTAAGCACCAAAACACCCTTGGCACGAACTGCCGCCGCAGCCTTGAGATCCGACCACCGATCGCCCACCACATAGGATCGGTCAAGATCCAGACCCAGATCGGCTGCAGCCTTGTGAAACATCCCCGGCTTTGGTTTCCGGCAGTCGCAGGCAAGACGGAAGCGCTCTTCCTTGGCCTCGGGATGATGGGGACAGATATAAATGCCGTCGACATGGGCGCCCTCCTGGGCCAGGGCCTCGGTCATTTTGGCATGCACCTCTCCGATCAGGCTCTCCGGGAAATAGCCGCGGGCAAGTCCGGACTGATTTGAAACCACCACCACCGGAATTCCCTGATCGTTCAATAGCCGGATGGCTGCCGCAGCCCGTGGCAGCATGACAAAACGAGAAATATGGTTGATGTAGCCCATCTGCTCGTTGATGGTTCCATCCCTGTCGAGAAATACTGCCGGCCGCATGCTCAGTCCTCGCTTTTCAGAAGTTTGCAGGTTGCCGCGTACACTTCATCCACCTCGATATCCAACATGCAGGCGAAATCATTTTGGGGGCAATGGGTTTTAAGGCAAGGGCTACAAGCCAATTTCTTGTTCACCACCTCCACCTTTGGAGAAAAAGGCCCGGTTGCCACCGCATCGGTGGAACCGAAGATGGCAACCAGCGGCGTTTTCTGAGCGGCGGCCACATGCATCAACCCGGAATCGTTGGTAACAAAGGCATCGCACAAGCCGATCAGGGCCATGGCCTGTGCCAGACTGGTCTTGCCGGTAAGATCATGCACCCGGCCCGGTGCTGCTGCGCCAATATCCCGAGCAGCTTCGGTATCTGCGGCTGTGCCGAAAACCAGCAGGGTGGCTCCCTGCTCTTCTGCCAACCGCTTGGCAAGCCCTCCGTATCTTTCTGCCGGCCAGCGCTTGGCCGGGCCATAGGCAGCGCCGGGATTCAGGCCAACCACGGGCCTGCCCGCATTCGCGGCAAGAAATTCGCTGGCCCAGGTCATGGCAACATCCGGCAGGGAAAGAAAGAGCTCATGAGACCCGCACACCAAACCAAGGTCTTTCAACATCTCCTGATAATAATAGACCTGATGCAACGCTCTGGTGCTTTTTTTGATGTTAACCCCATGGGTCAGCAGCAGACCCCGGCCATCCCTACGGTATCCTGCCCGCACCGGTATCCCGGCAAACAGGGCAAGCAAGGCGGCGGAAAAGGCATTCTGTAAAAGAATGGCAAGATCAAACCGCTGGGCGGCGAGTTCCCTTGCCAGACGCCACATTCCGGCCAATCCCTTATGTCTGCCCTTTTTTTCATAGAACATCACCCGATCCACATGAGGGCAGGCGGTAAAAATATCCGCCACCCACGGGTATGCCAGGATGGTGATCTCGGCGGCGGGAAAATTTTCCCGAATGGTCCGTATCGCCGGAGTGGTCATGATGGCGTCGCCGATCCAGTTGGTGGATCGAATAAGAATCTTTTTGGGCGAAAGGTGGCTGATTGTTTTCGTCATTCCTGTTCTTGGCCTGTTCCTGAATTCCTTGGCTGAAGTAAAGATGGGACCTTTGCTTTTTTTCCCGAAGGCGTCAAGTTTTTTTATGCGGTGAGACAAGGCGGTTCTACGAAATGATCAGCGAATACCTATTCATTTTCAATACAAAAAAAATCAAACATGCAACTCCGCGACCCGCCTGTACACAAATATGATATGGGCAAATGGAGATGTATGCCAATTCCCTTAGGAGTTTACGAAAATTCTATTTTCATACCCCGCGTTCCGTTGGTTTTTCCGTCACCTTAACTCCCAGGTAAGTCCCGGAGCTAATTCCCATCAGGACGAGCAGAGAGGAATTGAACTCAGGCATGGTCAAATATGCAGTTACCTGTCGGACGAAAACCGCAACCAAAACGATTGTCCAGGCAAAGATCTGGAACCGATGAAAACTGACGCCGTAGTCGTCCGATACAATATCCTTTATGAACCCCTGTGATTGCTTCACAGGTCTCGCCCTGTTCGTATCGATAGCCACTCCTCCTATTCCCGTGCCTGCACTGATGCCCATCAGGAGAACAAGCGTATCGGAGATCGTGTTAAAGCTGTGCGTTACCACGTAGAGCAGCAACCATGAGGTCATTATGGCAAAAAACCAGACAGCCATCTGTACAAGTGCGAGACTGTAAGGCTTTTTCCCTACATCGGGATTCGGACCGACATCGCGAAGGATATTGGTCTTTGCGGCAAGAAGCAGGAAAAGAACGATAAGCGCCACGATAATAATGATGCTGACGGTGAACCATGTCTTGTTTACCAGGACCAGAGTGAATGACTTTTCGTTCTCCACCGATGTGGGGATCGGCGCTTGATCTTCGAGTCCCACGCTGACTGAAACCTTGCGGCTAAAAAACTCCCCGGTCTTGCGCGAGGAAATAAAATGGCCCCACAGCGCAATCGGAGCGTTGGTGTGGCCGATGAAAAAACGCAGCTCGCCTGTATCGCTGTTAATGTCATATGACTGTGGATAAACTTCCTTCAACGGCATGCGATCAAAAAAAAGAATGATATTCTTGCCGTTGCGCCTCGCCTCGTCAAACAACGCGTCACCATTGGCAATTGTCACGGTGATCGCTTCCGCAAGCCCCGCCGAATCAGCATGCTCGGTGTTCCCGGAAACCACGGAAAGAACGTAGGGTTTGCTCTTGTCCAAAGACATGGCTGACAAAGAAGGAGCGAATGCTGTTAAAACTGTAAAAACGATCAAGGCGCTGAACCTTCTGATGCGTGTGGATTCATGCAGCTTCATGAAGCCGTTCCTCCCCCTGCTCGATATTTACCGCCACTTTCCGGACACCACCACAGGCAGACTTGGAACCAACGGGAAATGCTGCGGCAAATTAAAGACAGAAACTCAGTAAAAAATAAATACGGAGATGGTGAATAGCAGGGCAAAAAGACAAGGCCAGTAACAGAGTCTTGGAATCAAGTTTTCCCGGTACTGAACCAGATGGATGTTCGCGTTCACAGCATACAAAACCGAGTTTATCGAGACCAGCAGGATGATGAAATAGGTCAGAAAGAAAAAATATTCCAAGTAAAAAACCTGCTCCACCACAATCGTTCGCCTGATACTAACATGACTGAAGGCTATAACCAAAAACATCGAAGCGCAGATATTGAGTATCCTGCCGCTCCCGACTTGCATGAAACTCACGCGCCGTTCATCCTTGCTCGTGATCATAAGAAGCGTGAAGAGAAGAATTGTCACGATTATGAGAGCAGTCAGGTTGGAAATGAAGGCGTCGGTAAAGTTCCTTTTGATTTCGAAGCTGAAGCAAAGTGACGGGAATCTGTCTTTATTCAGGGGGCGCTCCAGGCCGAAATTGGTATTGTAGATGTTTTTCCGCAACTCAAAAAAACTACGGACAATTTTCCAGCCCGGCAGGGCCAAGTCCTTCCGAAGTCCGGGAAGGGCGGTGGGATTTATGAAATTATACGCGGCAAGATCCGGCACCAGAAAAACGTTATGGTTCATATCCGTGTGCAGTATTCGCAGGCTTAACTTGTCCTGTTCAAGCGGATATTTTGAATGATCTATCTGCTGTGGAACCATACATCTTACATACCAGCGTAGGATTTCGTATCCATTCTCCCTGATGCTGTACTTTTCCACCATTGTCAGGCTTGATGCGCCGCCAATCGTGAATGCACGGGGCACCGCATCCTGTTCGCCCAACCGGTATTTTTGCCAGATGTACCCGGAAACAGCCAAGTCTCCAGCAGAGCTCAACGTAGCGGATTCGATAAAGATACCGGTCGGTATGTACACCGGTGCCTCGGTATGCCTGTCCGATGATGCCCGGATATAAGAATTCATAATCCGAGTCAACGCCGCTTTATCGTTGATCCGGATGCCTGCATTCCTGCTTATGTAATTATGGGAAAGTGAAATCTTCCACAGAACGCTGATACCCGCCGCAAAAAAAATCGCCATCGTCACCGACGCAGCCCATAAGCGCGTCCGGTTGCCACTGCCTGCCCGATACAAAAGCACGGCCGCCGAGGAGGCGAAGATCACCAGGACAATAGTGATCCATATGAGTTGTCGGCGCAACAGATCGACATCCCAAGGCAGATCATCTTTAATAAAGGTATTCTGCATGGACCATCCGGTGGACGGGATAGGGGCGTAGATCAGCCAGGAATCAAGTCCGGTGCTTATGCTCCGATGATCGAGCACTCCCGAGCCGCGTTTGCCAGCCTGTTCAGCCAGGATCTGCCTGTCCCGGTCGCTCTGCTCGTATGAAATATGGGTCAACGTTTTGCGCGAGATCACCAGTTCCGTGTCCGGGTGGTACAGATATGCCCCCTTTTGCGAAACGAGCGCGCCGAAACCTGTCGGCCCCAGATCCAGAGATTCGATGACCCTTCCGATCTCATCTATCGAAATGGTAATGGTTACAACGCCCATTGCGGAGCGACGATCGCCCCCCTTATCCTTACTGTAGAAAGGTACGGAATATGCAACCAGAAGAGAGCTGGAGGCTTCGCCGTAAAAGGGCTGCGACCACTGCGGTCCATTGTCGATCGCTGCCCCAAACCAGTCGTATTCCGGCTTGGTGTAATCGTATACCTTATCAAGTTGGATCCGCTCGATACGCCCGTTTTTTTTCGCAAGCAGCACTGAATAGAGTCTGCGGCCCGGATCAAAGGCATACGGTTTATAGGAAAGGGCGGAACTAAGAAAATGGGGGTAACGCTCCAGAAGCCCCCTAATCCTTGCCTGTGCGGCTTTTGGGGTCAATGCGCCGCTACTCAACTGATCCGCGATCGAATTACCGTTGTCGATTACTTCGCGGGCGACCCGATCAATTGATAAGGTCGCCTGGAAGGTCAGGGAGGTGAGTCGACTCTTGACGGATTCCATCACCCCCCTCTTGTATGTCAAATGATGGGCAATCAAAACAACGCTCGCGACAAGGCTGGTTGCCGCGACCAGCAACAGCAAGAAAAAGATAGTGCGTTTCTTGCCACCTCGCTGCATTTCCGGTTGTTCTGTTGTCGATTCCTCAATCATTTTCCCCATTATATTCCGTAATCAGGAACACCTTCTCGGAGCTTTGCTTGATGGGAATATTCGGGCCAGTGTCAGATCCGTACTCTTTGCATTGATAGTTCGGGTTAAATTAGGTCCTGTGGGCAAACGATACAGTCGTTTGCCCACCCTACCGGACTCAATTTCGGGGACAGCCATGGAATCAGAATAGAAGAACAAGCTGTCCCCGGAATTCCACCTAACTCGAAGAGGAGCCGTGCGCCTTTGATGCAACGGATGCCTACTTGCATTGCTGCTTTTTGATCAAGATCGACTCCAAGTCATTGTCGGTGTACGCCGGGGGAACGTTCAAGTCTCCCGCTTTATCCATTGCCTGACGAAGATTGACGAGGGCCGTTAGGTGGCCATCCTCCCCGCTCTTGAAACTTTCCTGCGCGCTTTGCTTTGCACCAAACATTCCATTGCAGAGGAGCGCCTTTCTGAATATCTGCAACACGGAGATTCTGGCCCTGAAAGTCGTAAGCCGATCCTCTGCGTTTGCAGGCGCATGGTTGATTTTGCCGTATTGCTTCTCGCATTGCGTTCCGAGGATAGGATATGCAGCTTTAATTCCCTCGCATGAAGCAACTGTGGCCGGCGGAGCGGCGAACGCAGCGGTTCCCGCGAGAAAAACAGTCAAGATCGACGTTGCCACCAAAGTAAGGCGAACAACAAGGTGCTGCGATTGAGTTTTTATTTTATGCAGATTATTCATGGGAATCTCCTTTTGAAGAGTCCTCTCAGGGTATCGTTTAGTGTGTCTGATGAGTTTCCGGCAGCGAACTGCCTCATGACGGCAACCGGGATGACCGGTCGCCGTCATGGCCGGTCGTTACCAACTCGCGCCGTTGATATCAGCAAGTTCGGCTGGCAGCAGCAGGGCATGGAAGGCATTCATCGCGGCACCACCCGGGACAGCCAGCGCAGGCGCTACTCCGGCAATCGCAGGCAAAGCCGGAGGGCCAGGATAAGACCAGCGGTACCAGACATTGAGGGTCACAACGCCCGCACCGTTAATGATGCCGTTGAAAGGGTTGGCGACGCCGGCGCCAGCCACGCCGTTAAGCCAGCCGGCGCAACCGCCGCAAGGTGCCAGTTCCACAAACAGAACCGCCTGATTCGGCGCCACCATGTGGAGGCAGCCCAGCCCCAGACCCGCGGCCTGGGTGTTGGTGAGAGCCGCGCGCTCCGCATGGCCGGCAACCGGCCCGAGTACCAACCCACCCGCGGCCATCTGGGAATTACCATAGACGACGGAATAGGGAAGCGGCGCCCCGGCAACTGCAGGAGGCACGACCCCACCGGGCGGAACCGCGCCAAACCCGGCGACAGCCGGAGCCGCCGCAAAACCAAGGCCAGGGTTGGGAATGACCGCAACAGCCGCACAGCACGACCCGGGACCAACACCCGCTCCGGCCCCTCGTACGGCACCGAAATGTGCAACCTGCTGACGAGCAAGTTCTTTTGCAACGGCATATCCTGGAAGGCCTGCATTGGCAGGAATAAGTTGATTTTGAACGATAGGCATTGGAATCTCCTTCTTTGTTGACAAGAATTATTTGTGTTTTCAGTGTCACAAGTTGAGACCTGACCCAAAAAATGTGCGTCATCATGATACATTGCTGTTACGCTAGTCCCCTGCTTTATCCAGACCCAGGCCAAACTGTGCGGCAAGGTCATAGTTGATGCCGTGAACAACCCCCTTGCCTTCGGCGATGCAGAGTTTGCGCCGCCGGACGTCTTCCACAAACTTCGGATTAGCAGCCTCAGCCCGCCGGTTCGCCACGATGCGCATCTTTGCCAGCTCGGTTTCTTCCGGCGAGGCTGATTGCGGCAAGTTCCCGAAGTCCGACAGGATCAACGTTTTGACATTCTCCGCAATACTTCCGTTCTGGACGCAGATATCGAACATCAGCGCCCTGCCGCGCTCGGACCAGAGTCCATAATCCTGGCACAGCCGAATGCCTTTTGCATAATACGTTGCCGCCCCTCGCACCTCGATTGCCTGAAATTCCGGGGTGAGCCCGAGTGACCTGAACATCTGTCTCCAGGGATCTGCAATGGTATGCTTTGCCTGATTCTGAATCGAGTCGGCAAAAGACAAGGCTGCGTCCTTGCCTCCGTTGATCGCCTGCTGCAATTGATCCAGATTGGCGCCGAAAATTCTCGAGGCGATGTCCTGATGATTGGCGAACATCTCCTTCAGAAGCGGCTGAAGCGTTCCCTGCCCGAAATTCCACTGGAGTGCTCCGAAACTCATGCCCTGGCCATCAAAATTACCGGTCACTGCGGCGAAACAGTCCGGGGAGAGCTGCGAGGTCTCGAATGATCCGGTGAGCGCCAGGCAGCACGAGTCCAGATCGCCTGACATCTCCTTGGCCGCTGGAACCGAGGAGGGGAAAAGCTTCCCCCAGGTATCGGGACCCACAATCCCGTCCGCCCCCAGCCCTGTTTTAGTCTGAAATTTTTTGAGCGCGCTCTCGGTTTGGGGGCCAAATACTCCGTCCGGTTCCCCCAGATAAAAGCCCGCGTCTTTCAACGCCTTCTGGATACGCGTCACATCATCACCGGTTGATCCGTTTTTATATATCGCCATTAACGCACCTCCTTTTGACTCGATGATTTTCGCAGGTCGCCCGTGTTGCCCGGTTTCAGGCAACCATTCACTCCACCTTAAACGTCTTGAACACTCCCTGCGTCTGGGTCAGGTGATTCATCAGCCTGGCCGCGCCTTCAGTAGGCTCCGAACCCTCCACGCGCAAAATCACGTGTATGCTCCCCGCCTTGCTCTGCTTCCCACCGCCCATATCGACAAAGATGTTCTTTTTTTGCGCGTCGTTTTCCTGCCGTACATCATCGGTATTTGCCTTATCCGTTTGTATGGCCGGTTCTTCCGTAAACTGACCGAGGTCCACGTCAAAGGTGATTTCGACATCCTTGATTTTCAACATGTTCGAAGAAACAAGCGGAAGCAGCGGCGCACGGTACATGTCTTCAGACCCCTCTTCAGCCTGGGGATGAATTGACGGCATTCTGACAACCAGGCTCTTGGGCCGGTTCTGGCTGTCGAAATACCCCAGCAGGTTGGAGATCTGATGCTGCTCGATATTGTCCTGGGCTTCAATAACGGCGCCCGCCAACGCCTCGATCAGATCGTTCAGCGGTATGTTGCTGGCCATGTCTTCTCCTTGTTTTCAATTATTCTCCAATCCAGGCGTACCGATAAACGGGACGGTTTACAGCCTTGATCCAGAGCTATTTGCCGGGCCGACGTAACATCCCTTTTTCCGATATTTTTGTTGATGATTTGTCGTCAAGGGAGGTCAGTTCGCAGGAGAGACTATTGTCTCCTTTTTTGTTCAAAGAGAGCCTGCCCAACAACAACTTGTCACAGAACCCGCCCGTTGACTCGGTGATCGAATATTCCCGCCCATTATTTTCGGCATTTTTTAAGAACTTGACAGTTAGGACACAACTGCGCGGATTTTCGTATGTAAATGTCGACTTGCCGGACTGCTGCAGGGTAAGAGTCGCCACCGAGCTATTTACCTCCCCGGTCCACGAACCTTCAAAATCTTTGTCGACCCCGGCATAACATCCCGACCCCAAAGATGTTACGGCAACAATGATCGCCAGAAAAGAAACGACCGCGATTGTTCTTTTAACGATGCTGTATTTGTTCATTTTTCCCTCCTCATAAAATCATTTTAAAAAATTGCTTTCCAACCTGTTGCCGTTTCGCTGCGCGCCAGGTTCTCGACGTCCGCTTGCCCCACTATTTCCCTGACCCTTTCCGACTGTTCCATCGTCATGGGAAATCTTTGCTGTTTCCCTAAGTTTCGCAGGAGATATATCAGTTTTGAGAATATTGACCTTTTTGCTTCCGGCATTGAGTCTCCCTTGCCGGCTTCACCATATCGGGGAATCTTCACAAGCAATTTTCCGTCTATTCTTACTTCGCCGGAAGGGTGGTCATTTCCATGAAAAACAATTTGCATCCGGCGCCGCTTTTTGTTCCACCACCTTTTTTGATTGCGTGCCTCTATCACCAGCGAATAACGCCGGGATGCTCCGGGAAGCCTTTTTTCTATCAAGTCGCATTCGAACTCCAGCGAGAGCATGGATATCCGGGGGCGGTGATATGCACGGAAACTTGAAACCGGCAAGGGCAACACCTCGTATTTGTTTCCATCCGAGCCATTCTGCGGAATGACAAAGGTGTAGAAAGCAGAGCGCCCCCCACCGATATCTTCTGCCGCGCACCTCTGTCGCACAGCCTCTTCACTCCGTATTCGCAACGAGTCCTGTGCGGTAACCAAGGCCGACTGAAACGCCTGGAGCAGATCATCAAAACTTTCATTGCCCATGAGTGCCCCTCACCCGAATCAGTCATCAAGCCAGATCGGCTTGCGAGTAAACCCGACATGGTAAACAATCCACTGGAGCACGACCTGGTGTTCGCCCATCTGCAATACGGCAAAACTCTTTTCGGTGGCGAGGATGCTGCCTTTGGGCGTGCCTGTCAGGCACTTGTTAAGCAGGGCGGCCGCAGCCTCTATCTCTTCGGGCGTGCTCATCCGGCCAGGGTTATCGCTGCCTACTGTGATGCGTTTGACGTATTTAACTTCCGTAAGGTCAAACATGTCCCCTCGATATTTTACGGCGCCGGGTGCGCCTGACGACGACCCGGGCCGTGATGGGTAAAGGTTAGCTATTACTTCGGCTTCTCATCGTTTGCGGTAATACCTACCGTTAGGCTGCTGCCAGGGCGGGCACCGGCTGCGCCGGACCGATCGCCCGGGGAACGCAAGCGGTCTGGAGAATATCCAGAACCCTGGCAAGACCTTCCGGCATGCCTTTGTCTTCGGCATGAACCAGCACATGGTATTTCGCTGAGTTGTCCGAACTCCGTGCGTTTTCCTTGTGGGTCGCCACTGAGCCCTGAACTTTTACCGATCCCTTGAAGCATCCCCATCCAAAAGACATCTCAGCTTCAAGCGAGGCTTGGGCATCGGTAGACTCTTTCGATGAAAATGAAGATTTGACCTCCATGTCGAAAGAAACATCAACCGTTGTAATGCTCAAATTGGGAACCTTGACGATGGCGAGCAGGGGCACGCACAACTCGACTTCCTCTTCCATGGTCGAACCCGGTTCTCCCGGCTTGACCGCAGGGTTGTCCACCGGCCTCTTGAATTTGAACGTGGCCGTACGTGTCCCACCGCTGTAAGGATCGGTTGCACTGCTGGGCGGCAGAAATCCGATTACCTTGATGAAATCGGCGGTTGCTTGTGCCAGTTTTACCTGGGCCTCGCAAGCCGCATTGAGGGGACCCCCAATGAGTTCGCCCATCGGCAACCCCTTGAACTGATCCGACATGTTTACAAGTTCACCTGCCATTTCCATATCCTCCTGTTTGATGTTGTGGAATGTTCTCCATGATGAAACCGAAACTCGCCGAAATCATTACCTTCAATCCCTCGGCACAGACGGGTAAAACGATTCGGTCCAAGGAGACGGCTTGACCCTGCACTGACCATTACATTTCGTGGCGGAGCATACAGGCAGCAAAATCATTAAAGGGATGCAGGTTCCCTTCATTATATTGTTCACATGTGAATCGTTATTATCAGGTGAATGCAGTTTTTTCCTGGACACCCCGGCGAAACGCCCATCTTATCCGTCAAAAATCTTTATTTTCTCAATCACAGCCCCTCACCTCCCTTTCAGCCGAGCATTGGGAGTAATCGACATCAACAAACACTTATACATTGCTGACGCCCAACTCCAATTGATGTTAGGTATATCTTGGTCAACATCAACCAGCCGCGTCAACAAACCAGATTGTTAAAATTGTTAATGAAATACAAGATGGCGAAACAACATCATTTATCAAACAGAACAACAAATGGAGAGGTGGTTACTATTGAAAAAACTGCAGCGTCGCTTGTCGGCGGACCAGACTAACCATCCATACAGCAAAGGAGTTGTTCCAAAGCTTTTTCAAGCTTTTCGCGGAGGGGGGAAGGATCAAGGCAATTGTGCAAAACGAAGTTGGCGGTGGCCAATATTTTTCTCCAGTTCGGCCTTTTCGGTAACGTACTTACATCGAGATATTTTTCAAGGGTTTGGGCACGCTCCCAACCATCAGGATTGGTGTAAACCGTCCAGAGTTTGGATTCACGGGCAAGATCGAATTTGTCCGTTCCACAGCATTCGATCCAGTACTCGACACAGAGGTTCATCACCTTTATGGCAAGAAAAGCCTTATTGCTTGTTTTGAGAGGGGAGCGTTGCAAAAGATGATTTATCCGGACAAGAGAGAGATTAATCTCACTCAGGCCGAATAAAATCTGTCCGGTCTCGACGGAAGGGTCCGGCAACAGCTCAGACAGAATGTCGTCAAGCCCCTTCAGTTTCTTCTCAATCGCGGCCAATTCTTCATCCACGGGAGTTACCGTGACATTCCACTGCCGTTGCCAGATAAAGCCGGACGCCTTTCCAGGGCACTTCAAAATAAACAGGAAGTAAACCGAACTTGCACTGAGAAATGGGACGACCTGGACGTTGACGTAACAATTATTTCCACACCGCCCCTCAAGACCGACTCGAAAAACCCGTTCCCCCTGTCCGGAAACGCAGAAATCCCCATCGGCGGCGCATAAAAAAGGGCGAAGAATATCGGCTGTGTTGGTGCGGAATATAGACCAGATCAAACGGCCGCGGAGATCATCTGCCGGATAGAGCAAAAGCTTTTCACCTGCACGATTACAAAAACGGATTTCCTCTCTTTCGTTTACGCCAATAACAGCTTCATCAAGGGCGTCAAGCATCCTGAGCAAGATGCGATATTCAAGCGCTTCTCCTTGCCCGCCGCATTTGCCATTCCCGTGTTCTTTTTTCAATTGCACGTTTTTATCAAACGTCAGTTTGGTATTTCAGACCTCAGGCACGGAAAAAAGCAAAACTGTCGTATGCTTCCCGCAAGGTAGCACGATGAAATGGGATTAAATTAGTTTTAACGGCAGAAGCCTCCTGCATAAACTGCTTGCAAAACTGGCAAACTAATCATCCAAAGTAATGGCTGGAGAGCGAAACACCTATCAACGCAACAAGGGCAACGAAAAATTATTACCCACGGCAAAGAAATTTCACTAATGGCATGCAATGCCAGATGAGATGATTTAGATAAACATGGCAAGAAATAGCTTTGTTCGACACGTCGAAAAAACCCTTACAAACGCAAGAATCCCTTTACCCTAGCAATGCAATGACTCGTTTGCAACTTTTTTCCAGTAAATTCTCGGGAACACGAAAACCGGCAGAAATTGCAGCGCACAATTAGCCCGAATTTGCTCTGTACCAAGAGAAAATTGAAAACAAGGCGGACAATTTATTTGCTCACCACACCAAGCCAAACAGTGCTTGCAAAAAAAGAGCCCAGATGTTAAACAATTCGGGTTCAAAAATAAACACACCCCTGCAAATGCTCCTCTGGTGCCCGGATTCGGGTTGGAGCGATGGGGTGGACGAAAAAACCAAAACCAAAGGAGAAGTACCATGTCTTACGTTACCATGAAGGAAATGCTGGAGGCCGGTATGCATTTCGGCCATCAGACCCGCCGTTGGAACCCGAAAATGAAGCCGTATATCTTCGGCGCCCGCAACAAGATTTACATCATCAACCTCGACAAAACCCTGCCGATGTTCAACAAGGCTTTCGAATTCATCGCCAAGACTGCAGCCAAGGGCGGCACCGTGCTTTTTGTCGGCACCAAGCGCCAGGGCCAGGATATCATGAAAGAAGAAGCTGAGCGCTGCGGCATGTACTACATCAACAACCGCTGGCTCGGCGGCATGCTGACCAACCACCAGACCATCAAGAACAGTGTTGATAAGCTGAAAAAATACGAAGCCATGCAGGAAGACGGCACCATCAACCATTACCACAAAAAAGAAGCCCTCCAGATCCAGAAGGATGCAATCAAGTTGGATCGCAACCTGGGCGGCATCAAAAACATGAAGGGGCTGCCCGCAGCCATCTTCCTCATCGATCCGAAACGTGAAAAGATCGCCATTGAAGAAGCCAACCGCCTCGGCATCCCCGTTGTCGCCCTGATCGATACCAACTGCGACCCCAAGGGTATTGACTACCTGATCCCCGGCAACGATGACGCCATCCGCTCCATCAAGCTGATTGCCTCGAAAATGGCCGATGCTGTTTTGAGCGGCCAGGAGAAACTTGCCGCGGTCACTCAGGCTGCAACCGACAAGGATACCGAAGCCAAGGCTGCAGAAGCAAAAGGCGACGCATAACCTGCCTCTCTAATAAGCGCCCCGGCAGGACTCGCTTGAGCCCTGCCGGGAACTTTGCCACAGAGTCGTTTCCAGATTACAAGAGCACATGAAGGTATAACCGTGAATATTACAAGTCAGATGGTAAAAGAACTCCGCGACAAAACCAACGCGGGGATGATGGATTGCAAAAAAGCCCTCACCGACACCGCAGGCGATATGGAAAAAGCCGTGGACCTGCTCCGCCAGAAAGGTCTGGCTGTTGCTCAGAAGCGTGCAGGTCGGGCAACCAGTGAAGGCCTGGTGGAAACCTACATCCAGGATGACGGAAAACTGGGCGTCATGGTGGAAGTAAACTGCGAAACCGATTTTGTCGCCAAAAGTGACGCATTTATCGACTTCGCCAAAAATGTTGCCGTGCATGTTGCAGAGACTTCTCCTGCTTCTCCTGCCGACCTCATGGATCAAAAATTCGTTAAAAACCCCGCGCTTTCCATTCAAGATATGCTCAATGAGCTGGTAGCCAAGCTCGGCGAGAACAGCGGCGTTAAACGCTTCGTCAAATTCAACGAAGGCATTATCGAAACTTACATCCATGCCGGCGGCAAGCTGGGCGTGATGGTTGAGTTAACATGCGACAATGATTCTGTTGCGAAAAAACCGGAGTTCGTCGAGTTCGCCAAGAACATCTGCATGCATATTGCAGCAGCCAACCCGGTTTCCATCAATCGCGAGGAAGTACCCGCGGATCTGGCGGAACGTGAGCGCAACATCTTCATCCAGCAGGCCATCGATTCCGGCAAGCCCGCGAACATCGCCGAAAAAATGGTAGGCGGCAAGATGGACCGTTTTTTTGCCGAGAGTTGTCTTCTGGAGCAAAAGTTCGTCAAGAACCCCGACATCTCCATCCAGGATCTGCTTAAGGAAGTTGCCGCCAAACTTGGTGCAAGCATCAGCATTAAACGCTTCGCCCGTTTTCAGGTTGGCGTGTAAGGCTGTTTTCACAACACACCGGGTGACCCGACCGTGACCAAAGCCAAGCCGATGCTTGCAAAGAATCACGGCATTATCATGAAAAGAACGGCATAAGTGGCCGTAAATGAATGACCAGGAAAATATGGATAATTCCTTGACGGCCCCTAAATACCAAAGAGTTCTTCTGAAGTTGAGCGGCGAAGCCCTTATGGGTGACGCCGCTTTCGGCATCAGCACCAAGGTGCTTGACTATCTCGCCAGGGAAATTCAGGACCTCGTAGACCTCAAGGTTGAGACCAGCCTGGTCATCGGCGCGGGCAACATCTTTCGTGGGGTAGCCGGAGCCTCTGCCGGAATGGACCGGGCAGCCGCCGACAACATGGGCATGCTGGCCACGGTGATCAATGCCCTGGCCCTGCAGGATGCCCTTGAAAGAAAAGGCATCCCGGCCAGGGTGCTTTCCGCCATTCCCATGCTTACAGTCTGCGAGCCATATTCCCGTCAAAAAGCAGTCCATCATCTCCGCAAAGGCAGAGTGGTAATCTTCGGGGCAGGCACCGCAAACCCATACTTCACCACGGATACGGCCGCAGTGCTGCGGGCTCTTGAAATCAATGCCGATCTGGTCTGCAAGGCCACCAGGGTTGATGGCGTTTACGACAAGGACCCTCTCAAGCACAAAAAAGCGGTCAGGTTTTCCAAACTCAGCTTCAGTGAGGTTTTGCAGCGTCGACTTAAAGTCATGGATTCGGCAGCAATCTCCTTGGCTATGGACAACAATACCTCCATCATGGTTTTTGACATGAATATCCCCGGCAATATGAAAAAAGCCATCTGCGGCAAACAGATCGGCACGTTGATACAGGGAGAGGACAATGAGTGAAATTAACGACGCTTTAAGCGAAAAAATGACGGCGAACATCGAGGCCTTCAAGCGCGATCTCACCAAAATCAGGACCGGTCGGGCAACGACTGCCCTGCTCGACGGGATAAAAGTAATGGCCTACGGTTCACCGCTGCCGCTCAATCAGGTGGGCACCGTGACCATCCCTGAAAGCAGAATGCTGGTTATCCAGCCTTGGGACACCCAGCTTCTTCCCGCCATTGAAAAGGCTATTTTCTCCTCTGACCTTGGCCTCAATCCCTCGAACGACGGAAAGATGATCCGGATCTCCATTCCCCAGCTCACCGAAGAACGACGGAAAGAACTGGTCAAGAACGTCAAAAAGATCAGCGAGGAGCACCGGGTGGCCATCCGCAATTTACGCCGTGATGCCATCGATATCCTTAAAAAACAGAAAGCCAACAAAGAAATCCCTGAAGACGATTTTTTCAAGTTGCAGGATGAGGCCCAACACGCCACCGACAAGTTCATCAAGCAAATCGATGAAATCCTTGCTGAAAAAGAAAAAGAGGTCATGGCGGTTTAGGTGTCGTTGCGAATCAGATGTTTTTCCGGCTTTTGCCGCGGACAGCAGTATTTACGGCGCGGCTTCGCTGCATCATTTCAAGCCGTTCTCACTGTCTGATTTGCGATATTCTCTGACTACAACGGCCTGAACATTTTCTGCCCCCCTTCCCCGCCCTTGCTTCAGCCGGTTGTTTGCTGTAATCTGCTAAAAATCGAGATACGCCAATGCCCAAGCCCGACACTGCAACCCTGCCCCGCCATATAGCTATCATTATGGATGGCAATGGCCGGTGGGCCGAGCAACAAGGCAAACCACGGATCATGGGTCATCGGGCCGGGGTCGAATCCGTACAGGATATCGTTCGCGCCGCCCGGGAACTTGGCGTCGGAGTGCTTACCCTGTACGCCTTTTCCACGGAAAACTGGAAACGCCCGCCTCTTGAAGTTCAGGCCCTCATGGGATTGCTGAAATCCTTTCTGGAAAGCGAACTGGGCACCATGGTGGAGAACAATGTAAGCTTGCGATGCCTGGGACAGAAAGACAGAATCCCCGCCGAAGTCCGTAAGGTGATGGAACGGGTGATCCAGCAAACAGCTGGTAATACAGGGCTGATTCTCAATCTCGCCTTGAGTTATGGCGGTAGAAGTGAAATCACCCAAGCCGTACAGTCAATCGCGCAAAAATGCCTTGATGGGACTCTGATTCCGGAAAAAATCGACCAGGCAGTGCTTGAGCAGCACCTGTACACTGCCGGCCTGCCCGATCCGGATCTGTTGATTCGCACCGGGGGAGAAGCACGACTGAGCAATTTTCTACTGTGGCAGGCATCCTATGCGGAGCTGTATTTCACGGAAATTCTCTGGCCTGACTTCAGAAAGCAGGATCTGCTGAATGCCATTCTGGACTTTCAGAAACGGCAGCGGCGTTATGGCAAAACTGGCGAACAGACTGAACAGACGCACCCAAATTGAGCATCCGCAGCAAGGATCGGCCATGACAGGATTAACATGAAACGACTCATAACCGGTGTTCTGGCAAGCGCTGTCTGGCTGCTCCTTCTTTTCACGGGTCCATTTGCCCTTTTCTGGCTGGCGATCACCTGCCTGGCTGTTGTTGCGCTATCCGAATATCTGAGTATCGTCCTGCCCGCCCTCAGCCGACAATCCAAAATTCCCCTTATTCTTTTTGGTCTGTTCCCGTTGATCGGGACTTTTTCCGGTGAACCCACAGGCCTGCTCTGCGGACTGAGCCTTGCCCTGATCGCCCTTCTGCTTCACACCCTTTCCCGGTATGCCAGTTTTCCCCAACCCTACGAGATTCTCAGCCGCGGGGGATTTGGCTACCTGTACATCAGCCTGTGCAGCGCTCACCTTGTCCTGCTCATGGCCCTGCCGCAGGGTCGGGCTTGGCTGCTGCTGCTCACCGCGATTACCGCAGCCTCGGACACCGCAGCTTTCTACACCGGCAGTAAATTCGGAAAAAACAAACTCTGCCCTGCCATCAGTCCCGGTAAAACCTGGGAAGGCTTCTTTGGCGGGCTTGTCGGCAGTCTGGCCGCCGCCCTTGTTGTCCGTCATTTTTTTCTACCGGATCAGGGTTTACTCTGGATAGTTATCATCGTCTTCTTGTTGGGCGGCCTCGGCGCAGCCGGGGATCTTTCCGAATCAGTCATCAAACGGGCTTTTGGCGTGAAAGATTCCGGAAGCCTTTTGCCGGGACACGGCGGATTACTGGACCGCATCGATTCTCTGCTGCTCACGGCCCCGGCGCTCTATTACTTGCTCTCTTTTGGGACAAAACTGTGTTCAGGAGCTATTGGAAGATAATTTCATTTTCTTGACCCGATCCGTTCATGGCTTGATGCCTTTGTAACAGCGATGCATGCGGCATCCAATGCAACGGCCAAGCCGGATACAAAGATTACTATTATAGTAACGACTCACTGTAAGATTTTGGTCGCGCTTCCGCCGACAGGCTTTCATTTTCAAGAGATCAAAAGGACTCATGAAAAACATTTCCCTGCTTGGATCAACAGGCTCAATCGGCCGCAATGTTTTGGAGGTGGTCCGTCAGTTTCCCGGACGATTCCGCATTGTGGGGCTGGCTGCCGGCGCCAATGGCCGTCTGTTGCGCGAGCAGATTGAGTCCTTCAATCCGGAAAAGGTTTCCATCGGCGACGCAAAACTGGCAGGAGAACTGGCCCAGAGCCTGCCTCCCGGCTGGTCTGAGAAAATACTGGTCGGCACGCCGGGAAATGTTGCGATTGCCACCCTGCCTGAGGCAGACACGGTTGTTTCCGCCATCGTTGGTGCAGCCGGACTCACCCCGACCATGGCCGCCATTGAGGCTGGAAAAAATATCGCCCTGGCCAACAAGGAAACCCTGGTCATGGCCGGACATCTGGTCATGGCAGCGGCAAAACGCTGCAAGGTTACCCTGCTGCCCATTGACAGTGAACACAGCGCCATTGCCCAGGCGCTGGAGGCCGGAAAAAAAGCGGATGTCAGCAAGCTCATTCTCACCGCTTCAGGCGGTCCGTTCCGAAATTTTGCCGATCGTGATCTTTGGTCAGTAACCCCGGAACAGGCCTTGGCCCATCCCAACTGGGAGATGGGCAAAAAGATTTCCATCGATTCCGCCACCTTGATGAACAAAGGTTTGGAGGTCATTGAGGCGCGCTGGCTTTTCGACATTGATGTCGAAGACATTGAGGTGCTTATCCACCCGCAGAGCATCGTCCATTCCATGGTGGAATTCATCGACGGTTCGGTTGTCTCCCAGATGGGTGTGCCGGACATGCGCATTCCCATTGCTTACGCCCTGTCCTACCCGGAACGGTTGCGGATGAACATGCCCCGTCTGAATCTGGCCTCTGCTTCTGATTTAAGTTTTTCTCGACCGGATTTTGAAAAATTTCCCGCTCTGAAACTTGCTTATCAAGTATGTAAACGAGGCGGAAGCTTACCTGCGGTGCTCAATGCCGCCAATGAAATCGCTGTCGATGCCTTCCTGTCCGGCACCATCCGTTTTCCTGAAATAGCCCTGGTGGTTGCGGAAACGGTGAGCCGTCTACCCAGGGAAGACGCCGCAAGCCTGACCGCAATCCTTGACGCCGACCTCGCCGCCAGAGTACAGGCGGCTTCCGTTATTGAAGCCTTGCGCATGCAGACCCAACAGCGCCTCGGCAATGAAATTCTCAGCCCGGAACTCCCGCCGGGAAACAAAACCTTAACCATCTAAAGACTATGACCTCTATTCTTGCATTTATCCTTGTCCTTGGCCCGCTTATTTTTATCCACGAACTGGGCCATTTTCTCTGCGCCAAACTGTTCGGCATCCGGGTTCTCAAGTTTTCCCTTGGGTTCGGGCCCAAGGTACTGGGCCGCACAATAGGCGACACCGAGTATCTGGTAAGCGCCTTCCCTCTTGGCGGATACGTAAAAATGTACGGCGAAAGCCTCACCGAGGAAGTAGCCGACGGCGAGGAACGTTTTTCCTTTTCGCACAAGGCGATCTGGCAACGTTTCCTGGTAGTCTTTTCCGGGCCCCTTTTTAATCTTATATTCGCAGTCCTTCTCTTTTCGTTCATCTTTGCGGTCATGGGCATTTCCCAGCCGGTCAAAGAGGCACGAATCGGCGGAGTCACCATAAATTCTCCGGCAGAAAAGGCCGGACTCGCAGCAAACGACCTTATCCTGAACATCAATGGCGCCGAGGTCCGGGAATGGAACGATGTCGCACACCTCATCAAGCTCAGCGAAGGAAATCCCGTGACGCTCATTGTCCGGCGGGGCGATCAATCCCTGACCATTACCGGACAACCCAAAATGGAACAGGACAAGAACATCTTCGGTGAGGTAATCGACACCCGCTACATGCTCGGCATACGGGTTGCCGACGAATTGGTTCATATTTCCCCGATAGAGGCGATACAAACCGGGTTTATGCACACCTGGGTTTTGATCAAGATTACCCTTATGGGCATTGTCAAAATCATCCAGAAAGTGGTTCCGGCCAGTGAACTGGGCGGCCCCATTCGTATTGCCCAGATCGCCGGACAGCAAATGTCGGCCGGCTGGGTCAATTTGCTGCATTTCACCGGACTGCTCAGTGTCAGTCTCGGGGTTTTGAATCTTTTTCCGATTCCCATCCTCGATGGCGGACATCTCGTCTTTTTTGCAGTTGAAGCTATTCGTCGCAAGCCTTTGAGCATTGAAACCAGGGAACGCTTTCAGATGATCGGCCTGGTTCTGCTCGTATCTCTGATGCTCTTTGTGTTTTACAACGACTTCCGTTTTCTCGGCAATGGAGGCTGAGGCAGGTGATACCATCTTCCTCCGTGCCGGCCTCCGTTATTCTAGCGATTGAGACCGCCACCACCTGTGGCAGCCTGGCCCTTGTTGCTCAAGACCGGTGCCTCGGTGAATATTCTCTCAACAGTTCCGCCACCCATTCCCGCAGTCTGCTGTCCGGAGTGCACTGGCTTCTTTCCCAGTGCCAAATAAGCTGGCCGCAAATTGGGGCCATTGCCGTCGGGCTTGGCCCCGGCAGCTTTACCGGACTCAGGATCGCCTTGAGCACTGCCAAAGGGTTGTGCATGGCCTCCGATAAACCGCTCATCGGTGTTCCCACCCTGACCGGACTCGCCAGTCAATTCCCCTTTTCTCCCCTGCCTATCTGTCCGGTTATCGATGCCCGCAAAAAAGAGATATACACCGCCCTGTACCGCTGCAACAGCCAAGGGGTACCGGAACAAATCACCAAGGCCATGGTAATACCGCCTGAACGATTACAGGAATTCATTACCACCCCCACCCTGCTGGTGGGCGATGGGTTGCCTCTGTATGGCAAGATGCTCAAAGATCTGCTGGGAGATTCGGCTCTTCTTGCCCCCCCGGAAGTCTGTTTTGCCAGAGGGGCAGCCATTGGTTCCGCAGCCTGGCATCTTTTCCGGAAGGGTTCCTTCCTGGATCCAGCCACTGCAGTACCCCTCTATGTTAGATCCTCGGACGCGGAGTTGCAGTTCGGTGAAAAAAAGGGAGCAAAAAGAGATAAAACAGAGAATACAGCCTGAGACGCGCCCATGGGCATGCGATGAACGTCCTAATCTGAAACAAAAGAACAGGCTCAAACCTTCCAATTTCAACTGTTTCGCAGTGCCGCAGATGCGCGAAAGAGGTCAACGAAGTGTGCATGTGCACACGAGCTGGCCGATGACAAAGCAGATGTGGTGCTGCGGAACAGTTGAAAAATTTAGAAACCGAATTCGGACAAGAGATCGTCAACCAGATCCTGCTTGAGGGAAGAAGGAGCGCCGGAGGCATGAACTCCGCGCAGCAATTCCTTCTTTTTCTGAAGGTTTTTCGGGGAACTGTCCTTCTTGAGATTGAGAATCACCAAGACTTCAAGGAGCCAATCGCGGATCTGATTGAGATCAACGACGATTTTCTCCATCTTTTGCCGGGCAACATCCTGGTAGGACTGGGAAGCAATGATATCGTACAGAGCGGCTTTCATTTCGACAATGGCCGCCTTGGCCTGAGCGGTATCCCCGCCTGCCTGGCGAAGCATGTTTTCAAGTTCCTCGACATGCAGGATAATCTTGTCGGACTTATCAAGAACAGCGCCGGTGGACTGTTCCATGAGCTGCACCACATCCTGGGCGTGGCTCAAAACAAAGGGCGCCTGTTTGCCGGCGTTGGCCAGGGGCACCTCCACGGTCTTCATATTGACCAGCATGGTGTTGATCTTGTTGGCCAACAACGAAAGTACGCCTTCGGCATCGACCGTGGGCACATCTCCCTTGTAATCTCCCCGCAGGAAAGAATCGGTAATCTCCACCAGAGAGGCTATGCTTTTTTCAATATTTGCGTCGTTGATCTTTGTCATGCCGCGCTCAGATTAAAAAGTAAAAACATGCAAATTCAACATGTTGTAAATTGTATTTTTTGTAATGCCGGAAAACTCTACAAGAAGAACACGGGGAAATCAACCCAGAACAACCCCTTTCCCCGACAAAGAAGACATCAAACCTTCCGATTTAGCGATAGCGCTGAACCGTGGCATAAAACCTGTCTTTAGCGGCATACATTTGCCTGTCCGCTTCCTTGGTCAGAGAATCGGGAGGATATTTGTCCGTACCGGCTTTGCCCAGGCTGACCGTTACCGGAAATTCAATACCGTCCGGCAAGGTAATGCTGAGCCCGGAAAAAACCCGTTCTTGCAGCCGTTCAATAAAAAGACCGGCGTCCTCATCCGTGCTGTTGGTGAGCAGAACAATGAATTCGTCGCCGCCGGTTCTCGCGGCAATGTCACTGCCGCGCAGAGTGCTTCGCAAGGCCTCGGCAACGGTGACGATCAATCGATCACCGTTTTCATGCCCGTACTGATCGTTGATTTTTTTTAACTGGTTCACGTCCCCCAGCACCAAGGCATAATTGATCCCGTATCCGTGAAATTTTCCCTGCTCCTCTTCAACAGCCTGGGCCAGATATCCTCGATTATAGAGTCCGGTCAAAGCATCCTTGTTCGCTTTTTCCTCGAGCTGCCGCATAAGAAGCTGATTCTGAAAATATGCACCCAGCGGTTCCGTCACCAAACGGAGAATTCCCATATCTTCCGGCCCAAGACTGCCTTCAAGCAGAACCAACCCCACCCTCTGCCCCTGGGCACCCACCAAGGGGATCTGGCTGCTTTTCGGCCACGGTAAAACCCTATCGGCAAGAAGGCCATCGGCCTTAAATCGCTGCATATCCCGAGACATGCAGGCCTTGGTCACGGTCTTCCATTCCGCTTCCGTCATCCCGCTCTGATGGGAAACCCAGATATTTCCCGCCCGGATATCGTTGATGATAAGGCCGGCCGCACCCGCGTGGAGATCCGGCAAGATTGCATCGAGAAAATATCCGGCAACCTCTGAGATTCCGGTTCCCTTTTGCAGATAAATTCCAAAATCGACAAGCAAAGATAACACTTTGTTTTTATTTGCTATTTCTTCACGCCTGAGGCGAATCTGACCAATCAGATCGATCTGCCGGGTGATATCCCGAAACAGGATCAGCCCACCTTTACCGTTGGGGGTGACGGAAAATATTTCCGTATAGGAGCGATCCCCTGTTTCATGGCTTTTCTTCTGTCCGTTGGCCTCGTTAAAGCCTCGCTTAGCCGGGCAGTCAGTACATGGCGCGCTTTTACCGAACACTGAATAGCAGTGGAGTCCATCGTGTCCGGGAAACATATCCAGAACCGCCTTGTTCTGCCGTTGCACCTGAAAATTTTCATCCACCGCAAGCAGGGCATCCGGAAGATTGTCCATGAGCTGGGCTAAAAACTCATGCTCTTCCTGATTCTGACGGCGGCGACGCTCAAGGAGGATATTTTTGGCCAGCAGCTCTTTCCGGTCAAGGTCACTGCGCCGCAGCAGGGTAATCTCCTGGGTTACTTCGTGGATGGTAAGCAGATACTGTCCCTGCCATCTCTGGCAGAAGACCTTCAGAAAGATATCTCCGCCCTGGCCTTTAATGGTGAGTGCCTGACGCTTGCCCGCCTGATCTTCTCCGCTGCCGGTTGGACATCCCTCACATGGACCATCACCGGCAAACAACGCCTTATGGCAGGGCTGGCCGTTCATTCCAAGCCCTGCCCTGCTGAAAAAATCCCGGGCTACATCATTGGCAAAGACAAAACGGCAGTCTTGCCCGCAGAGCAGAAGTCCTGTCTGCACGGCATTGAACAAGTCCGGTAACTCAATGTCTGGCAAGGAAACGCCGGATTTTTCCATAAAAATCACAAACCGTGACAGATTTCAAAAAAAGACAGCGTAAGCAGGATTAATTAACCTATCAAAAATCCGTACTTTTTCACACCGAAAATACATACCCACCAAAAAAACAGGGAATATTCAGTACTGATGCGATTCAACTTCCCGCCATTTTTTATCAAGACGTTTTTCTGAAACAGGAAAGGCGGTTCCAAGTTCCTGAGCAAAGAGCGACACCTTGTATTCCTCGATCATCTCCCGGTATTCACGCAAATGGACCAAAAGATCGGCAGACAGGTTTTCCCCACTCATAGCTCTGGCATAGCGTTCCTCATGGATGGCAACCTGCCGGGCCTTGATTTCGTCTTTGCCTGGAGAAACCCGGGCCCGCTCCAGGCGAATACGCAGAGCCTTCAAATAGCGGCACATGGCTGTCAATCGGGGCCGAACGACCCATTGCAGGAAGTCAGCAGGCATAATCATCGACACCTGCCGACGGTACTCAGCAAACCGCTCTGCCTGTGCCCCGCCTCGGACGGTCGGATGTGTTGTCCCTTCACATTTGGCAATGGCGTCCAATGTTGCCCGGCGTTCCTGCAACGCCAGGATGACAGCATCATATATCTCCCGACACAGAGGGAAAAGCCCCTGCTTTTTAATCTCCTCTACCTTGTCGGTAAACTGCACGGCTGAAGGCGGCAGGCCCTCTCGAATATCAAAAACAGTAAAAAGGATACAATTCCATAAATCTTCATTGATCTGCTCATGGGAGCCAAGCCCTTCGTACAATGCCCAATGGGAGCGGGGAATGGACAAATCATTGCGCAGCGATTTGATTTGCTTGGAAAACACATCGCAGTACAGGCGAAGCAGCACCAGTCTGGTGCTTTGCCGTGCCTCATCTTCTTTCATATAGAGTCGTTGGCTCACCTCCGATTGCCCATCAAAACAGAGGCCCGGATAGATATAACCCTGCAAAACGCCACCGGCATCAGGTACTGCGACGACGGCGGGCGTCTGACCGAACTGGTCCGGGGTAATATTTTTTTGTTCCCAGCGCGCCTTAAGCTCGGCTATTTGCTCTGGACTGAAAACCTCAGCCTGCCCAGAAACTCCACCTTTGACTTCGCTGAAATCCCGGGTCACGGTGACGATTTCCCCCTGACTATCCAGCAGGCAGAAACGAAACTTCAGATGGGGCGGCAGATATTCCAGGGGCCAATCCCGACCGGAAATCCGCAGCTTAAAGGAATCATCAATCACCTGTTCCAACGTCCGGTACAAGGACCCACGGCCAAAAGGCAGATCCCGGACAATCTCCGCCGCGGTCTGGGGAATGGGAACCAACTGCTTGCGCAACGCTTTGGGAAGCCCCTTGAGCAGAAAAACAACCTTTTCCGCAAGCATACCCGGGACCAGCCATTCAAAAAGCTCATGACCCAGATGCGGGGCCAGACTCAGAGGGATTGTGACAGTCACCCCGTCGTCTTCTTCCCCGGGGGTGAACCGATATGACAGTGGCAGCTCAAACTCGCCTGCAATCAGGAAAAGGGGAAATTGCTCAAGAGCTCCAGTCTCGGGAATTTCTTGACGGATATCATCGATGGTCATGATAAGCCGTTCCTGAGAGCCAGGCTTTTTTAGCCACTGATTCAGACTTCTCTGATCGCGCACCTCCGGCGCAAGACGTTCCTCGTAAAACCGAATGAGGGTATAATCATCGACCATGATGGTGCGCAGACGCAACCGATCTTCCATATCCTGAAGCTTTGCCGCCAGCGCCGCATTTGCCGCTAGAAAAGGATATTCGCCTTTCAGTTCCCCCTCAATCAGGGCGGACTGAATAAAAATCTCCCGAGCTTCCTCCGGCTTGATCAAACCGTAATTGACCTTTCGCCTCGGCACGATAACCAGCCCGAACAGGCTGACCTTTTCAAAGGCAACCACCTGACCCCGCCCCTTTTCCCAGTGCGGCTCCGAATATGATGAGCGACACAGCTCCCCGGCCAGGGGCTCGATCCACTCCGGCTCAATCCCGGCAACAGTCCGGGCATAAAGACGCGAGGTTTCCACCATCTCGGCAGCCATGAGCCAGTCGCCGGTCTTGCCGTACTGGCTTGAACCGGGGAAGATCATGACCTCCTTCCCTCCTCCGGTCTGGTAAAGATTCTTCTCTTTTTTCACCGCGATATTTCTGAGGTTGCCGCTGAGAATTGACCGATGGATGGCCTCAGGCGTGGCAGGCTGGGTATTCAATGTGAAACCGGGCTCTTCGGAAAGCACCTGACAGATCTGCTCGTGAATGTCACGCCATTCCCGCATCCGAAGAAATGAAAGATAATGTCCGGCACAAAATTTCCGCATCCTGGAAAGGCTTTGCAGTTTGTCAAAGGTTGCATGGTACCCATCCCAGAGTGCCAGGAAAAAAAGAAAATCCGAAGGCGCCTTTACGAACCGGGCGTGGGCCGCATCCGCCGCAGCCTCCTTATCCACCGGACGGACCCGCGGGTCCTGAATACTTAATCCCGCGGCAATAACCGTCACTTCCCGCAGCGCATTCTGGTCGCGGGCCTCAATGATCATCCGGGAGATCCTTGGATCCAGAGGCAGACGGGCCATGAGCCTGCCGTGCGCAGTAAGCTGTCGCTTTCGGTCCAAGGCGCCAAGCTCGGTGAGCAGTCCATACCCATCCTGGATGGCCCGACCTGAAGGCGGGTCGAGAAATGGGAAGCGAGCCGGGTCGCCCAGCCGAAGACTGGTCATCCGCAAAATGACCTCAGCCAGATTGGTGCGCAGAATCTCAGGCTGCGTGTATTCAGGCCGATTGCGGTAATCCTCCTCGGAGTAGAGGCGAATACAAACCCCTGGCCCCACCCTGCCGCAACGCCCCTTGCGCTGATCGCAACTTGCCTGGGAAACCTCGACGATGGGCAGCTTGCTGGTCCGTGCCCGAACATTATAGCTGGCCATTCGGGCCAGCCCGGTATCCACTACATACCGGATGCCGGGGACGGTGATGGACGTTTCGGCCACATTTGTGGCAACCACGACCTTCTGACCTTTTACCGGCTGAAAGATTTTTTTCTGATCGCCTGGCGAGAGTCTGCCGAACAGGGGCAACACCACAGGTGCTTGACCGCCCCCCCGTTTATCAAGACGTGCAGTCAGCGCCTCAACGGTTTCCAGAATATCCCGTTCACTGGGCATGAAAACCAGAATATCCCCGGGTCCTTCATTCTGACGCAGGTCGCAAACAGCCTGAACGGCTTGATCCACATAACTCTGTTCCCCTTCCTCCTCCTTTTCCGGGTCCAGAGGCTGATAGAGTACCTCCACCGGAAAAGTCCTGCCCGAAACCTCGATCACCGGAGCATTGCCGAAATGTTTGGCAAACCGTGATGTGTCGATTGTGGCTGAAGTGATCAGCACCGACAGGTCCGGGCGACGCTTTAAAAGCTGCTTGAGCAAACCGAGAAGAAAATCGATATTCAGACTGCGTTCGTGAGCCTCGTCGATGATGATCGTATCGTAGGCGGAGAGATTCCGATCATGGTGCGCTTCGGCAAGCAAAATGCCGTCGGTCATAAACTTGAGACGGGTATTGCGGCTGGTCTGATCCTTGAAACGTATCTTGTAGCCCACCAGAGAGGACAATCCGTCAAGTTCTTCAGCAACCCGTTCGGCCACGGCAATGGCTGCGATGCGGCGCGGCTGGGTGCATCCGATTCGCCTACGGACACCACGCCCAGCTTCAAGGCACATCTTTGGAAGCTGGGTGGTTTTTCCGGAACCGGTATCCCCGGCAATGATCACCACCTGACTGGTGCGGATCGCCTGAACAATCTCCAGTCGATGCGCCGAGATGGGCAAACCGTCAGGATAGCGCATATTCATTATATCTTTACTTGTCACTGAGGTGAGTTCCTTGGCCGTTGATACTGCCGGTTTTCCGCACCGGACACAGGATTGGCATACATTTCGCGAAGTTCAAACAGCATGGTCGGAGAGATATTTTTTTTCTTTTCTTTAAGAAGAATGCTGAACAGTCCGAAAATAAAGTAGAATTTTTAAAATTCCGAAAGTACAATACTCTCCAGTCGCGTAAAAAAGCACAGAGGCTTGATATCCAAATTTCCGCAATAATACAAATTTTCTTCTAAAAACGCAGAAAAGAACACGATAGATTAAGAAAACAAAAGAACACGGAAACAGACTGACAGGCTTATGTAGCCAACCCCGCTATCAGGCGAGGAAGAGAGGACAAGGAGGAAAAGGATGACGGAAGAAATGGGAAACGTTAACACTGCCATTGAAGCATCACAAAAAACCGTTGTCTCCCGTGAAAAGGAGACCGGCGAGGATGCCGAACGCCCCAAGGGCCCGGTGGGCCTCGATATCGGTACGAGTCACATTGTCATGGCCCAGAACAAGGGCAAGAACATCCACACCACCAAGCAACTGAACGCTTTTTTCACCATCCCTTACTCAAAATTCACCAAAAAGATCCTGGTGGACAACGAGGTGACCTTTTTTGAAAAGGGCGACATGTTTTACATCCTCGGCTATTCGGCCGAGAATTTTGCAAACATGTTCAACACCAACACCCGCCGCACCATGGAAAAAGGGTTGCTCTCCGCCCGTGAGGACGAAGGAATCAATGTCCTCCAGGCCATCATCGGTACCCTGATCAAACGGCCCAAGAACCCCGGCGAAGTCATCTGCTTCAGCATGCCCGGGACCCCGGTTGACAGCGGCCAGTCCGTGGTCTACCACGAATCCATCATCAAAATGTACCTGGCCACTCTGGGCTACAACCCTATTTCCATCAACGAAGGGTTGGCCACAGTCATGGCCGAACTGGCTGAAGACAACTTCACCGGCATCGGCATCAGCATGGGCGGCGGCATGTGCAACATCTGCCTGGCGTATCTCTCTGTGCCGGTCATCACCTACAGCATCCAGAAAGGCGGCGACTACATCGACCAGATGGTCGGCGTTTCGGTCGGCGAACCTGCCACCAAGGTCAAAACCATTAAGGAAAGCACCTTCCGACTGGCCAGACCGGCGAAGAATCGTATCGAAACCGCCCTGCACATCTATTACGACGACCTGATCCACACCCTGATCCACAGCCTGCAGGACGTGTTGCACTCTTCAGACAAGATTCCGAAGATCGCCAAGCCCATCCCCATCGTGCTGGCAGGCGGGACTGCTATGCCGACCGGCTTTAAGGAGCACTTCGAGAAAGCACTGAAGGAATTCAACCTGCCCATCGAAATTTCCGAGGTCAGGATTGCTGAAGATCCTCTCAACACCACGGCCAAAGGCGCCATGGTCATGGCGCTTTCCGAAGAAATCTAATATCAGGGAAGACAACTGAATGAGATGAGGGCGTGGCCGATTGGCCGCGCCCTTTTTTTATGCCAAACGCAATCCCAAGCAAAAAATGACTATGGGCCCGAGTCCCTATATACCAAGAGCCCTACATCACCATAGTGCCCAAAACCCTGGAAACAAATACCTTCAGAAACCGCAGTTATTATAAGACTGCGCCCTCCCGAGAAAGACGAACCTCCATCTGTTTGCCCTTCCTGACCTCAAAATTCTGTTCGCCGATCTTCCGGTTCTGATAAAAAAACTGGACAGTCCAGGTTCCGTACATCTGCATTTTTTCCGTGATGGTGAGAGCCTCTACCAGTCGCTGCATGTACATGACCTGCTGAGTTGAGGAGCGGATCAACTTCCCATCCGGCCCGTACCATTGGATAACCAGGGGCAGTGCCTGGTCCACCGGAAGAAAGTTGACCGAATACAGTGCGCCCAAAGTTGCCCCAACTTTTCCGGTAATATTATTCGGCCCTCCGGCAAACATCTGGAGCTTTTTCATCTTCAGCTCAACGGCGCTGATATTTTCATAGGCGGCGCTCAGCTCGGAGATCTGTTGAAACGGTTGCTGCACCAAGCCGGCACCCTCGACCTGCAATGCCCAAATTTTGACAGGACGGGAAGGAGATGTCTGCGCATCCGCGTCCTTGCTTGTGTTTCCGGCAACGACGGTTTCAACACCGCGGGGAGCCCTTCCCGTGCCCAGGCTGCTCTCAGGGCCTGGAGGGGTGAATCCTTTGGCCGTGTTGATTTTCTTGGCTCTTTTGATGTTTTTCACATTCTGCATGGTGGCCTTGGTAAGGTCGGCACCTTCCAGATTGGCTCTGTTCAGATCGGCATCATTCAAATTGGCATTGATCAGGGTAGCGTTGGACAGGTCTGCATCGGTGAGATCCGCCCAACGCAGATCACCATTCTTGAGATTAGCTCCGGTAAGCACAGCATTGGTGAGATCGGCATTAGCCAGGTCCACGTTTGTCAAATCCGCGTTGCTCAGGTTGGCATCAATCAGGTTGGCGTTTCGCAGATCAAGACTGGTAAGCTTCGCATCGCTAAGAACCGTATCGCGCAGGTTCTTAAGATCGAAATGTTTGGTTGCGGCCAGGTTGATCCCGGACAGATTCGCGCCCTTGAGATCGGCATTGCTGAAATTGGCATTGGACAATTCCGCATTGCTGAGATCCGCCCTGTTCAAATAGGCATGACTCAGTTTCGCTCTGGTAAGATCCGCGCCCTGCAGGTTGGCATTATTCAGGTTCGCGCCGCTGAGATCGACTGTGTTCAGCTTGGCCTTGCGCAGATCGGCACTGGTAAGATTGGTCTTGGCCATGATGGTTCGCACGCCGAAATCAACTCCTGACAGGCGGGCGCCGGTCAGATTGGCCTCGGTCAGATCGACCCGTCCCATCACAGCTTTCTCGCAATGTGCCTCGGTGAGATTCGCCTGCTGGAAATTCG
>Ga0180009_10001336_pt1 | contig 30589 bp, 28 predicted proteins | sample OS_PC_MetaG_FD_123537 | JGI IMG/M metagenome (GOLD analysis project Ga0180009, IMG submission 123537) | Groundwater microbial communities from the Aspo Hard Rock Laboratory (HRL) deep subsurface site, Sweden - OS_PC_MetaG | ecosystem: Environmental > Aquatic > Deep subsurface > Groundwater...
GCAAGTAGATGTTATTACTGGTTCTGGCTCCACAGCAATTATTTTTTGATTTTCTTCTTCTATTTTTTGCTCAACAGAATTTTCTAAAATCTCTTGTTCACTAGGAACTATTATCTTACTCTCCTCTCTAACATCCTCACTAACACTACCCATAGTTCTATCAATCGTCTTCATGATAGCATTACCAGTAAAATTATAATCAACTATGAGGAGTAATTCAACCAAAAGAAATCCAATCAAAACTAAATTTGAAACATTGAAGATTTTTGGCTTTCTTTTAACTCTTTTCACCGCTTTCTTCATTAATTATTTAAGAAAAACTAATTAATAAAGATTTAGGAAGTTGAAATAAGAAAGACCATTTCACTAGTCAATTTCTTATTTTAAAATAAAAACCAGAAAACTTCGTTAAATTGTTAATAAACCACAAAGTTTATAAAGAATACGTAATTTTACGTAATATGGAGATAATAGCTAAAATAAGCAAAGGGAGCAACATGGATCAAATTTATATCCCTAAGATAAGATATGGTCTTAACGTAGGGGAATATGTAATTATAAAGCCATTGAAAGAAGAAAAACCTATCGAAAGACTTTATTTTCGCAACATCAATAATATCGAACCTATGAAATTAGAAATAATAAAAGAAATAATAAAAATTATTGATAAAAACATTGAAAATGAAAATATTATAATAACAGGTTCTTTTTTAGACAAAGGATTTAATTTTAATGACATTGATATAATAGTGATAACAGCTGAAATTGGAAAGAAAGAAAAAAATATAGATAATATTAAAGAAAAAATAATAGAAAAAATAAATATAGGGTCACACATTTTAATTTTAAATAACAAAATCCTCCTTGATGGCCTTTCGAAAGATCCTTTATATCTGCTAATGCTAAGTAGATGTATCTCTAAAAAAAGATTTATCTATAAAATAAAAAAAAGAGTAAATTATAAGTTGCTTGATCTACATCTATTGAAGAGTAAAATATTAATAAATAACTTCGATTTTCTTAATGGTGATGAAAAATATTATTCCTTAAGAAATATGATCGCAATATCTTTTTTCTTGGAGAATAAAAAAATCAATAAAAATTCTATTGAAAAAGAAATAAAAAGAATATTTAGTTTAGACATTAATAAAATAAAACAGAACCTAATAAATAAACAAGATTTTATTAAAAAATACAAATTAATATATAATGGAGTTTATAAAAAAATACTTAGCGGAATAAAAAATGACACAAAACAGAAACAAATTAATTGATATTTTTATTGGAAACTTAACCAATTCAGTTGTCCACACAATTCTAGAAAAGGCCGTTAAAGAGGATAAAGATTATCTAGCAGATAAGTACAGAAAAGAATTTATTACAAGTCTTGAAATAGCAAAGAGATATAGAGATAAAATTAATCCAGCAAATATCCCTCTTCCAGAAAAAGATATCTCTTTTATAAAAGAAAAGATTATTAGAAAGGTTAAAGCGGAATTAAGGATAAGAATCTCAAGAGGTTATCAAGAAATTAATCTAAACGAAATAGATAAAGAAGTTAACGAAGCATTGAAAAAAACCCATATTTCTTAAAAAAATTTTGGATTTTCTAGATTTCTTCAACTCTTTCTTCATTAATCATTAAGTAAAACAATAATTATAAACTTTTATATTTTTCTTTTCTTAATCTCAGAATTTAACCACTTCTGCCATTCTGGAAAAACTCTCTTTGAAAGCGGTAGTCCAATTTCTTGTCTTACATTATCAGAAATCTTATGAAACATATCATTAGATAAAACATTAAATTCTGCCTCTAACATTTTTAGATTTTTGGTTTTTTCAGCAGTATCAACAATTTCTTTTTTAATTTTAGATCTAAGTAAAATATTATCATAAACAGCATCCCAATTACCTGCCCACCCTTTAACAGTAGACGCTATAGACTTAACCACCTCACTATCTCCATTAATTAAATCTTCTGTTGGCTCTAGTTCATCTTTCTCAACATTATACTTTAATAAATCCACAAATCCTTTTTCAAGCATTGGATCTTCTTTCCAGTGCTTTCTAACTTCAGAAATTTGAATTAATCTTCTCCACTGATGCAATCCATCTGGGGTCTTAATAGGATTTGCAACAGCAATAATATCTGTAGCCTTAAAACTGGTTGCAGGTATGCCTAAATCATTAACAACCCTATCAAAAATACCATATGGACTAGCCCCATGAATAGTTCCAGCTACAACATTTGCCAAAGCCCCCACTCTCATTGCTTCATATAGTGCTTTTGCCTCAACACTTCTAACCTCACCAATTATAAGGCAGCTATCTCCTAATCTCAAACTTGTTCTAATCCCATCATCAGCACTAACCTCTGTTCCTGTTTTTAATAAAGAAGATCTAACCTTCATCCTGATAATATTATAATTCAACTTTCTCAGAGAATCAAAAGGCAATTCTAAAGAATCTTCTATAATTATAATCCTATATTTAGGAATTATTTCTAGCATTAAACTTCCAAGTAAAGAAGTTTTCCCGCTCGATCTTGTCCCTCCAACAAGCAAAGTTCGTGATCCATCAATTAAAAAACTAAATAAGCCTGCTGCAAAAGGATTAAGCATTTTATTTTTCACAAATAAAGGCAAGGTCCAGGGTTCTTCTCTATGTCTTCTAATTGAATAGGTGAGTCCATCTGGAGAAAGTGGCTGCTGAATAATTGCAATTCTTGCCCTTAATTTGCCAATTTCAAGTTGAGAATCTAAAATAGGATTTGCCTCATCTAAAGGTCTTCCAGAAATCATCCTAAACTTAGCTGCCCAAGAATCACTATCTTCTTGGCTAGGCAAAATATTTGTCATACACTCGTCATACTCTTGGTGTCTTACAAAAATAGGAGTTTGTGGAATAGGAGCATTCAGAGAAATATCCTGCAAATTCTTATCTTGGAGTAAAACTTCAATAATTCCAAACCCAATAGTATGCCTTACTAAAATTGTAGCTAGTTTATTTAATTCAGAATAAGAAAGTTTAATTGACTGACTCTGAGCCAAATCCTGTAATAAATCCTTAGAAATATTAAAAAAAACCTGCCTTGTCCTGTCTGTATCTGTAAACTCCTCTGCTTTTGGCTGGTGTTCTATTAAAACCCGTCTTGCCAAATTTAATAGGAGATTATAATCCTCTTTTAAAATATTTTCTGGAGGAACTAAGTGATACATTAATTTTGCCTCTCCTTTTATCTTCAAAATTGTAACAATAGACTCATCATAACTCTCTTGTGCAATCTTATACTGATCAATAATCTCTGCTTCTTTAGGTAAATCAGAAACCAACCGAGTAAAAGTAAAATTAGGAATTGTATCTGGATTAAAAATCTTATAATAAATTTCTCTATTTCCTAGAGTATAACCCCCAAGATACGAGATTGCAGCCTGAATAATTTTTGAGTTTTCTAAAAAAGAATAAATTTTTTCTAAAAGATGAATATAATTCTGCTGATCTCCTTTAGAAAAGGCGTCAACTTTTTCTAAAAAAATTCTAGCTTCTAAAAGAAATTTTTTCAATTCCATATAGGCTGCAACAGGATCTTTTTTCAATAGCATAAGAAAAGAAAAAAGATTATTATATCTAGAGCTAAAAAACTGTGGAGAATTCAAAATAATTTTCCCTTGAGAGAGTATTTTTTCCTGCCTTAAAAAATAAACATAAAGCTGAGCCACTTCTAAAAGAAGGCTAGTTTCTCTAAAATCATAGTTATAATTCTTTTGCTGAACTAAAACAACTCTCGAAGCATTTGGATTTTTAATTAAATAATCAATAATTCTCTCCATTACTTCAGGGTATTCAGAAACACTAGGAACATAAGGCGCTCCTAAATAATTAATATAAAGTATGTCTTCGCCTCCTTCTCTTTGCACCTCATAAGAATAAAGAGGGGTATCATTTGTAAATTGCATAAGTCAAAAAAGACAAACAAGTTTAAATTCTTTTGTATAAAACCTCATCACAACAATTTTAAACTCCTCTTCCCTCAATATAAAATGACCGAGGAATATAATTATGCTGATCAATATTATTCTAGTGTAGCCACAAAAATTAGAGATATCGAAGAAAAACAAAGAATTCTCAAAGACAGACTCCTGTTAATAGGAGAAAATTTAGTAGAACTAAAAGAAAAAAATAATGAGGAAATGCTAGAACTAAAAAAAGACATAGAAGAAATAAAAGAAACACTTGAAAGATTAAAATCATTTTTAGAAACAGCTTCAAGCGAATTTTCAAAATTTGCACGTAAAGAAGACTTAGAAATTCTAGCAAAGCAGGCAAAAATGTTTCAACCTCTAGAATTTGTAAGAAAATCTGACTTAGAAAACTTAAAAAAGATATAAGACCTTTTAAAAAAATGGGAATATTAGATCAAGTAACGCAAATGAAAAGTATGGGAAAAAGTGACGCAGAAATAATTCAGGTTCTGCAAAGCCAGGGAATTCCTCCTAAAGACATTCAAGACTCTTTAAGTCAGGCACAAATAAAGAATGCTGTAGCTGGAAATTACTCTGCAATGCAAGGAATGCAAGAATCTATAATTGATAATCCTCCAGAACCAGACACTTATTACCCACAATACTCAGAGCAGCAATATGCCCCTGCATCCCAATATACCCCTGCACCTCAGCAACCAATGGAAATTACCCCCCCAATTGAAACTTACCCTCTGCAACAACAAGACCCCTCCTATCAATACCAACAAGCCCCTTATCAGCAAGATTATCCTCAACCAGAAGCTAATTATTCTCCTTATCAAAACTATCCTCAAGAAGAATACCCTACAGAAAGCTATGCTCCTGAAACAAACGACACCAGCACAATAATGGAAATTTCTGAACAGGTCTTTACAGACAAAATAAAAAAAGTAGAAGAAAACCTAAACACAATAGAAGAATTTAAAACAATCACAGAGAGCAAAGTAGAAACAATGGAGCAAAGACTAAAAAGAATAGAAAGCACAATTGATCAACTTCAAATTTCAATCCTGGATAAGATAGGCTCATATGGCCAAAATCTTTCTTCAATAAAAAAAGAAATGTCCATGATGCAGGATTCATTTAGTAAAGTTGTTGACCCTCTTTTAGATAGAAAAAGAAGATAACTTGCTCTCTCATTAATTAAATTACCAATAAATCTAAAAATAAATTTTATGCTCCATCTCTAAACAGACATCCACCCTCCTCCCTTCCCAATAATATTAAGAATTACCTAAACCCCAAAGCCTTGTAAATAAGATTCTGTTTAGGCTGATTTGGATCCTTATTACTAGTTCCAATTACTAAAAAGATTATTGCTAAAAAGGCAACAATTCCAATAACTGTGCCCCAATTGTCTTCCCACCAGTATCCTGCTGTCCAGCCTACACTTCCAGCAGTGTTTATCAACACCACTACCACAATAACTGCTCCAACAATCATTAAACCAATCATTATCCCTGGCTTCTCTGGGTCTATAAACATACCTAGGAAAATCAGAATAACTAAAATAATTGCTAGACCAATTCCAACTCTAGGAAAAATCTCAGCAAAAAACCTTGGAACAAACTCAAACTGTAAAGACATAAATCCAACAGCAAGAGCAATAACACTATTTACTGCTCTATTTTCTTTGAAAAGTTTAATCTGATTTAAAATTATAAAAATCAAGGAGAAAATAATTAAAAAAGGCAGAACATAACTAAAAACACCCATCTCTTCCCATTTAGCTAAAACATTGCCTATAGCACCGCCATAAAAATTAGACCAGGCCATAAATCCAACCTCATTTATCATGTCTTATTTAAGGAAAAATGTTTTAAATATGTTTCTATGAAAAGAACTTAAATCAAAAAATCACTCAGATTTCTTAGAGCTAACAAGAACTACTGCCAAAGCTGCAGCAACTATAACAATAAAAATAACATTAGTCCAAACATCTTCACTCCAGCTCTGTTTAAATAAAGTATCAATAACAGTATCCCAAATTCCAGTAGTTATAAACAAAAAGATAACTAAAGCAAGAATAATTATTACTGCAGTAACAGCCTTAATGCCTTTTCCTTCAAATTTAACATCTGTAGCACCGTTAATAAATCCCCAAAGAAGCAATACTACAAAAACAATAACAAGAGCTACACTCAAAAATAAGATCATATTGCTGACAATTAATTTTGGAGAAACTGCTGCAACAAATATAACTCCAATAACAAAAGAAACAATTGCATTAAGCTGTTTTTTATCTGTTCCTAAAAGTTTAGTTTTTTCTAAAACACCGAAAACTATTGCAAATATTAAAATAAACGGATAAACGAACTTTGTTAATACCCAGTGCTGCAAAATAGTTTCTTGAGCTGCCATTTGTTTTATAATAGATCTTCTGGCACTTCATCAATACCAGATTCTGGGTTTGGTAAGGCCGATTTATTTATGATGAAAACATCACTAATAGCCCTAACAAACTGATGTGGAATAATTACCCCTCTTGCACCGCCTATCAAAGAAGTAACAGTTCCTCCAACCTTGATTCTCCAACCATCAATCTTGTTCTCGTGAAGGTTAGCTTCTTCAATTTCCCCAAAAAAGTCTCCAGAGTCTGTATAGACCTTAAGACCTATTACTTCGCTAATCTTTTTGATTCTCATACACAACTCTAGGAACATTTATTTAAATACTTTTCCGTAATCTAATATATAACAATATTTATAAAAAAACCAATCCAAGATATATCATGATAAAAGGCAAAGAACTAGCCATAATTATTGCAGTTTCAATAGTCTTGGCATTTACAATAAGTTTGTTAAGATCTCTTGATTTATTTTTATATACCCTCTTAGCAGTATTCATAGTAATTATGATAAATTACCTGGCAAAAAAAGTATCTGCTTTCTTTTTAGATTCAGAAATTGAAGTAGGTCTTTGGGAAGTAAAAAGATACTGGTACAAGACCCACCAAAGGTTTAAAAAAGCAATTCCTGCAGGAGTAATTTTTCCAATAGTAATAATTGTTTTGTCTTATGGATATATTTACTGGATGGCTTGCCTTGTTTTTGATGTTAAAACAAAGATACATAGGGCTGCAAGAAGATGGGGGCTTTACACATTCTCTGAAATCACAGAACACCATATAGGCTTAATGGCTGCCTGGGGAATAATTGCAAATCTAGTCTTTGCAATAATTGGATACTTAACTGGATTTGAAGAATTTGCTAGATTAAATATTTACTTTGCTTTCTTTAATCTTCTCCCAATTTCAGACCTAGATGGAAATAAAATATTCTTTGGAAGCATGATTCTCTGGGCTCTTTTAGCTGCACTAACCCTAATAGCACTAGGCTATGCTTTTCTTTTGATTTAATTAGAAAACAAAGCACTTAAGAAAAACTATTTAAATATAAGAACACATAAAAGAATATGAAAAACCAAGATAAATCCTTCTTTCAAAAAAGAAGTGTTGTTGCCGCTTTTGGGATTATCGCCCTTATTGCAGGGTTTTTATTTTTGAATCTTGGAGCAGTTGTTCCATTAACAGGAAGAGTAACTGGAAACATTGTCTTAAATAATTTTTACCCCTTTAGTTTTATCTCAATAATTGGGATGCTATTAATTCTTTGCTCTGCAATACTAATTATCTATGCCTTTGTTAAAAGAGAATAGTAACATATCTTTTTATACTCTTTTTAATTTTTGCTAGTTATGGCAATGAAATTTCTAAAAGACATTATTCCAAGAGAATATCAAGAAAAAATATTTGAAACTTGTTCTAAAAAAAACTGCCTTGTAGTACTTCCAACAGGAATAGGAAAAACCCTAATTGCCTTGATGCTAACAATAAAAAGGATGGAAGAATATCCAAGAGAAAAAGTAGTGATTCTTGCTCCAACTAAACCTCTAGCAGAACAACATCTTGAATATTTTAAAAAACACCTGCCAGAATTATTTGCAGATATACAGCTCTTTACAGGCTCAATTAATTCAGAAAAAAGAAAAAAAATATGGCAGACTGCAGATATAATATTTTCAACTCCACAATGTGTTGGAAATGATCTAAGAAAAAACCTCTATGATTTAAAAAACGTTTCTTTACTAATTGAAGATGAAGCACATAGATGTGTAAAAAATTATGATTATAATTATGTAGCAAAAAAATATCAAGAACAAGCGATAAATCAAAGAATTATAGGATTAACTGCCTCTCCAGGAAGTGATACCTCAAAAATAAAAGAAATATGCAAAAACCTAGGGGTAGAAGCAGTTGAATTAAGATCAAGAGAGAGTGAAGATGTAAAAAAATACCTTCAAGACCTAGAATTCGAAAAGATAATTTTAGATTTTCCTAAAGAACTAGAAGAAATAAGGCATATTTTAAAAAAAATTTTTGAAAGCTATGTTGAAGAACTAAGATATAGAAAAGTTTTATTTGGGCCTGCAACAAAAACAAGCCTAATAGAACTACAAAAGAAAATTTCAAAAACAATTTCAAGAGTAGGAAGCCATAATTTTAATTATCTTTTAGGAGCCAGTGCCTGCGCTCAAGCAATAAAAATACAACATGCATTAGAACTTCTAGAAACCCAATCCATAGAAAGCTTTAATAAATATCTAAAAGCACTGCTTAAACAAGCCTCAAATAAGCAAAGCAAAGGAGTAGTTAAATTAGTGCAAAAGCCAGAATTTAATTTTATTTTTACATCCTCTAATGAACTCTTAGCTAAAAATTTTGAACATCCAAAAACAATTATTTTAAAGAAACTAATAGAAAAAGAAAAACAAAATAATTCAAACGTAAAAATTATTGTTTTTAGCCAATATAGAGATACAGGAACAATGCTAAGTAAAAAATTAAATGAAATAAAAGGAATAAAGTCAAAAGTTTTTGTGGGTCAGAAAAAAATAGCTGAATCTGGACTAACTCAAAAAGAGCAAAAAAAAATTATACAAGAGTTTAGTATAGGAGAAATTAATGTTTTATGTGCAACTTCAATTGGAGAAGAAGGATTAGACATTCCTGAGGTAAATACTGTAATTTTTTATGAGCCAGTTCCATCTGCAATTAGGGCAATACAAAGAGCAGGAAGAACCGCAAGATTAATGAAAGGAAAATTAATAATTTTAATAACAAAAGGAACAAGAGATGAAACCTCTTATTATGTTTCAAGAGCAAGAGAAAAGAAAATGCATAAGGCAATAGACATCATAAAAAATGACTTATCAAAAATTAAATCAATAGAAAAAGAAAAACAACAAACCCTATGATAATTACAATTAGCGGAATGCAAGGAGCAGGAAAAACAACTCTAGCAAAAAAACTAGCAACAAAGCTGAATTACAAATTTATATCTATTGGTGATTTACGAGGAGAAATTGCAAAAGAAAAAGGAATAACAATTGATGAACTTAATGAAATAGGAAAAAAAGAAAAATGGGTCCATGATGAAGCAGATAAAAAAACAATAGAAATAGGAAGAACAAGAGATAATTTTATTGTTGAAGGCTGGCTAGCATGGCACTTTATTCCTCACTCAAAAAAAATATTCTTAGAAGTAGATTCTAAAATTGGAGCAAAGAGAATTTTCAAAAATCAAAGACAAGATGAAAAACCATGTAATAATTTAATAGAAATGCAAGAAGTCTTAAAACAACGATTAAAGGTAACAGATGAGCAATTTCAAAAATATTATCATGTAAATTTCTTAGATAAATCTAATTATGACATAATAATTAACACAACAAATCTTTCAATAGAAGATATGGTTAAAGAGGCCCTTAATAAAATAAAATGAGTGTAAAATTTTTTGAGATTTTTTCTAAAAGACCAGAAAAATTAATAAAAGACTCTCCAAGGATAATAGTTGATTACAGAGAAAAAAATTCACTAGTTATTGCAAAACTAATAAAACTAGGGCTGAAATTGAAATAAAAGACCTAAAAGTTGCTGATTACATTGCAAATAGTACTGCCATAGAAAGAAAAACAATAAATGACTTTTTATCGTCTATAAAAAACAAAAGATTAGTTAAACAACTAGAAGAATTAAATCAATACAAAAATAAATTATTAATAATAGAGGGCTTTAATAAAAACGATCTTTATACTGAAGAATCTGAAGGAATAAACCCAAATGCAATAAGAGGGTTTCTTTTATCAATTCTATTAAAATATAATGTTCCAATAATTTATACAAAAGACGAAGAAGACACTGCTAAATTTTTAATTATTCTCTCAAAGAAAAAAGAAACAGAAGCTTCTTTAAACGTAAAGAAAAAAGCTCTTAATAAAAAAGAGCAAATGCAGTTTATTCTTGAGGGTTTTCCAAATATCGGTCCAAAAACATCAAAAAAACTTCTTAATGAATTTAAAACTCTTGAAAATTTATTTAATGCCTCAATAGAAGATATCAAAAAGTTAATTGGAAAAAAAGCAGATGTTTTTGAAATTCTTAAGGAGAAATATTAATCCTAACTGCTTCTTATAAAAGCCCTTGCTTTCTCATGGCATTTTGAAATCTAGGAACCAATCCCATCCCCCAGCCAAATCTTGGGAAAAAACTATGCTTCAAAAAATCTTCAAGTTCTTTTTCAACTCTACCTTTCCCAAACTCTCTAATAAGTGTCTGGGCATATTCCCCCCCAGAAATACTATAAAATCTATCTCTCATCTCATTAGGATCACATGATCTTTCTGCACATCCAATAGTTTCATGATCATGCATAATAAAATCAATCTTTCTGCTTGTACCATCTTTATTTCTTTTCATATTCCAAAAAGGGCTTGTTCTTTCAGGAAAGCTATGAAGCAAAACAACCCTTCCATAATCCCGATTCATCTTTGCTTCATGTTCTGGCTCCAAAATATCAACGCTGTATAGCCTACATGCATCTTCATAAGAAAGAGCTACTCCTTCGGGAAACCTCAAGTGTCTTAATAAATCTCTTCCAAGAACCTCTAAATCTTTTACACTGCCCCTAGATTCAATTTCAAACATTGGAAAGATTATATCATGTCTTCCTTCAATAGGATGTTTTTCAGCCCTATAAGAAGTTGTAAAACAGTATACTCCGGGCACACCAGGATTTGTAAGTAAATCATTTTCAAGCCACATCTGTCCTGTTTGAGGCAAAGGCCATTTAACTCCTTCAATCTCATAGGTAGCAATTGTTGTGGGATCTTCGCATGCAGCTAAAATAGATCGCCTGCCTTGAGTATAAACTTGGATAAATCCCTTAGAATCAAAAAAGCCCTGTAGCTCTCGAGCCATCTTGTGATAATCAGTTATCTTATTTTCTCTTACTTCCATTAAAATAAAAATAAACTTCCAACCTATATAAAACAATATATATTTTAAAGTGTATAATAAAAAACCAAAATTATAAAAACTATTAAATTCTTTTTTGATTATATTTTTAATTAGAATTATACTCCTCTAAAGTCTCATAAAGAGGCCCTTGTGGTCTTAGGGTTGATTTTCTAAATTTAAAACTATCAACCTTAAAGTTTATAGGAGATATTTTCATTTTATTAATTTCTTCAATAAATTTCTTTTTGTCTTTTACACCTTTAACTCTTGCGATAGTTAAATGACTCATAAATATTTTTTCAGGCTTAAACAACCCATTAAGACAAGAATCAATTTCTTTTTGCAACTCTTCTGCTCCTTTTATATGCAACCAAAGAATTCTAATATAATTTGGAGCAAAAAACCCAACAGAATCAATTTCTCCCACAAAAGAATTAAATTTAACTAACTCCAATCTTTTTTTAACTTCTTTATAGGTTTCCTCAGAAATTTCACCTAAAAACTTAAGAGTTAAATGCAGATTCTCTAGTTCTGTTTTCTTACCTAAGAACTCTGGAAGAGAATCTATAATCTTTCTTAATTCTTTTCTAGTATTATCAGGAATATCTATTGAAATGAAGGTTCTCATTAAAAATAGCAAAAAGAAAACTATTTAAAAGTTTTCTTCTTTAAAAAATAAGCAAAAACATAAAAAAAAGAGTCAAAAAATGGATAAATTAATAGGCTGGATTTTTGTCTTAATAAGTATAACTTATCTGGTTCAGTTACTAATCCCAAACATAATGGGCAATATTGGGGGCTATATCTTCATGGTTAGTTTCTTTTTAATAGGACTTCTTAAACTAATTGAGAGATAAAATACTTAATTCCTATCTCTCAATAGCAGAAGTAGACTGTACTGTTTCTAATGTAGGCTTTTTAGGCCTAGATCCTCCACTACTTGAAGAAGATGATCCAGAACCACACTGATAATCATAAGTGCACTCATTTACTCCTGGGCCAGGCATGCTAATACACTGAGAACTCAAACAAATTTTATGAGTTTCATTATTTATGTTTCTAAAAACATGCAACATCTCTCCACTACTCTTTATTTGTTTATCAGTTTGATCAGATAAAGTAGCAATAAAATAATATTCTGGAGGATCTGTTTCAGGAAAACTCTCTCCTTGCCACTCAGCTATCCAGGTTCCTAGTGCAACATTTCCACTAAATTCAACTTTAACAGGATTAACTAAAACACTATCATCTCCGCCTAAAACATCACTTTCCCAAACATTAAAAAGAACTTTTTTTCCGTTGCAATTTTCTCCTTGGACAATTAACTGAACCGGTGTTCCCTCATAAAACGCGGTGGTATTCCCTCCCCAAAAAGCAGAAGTAAGCTTACATGCTGTTTCATTACTAGGAACTATACAATAACCATTTTCACATCCATATGTGCATGGCCCACATCCTCCACTTCCTCCTATCTTAACACATTGATAATTTTGGCACGCATAATAAGTTGAAGTCACACAAGCATAAGCCCCATTACAAAACCGATTAGTCGCTGAAGAACAATCTGAATCAGAATAACAAGTTGCATTTGTTGAACAACCCTCATCTATTTGTGCATCACAATCATTATCCAAATAATCTCCACAAATCTCAGTTGCTCCCGGATAAATATTTGCATTATTATCATTACAATCTTTTAATCTTCCGTCATCGCCTGCTTCCCCTATATCACAAGCATCATAATAATCTGCATCGCGATCTATACAAATAACGTCTGGTGTTGGCTTAACACATCCAAAAAACTTAATAAAAGCTCCACTTTCATCAGTATAAGAATCAAATCCAAATTTAAAGTTATTAAAAACAGGGGTTGTCCAACCATCTGCAGCAAAGACTTTACTAACATCAATATCTGCAGCAGAAAACACTAATTTAATCGCATTAACATGTCCTCCAAGAGAAACATAACTTCCACCGATAGTATTTCCACTAACATTTATTTTTTGTTGGTTTCTTAAAATAACTGGATTCTCACCTAGCCTCTCTAAATAAATTTCATTGTTAGTAGATCTTGCCCCGATAGTGTAAGATGAACCAAGGAAATTAATGCTTTGACCCCTTATTATAGAAAAATCAAGATCCTGACTAAATGTAAGAACATAAGTATAAAAAGGGTTAGAATTTACAAGCGTCCCAAGATCAACATAGGCCGGAGGCAAATTTTTTATTGGCCTTGCTCCAACATAAACAACTTGCTTGTATGCAACAGAATAATTAGAAAATTTTATAACTCCATCTGGCAATAAACCCGGAAGTTCTGACTTAGTTATTATCTGTCTTACCTTATTTATGTTATCACCAATAAATAAGCTCTCACTTGGAACATTTAGATAATATTCTTCACAAGAATCAGGATTATCTATACAGGCACCAGACGAATCACACTTATAAGGACAAATAAAACTAGTAATCTCGGGCGTATTACCATTACAATAAGCCTCATTTATGGTGTAAACTCCAGTATCAAGATCATTAGTACAAGAATCCAAAAGATTATTTGCAGAACCATAAGTATAATAATCTAATCCCCCATCACTATCAACACAACTCTGATTTGTCTGATTCGTCGGAGTCTTACAAGCCCCATCACTGCAGACTAAACCAACCATAGGACAATTATACATTCCTGAAGAAAGCTGGTCTTGATCGTTGCAAAAATAATCATAAACCCAACCATCATAGGTTCCCCCCACAAGACAATAATCAGCATAATTTTCTCCTCTAAGGGTAACAACTCCTTTAATAAAATAGTTTAATCCATCTTCAGTATCTATACAGGCCTTATCTGTTTGGTTTGAAGCAACACAAGCACCTAATTTACAAACAAAATTACTTCCATAAGTGCTGCAATCCTTAGGAGTCTTTGAAAAAGTAGAGGAATAGCAATAATAATCATAAGCAATATTTCCACTGCAATAATCAAAATAATCTTTTCCATCATATTTAATCTTACTTGAAACTAGAAAATTATCTTTTCCATCATAATCATAGCAAGAAATAAGATCACGATCAGTATCAATAGAAACATCTGAGCTAACTGTTTCAGATCGATCAATATATTTTCCTGTGATTTTACCCCACACATCAGTTAAAATACTAGCAGAAACAAAAGATACAGAAAACACTAATAAAATTCCTATAGCAAGAAATGCCAACCCCCTCTTTTCAAACATAAACTATCTAAGAGTAAGGCATTTAAAAAGATTTCTGAAAAAAGTGAACTATTTTTAAGGGAAAGTTTGATAAAGAAAACCGATAGGTTGTCTTTATTCAGGTATAAGTGCAAAAAAACTATTTTTTTCTAAAGGCAACTTAGAAATTTCTTTTACTTCTTCTAACTTAACTTCCTTAATATTTTTTTCAAATTCATAAAAATTCTGTGCATTGCCATTAATCTCAAACGATAATAAATTCATCATCTGAGACTGAGAGTCTTCCATTGATATTTGATAATTTCCAATAATTTGCTCTTTAACCTCATTTAATTCTTTTTCATCTAACTCTCCTGAAACTTTTTTAAATTCCTCTAAAATTAATTTTTTAACTTTTTCAACATTTTCTTTTGTTGTTCCAACATAAACAAAACTGTATGCATAATCTTTAGTAATAATAGAATCTGCCTTAACACTATAAGCTAAATTTCTTTTTTCTCTAATCTCATTAAATAATCTAGAAGAGAGCCCTCCTCCCATTAAAACACTAAGAAGTTTAGCAGCATAACTTTGTTTATCCCCTGCTAAAGGAACATGATATGAAAAAACCAAATTTGCCTGATCAATTCCTTTTCTTTTTTCAATATGAGTTTTATTTATTTTTTTAATTTCAAAAGAATTAACTTTGCCTTTTTCCTTTGAAAAATTCTTTTCAACAAAAGAAACAAGTTCATTAAAATCTGCGTCTCCAACAACACAAAGAATCATATTGTTAGGCTTGTAAACCTCTTTAAACTTCTCAACAATTTTTTTCCTATCAATACTGCCCATTGTTTCTTCTGTCCCAATTAAATCTAGTCCAAAAGGAGCATCATATAAAAAACTCTGGGCTTTATCTAAAACATGAATACGAGGATTATCTTTTCTCATTTTCATTTCTTCAAAAATAACTTTTCTTTCTTTATTTATTTCTTCTTCAGAAAAAACCGGGTTTTTAACCATATCACTTAAAACCTCTAGTGCAATATCTAAATGTATAGAAGGCATTTTACAATAATAAAGAGTGATTGCTTCATCAGTAAGTCCATTTAAATCCCCTCCGTTTTTTTCAATTTCTGAAGAAATCTGCAATGCATTTCTAGTAGGAGTTCCTTTGTAAAGCATATGCTCAATAAAGTGTGAAATTCCTTTTTCAGAAAAATCTTCATTAATCCCTCCATGTCTTACTGCAAAACTAACAGCAACAACAGGAATATCTCTTTTTTCAAATATAACAATCATTCCGTTATCAAGAACTTTTCTAAAAAATTTTGGCTTCATTTGAAATTATCCCGGGGTTTATTTCGAATGAATGAAAATCTTTGATTTGCTTTCATGATTTATAAAAAAGATATGGTCTATTTAAAGATAATGGATCTTACTTCACAAACTCAACATTATCAACGTCTTTAAATTCTTTATCTCCTGTTAAAAATTTAATGTTAAGATCTTTTGCCATAAAATAAGAGATGCAATCTGGAATTGAAAGACCTTTCTTTTTATTTTTATACCTAAAAACCATTGCTTCTTTAATAAGTTGAGGCTTTCCACTTAAAATAAACTTAGAATACTTATCAAGAAGTTTATGTGCATTGGGATGATTATCTCTTATAAGAATATAAGATAACTCCGCAAAAATAAACGTGTTAATTACAACACCCCCATCAAGGTAATTTTTATAATTATCATTTCCACTAATTATTTCGAGAAGCGCGTATGTATCAAAAACATAATCCATTATACACTCCAAAGTTCTCTATCAACTTCTTTTAATAACTTATTAATAGGTTTTTTAAATTTAAAGGTTCCAAAAGATTCTCTCAATACATTTCCTCCTTCTTTCTTAAAGAGAATAGTTACTTCATCCCCTTCCTTAACTTTTTCTTCAACAACTACTTTTTGCGGAACAACTATTCCAAAAGAATTTCCCCATTTTCTTAATCTTACTTTTAATTCTACCATGTATAAACAGTATAATTATACTATATAAACTTTCCTATTTTTCAAACATAAAACCATCTCTCTAATTTGAATTATAGACGAACTAGTGAGATAAATTCCTAGTAAAAGAAACATATCTCTCTCCACCAATCTCAAAATCATCAAGAACATTAAAATTATCTTTAATAAAATCTATAATCCAGTTTCTCTTAACTTTAAAGCTCTTTCTAGAGATCATTGATTTTGTTGCAAAGCTAACAACAACTTTATCTGCTAAAGGAACAAGCTCTGTTAAAAGTTTCTTGGAATAATTCTCTTCTAAAGACTCTAAAGAATCAACAACCTTGAATAGAAAAATAACTTTTTTTGTTTTTTTGTTCTTTATAACCTCCTTTAACTTATCTAGATTAAACAAACTTAAATGAATTGCTTTTCCACTAAATTTATTTTCTTTAAAATAAGTATTCATAAGTTCTACAAGCTGGCCAACACTTTCAACCCCAACATAATCAACTTGCCTCGGAAAAAATCTATAACTAAAACCATTTATTCCAGCACCTAAATCAAATACACTAATCTTTTCTTTAGTATCATTAAAAATCCTAGCATAAACATCCTCATAATAAGTCAGTCTTTCTCTTGTTGACAAATGCTTTCTTAAAATCCACTCAAAATCTTTTGATTTAGGAGATAAAAGTTTTTTACTGCTAAAAGCTCCAAAAACTTTATGCAATAATTCTCTTGTAAGCCTAATTTTCTCCTCACAACTGACCTGTCTTTTTTCAAAATGTTTGTAAGCTAGTTCAATATCAATAAAAGGAAGTTTAGAAAATTCTTTCTTCTTTATAACTTTGCCTATAATTTCATATTTTTCCATAAAATATTTAATCCAATAGTATTTAAAAAATAGAACACCCAAACATATAAATAGTAGAAAATATTTAATCTCCCATGTCAATATACAAACTGATGGAAAAAGATTGGCGAGCATATTGCCTTATGTCTTCTATAATCTACATTGAAGAAATGACAAAACCAAATGAACATACTCAAATAAAAAATTATAAAAATAAAAAATACAATTATTTATGTTTTCACTCGATAAGTTTAAAGATGAAAGACCTTGCGTTTACTCAAAGATTTTTTAAGATAACCAAAAAGTGGGAGAATAAAAAGAAAATAAAATTTATAGGAAATAGTTTTAATGAGATTAGAAAAGACCCTCGAAATGGGCAGTATTACTTTTATTTATCCCCTTTATGGATGAATTGGATTATTTCAGAATGTGGAAAGATACCTAATGCATATACGCTTAAAACTTCAGTGAAAAGAATTAGACATCTTAAACAGTATAAAAAAATTCCGATAAACTTCAAAAAAGATTTATTTAAATTGTTATTAAATAATAAAAAGCTAGCGGCTGGGGCATTTGTTGTTAGTATGGATTTAGAATGTCGGGGGGTGCAACAAGGAAGTGTTTCTTTATGCATGAGTGAAAAATATAAAGATTTTTTAAATACGATGTTAAAAATTGCAAAAAAATGGAGGTGGACAAATAATGAAAAATTATCTTCTGTAAAAGTAGATAATAGTATAAAATTAGGCATCAACGCATCACCACAATACGAATTTAGGATAACCATTAATGGATTAAAAGAGATATACAAACTAGCAGGACCATTGGCAAATACCCATAAAGATAAATGTATTAAATTTCATATTAAAAGGTCCAATAATTACGTTAATTCATGGGAAATGCGCAAAAAAGCAAACACTAGGGAAAAAATTCTAAAAGCAGTTAAAAAGAATAAAAATTTAACCACAACCGACTTACAATTTATTGCAGGAGTTAGAGTAGATGTTATATTAGATCATCTCCACAAACTAGAAAAACAAGAAAAAGTAATAAAAAATAGAAAAGGAAAAAGGTATATTTGGAATATTAAATAAAATGCCGATAAATGCACATCCAGAATACATTGCTGCAGAAGGAGAATATGTTAAAGCTCAAACACCAGAAGAAAAAATTGAAGCCTTAAAAAAAATGATTTCTGTTTCCCCGGGCCACAAAGGAGCAGAAAAGCTAAGAGCGCAACTAAGATTAAGATTAAAAAAACTCACTGAACAGTTTGAAAAATCCAAGAAAAAAGGAAAAGGTTCTAAAAAAGGAATAAAAAAAGAAGACATGCAGGCTGTTTTAATAGGATTTACAAATTCTGGAAAATCCTCTTTATTAAAAGTACTTACAAACACTAATCCAAAAATCTCAGAAATAAAATTCACCACAAAAGAACCAATCATCGGAACACTATATCATCAAAGCGTGCAAATACAACTAATAGAAAACCCTTCTTTAGGAGGAGATTTCTATGATAAAGGGCTAATAAATGGAACAGATACAATTCTTACAATTATAACAAACCTTGATGAAATTGAAAAAATAAAACCTTTTTTAGAAAAATCAAGAGCAAAACAAATAATTATTTTTAATAAAATAGATAAACTAACAACAGAACAAAAAAGAAAAATATCTGCAACTCTTCAAAGTAAAAAATATAATTTTGTTTTAGTTTCCACATTTTCTCAAGAAGGAATACCAGAACTAAAAGAAAAGATATTCAAGAGTTTTAATACCCTAAGAATCTTCACAAAAGAACCAGGAAAAAATAAATCAGAGAGACCAATGATTTTGAAGCCAAGCTCAACAGTAGAAGATATTGCAGAAAAGATATTAAAAGGCCTTTCTAAAAGAATAAAAGAAACCCGCATCTGGGGCCCAAGTTCAAAATTTCCAGGCCAAATTATAGGGCTTAAACATAGATTAAAAGATATGGACACAATTGAATTTAAAACAAAATAAGTTTAAGCTACAGCTGTTGTTGCTCCAAAAATAATTGTTCCGTTGCAGGTTCCAGCTACACCTAAAGGAACATAAATTCTCCAATACGTCGCATTTGTATCATCAGTTCCCTGTGCTGCATCATTCTGTCTCACAAATAAATCCATATTATTAACAACAACTGCACTTGTTAAATTAGTATAATTTCCTTCAAACTGAGTCAAAGTTAAATCTCCAGAGGTCGTAGCAGTGAGGTTATATTTTTCATAATCAATTGGAATGGTCCCATTGCTTCCTAAAGTACAATTCATTGCTAAACCATCTCCTTCATCAACCCCATAACCACTTAAACTAAGATTAATCTTAACATTTCCTACATTAGTCACATTAGTCAAATTCTCATTAGATACATAGGTTGCATTAACAGTTCCATAATTAATAGTAGAAGGAACTCCTATTGCTAAAAGAGAATCAATTGTAATTGAATCATTTCCTGTAGCACTCCATCCCTGAGTATCATTTATAAAAAGCGTGCAGTTCCAAATAGATGCATTTGCATAATACCAAACACTAAAATTACAATTAACTAAAGCCAAATAATCATCATCAATTACCTCATTCCAAGAAGTAAAATTAGTAGTAATATTACAACTTCCATTAGTATAATGAGTATTATTATCATCTGCACCGCCATAAAGAACACCACCATAAAGATCATAAAACTCTGCACGAGCAACATTAAAATCAGAATCATTATTATAATCTCTTACAATTCCTACACAAGAAACAAGCTGTGTAGTATTAGCAACCAAGGTAACTGTTGCTGAATTATTATCTAAACTAACATTTAATACTTCTGGGAAAACATTTCCTACAATTAAACTTGTTGCAACACTAACATTTTCTCCTACATCTCCTTTAACAAGAGAAAAATTAAAAAAACTAAGTACAAATACGAACAAAGCTACCTCTAGTAGAATAAAAAACGCTATTCTAAATTTTAATACTCTTTTTTTATTATATTCCATTTTTAATTACCTAATTCTACATAAAGATAATATGCAGTTGAAGATTCCCATGCAGCAGAACCATTTTCAGGGACTAACATCTGAAAATCATACTGACCTCCATCAAAACCAACAGCATCATTTTCTAGTATTGTTGCAAAGACAGTAACATTATTTGTATCAATTAAAGCCACTTCCTCAAAAACATCTGCTCCTTGTGCCTGACTTACATTATTAACATACGTACTTAAAGTTGGGCAGGTATCAGCAGGGATTGTTACTGGGCCAACATTAAGTGAATCATGATCTGGAGATTCTATTGTAAAGGTTTTAGTTAAATTATCATCTATATTTGAATGAGAAAGCCAGGTATTTTCCTGCTCTAATAATGTTAAATTTGAACAAGACATTGTTGCCCAACTTATTGTGGTACTATTTCTTGTTGTATAAACTCTTCCAGTAATAGTAGATAAAGTCCAGTCATAAATTGTTGAACCAGCAGAATCATCTAAAGTAAAACTACCTGTAACATTACCAACAAAAGCTTTCCATCTAAAATCTTGAATAGTAGCAGTAAGATTAAAAGTTGAAACATATCCTCCAGACACATTAAAGGTCATTGCACCAGATGCTGCTTTTGTTTCATTTGCAGTTGAAATTAATTCATCTGGTCCAACAGGATTTGCAGCAAATATAAAATTAGTATAAAAAAGTAAAAACACGCCAAATAATAAAATCAACACTACTGCTCTTGCAAGATAAATCCCTGTATCTCTCTTTTTAATATTCATGTTTCTTCTATTTATTTAATTATATTTCCACCTATTTAAAAGTTTGGAAAGAGTAAGGTTAAGTTCAAAAATAAAAATGCAACCCTACTCTAACTCTACGTAAAAGTAATACGTAACTGATGCGGTATCTGTTCCGTGGCCATCTTCCAATACTAGCATCTGAAAATCATGCTCAGCATCATCAAAACCATTTGGATCTTCTTCATCTAATAATGCAACAAAGATAGGAATTCTATTTTCAGAGTCATACAAAAGAACCTCTTCAAAAGAATTGTCTATACCTATTCCACTTGCCTTAACTAAAGTGTTTGTGCTTAAGCACTCTCCCTCTGAAAAAAGCAAGCTATTTGTATAAAATGTGTCATGAGATCCAACATTGTTTACAAGATTAGTTCCATTGTATTCAAAGGTTTCATTAACTCCATCCATATCATCCCACACAATGTTATACATAGCTTCAAGCTGAGTCAGATTCATTCCATAAAAACTAGTTCCCCCTATCTGCGCAACGTCGCTCGCATAAGTTCCTGCTGCAGAAAAATTAAAGCAAGATATATTGATCCACGTTATATTTCCAAAAACTGCTGAATACACTTCACCTTGTGGGCTTGCTAGAGTCCAATTATACATAACATTATCAGATCCATCAGCCAATTGGATTGTACCTGAAACATTACCATAGTAACCTTGCCATGTCTGTGTTGTTGAAAAACCTGTAACAGTTATCTCAGTTATATTACCTGCTATTGCTGCGTGACTTCCTGCAACATCTGCTGCAGCTGTCTTATTCGCTACTGGTGTCAAAGTTGCACCATAAGGAATTGCAGCATAAACTAAAGGTAATCCTAAGAACAAAACTAGACATCCAATCAATAAACATAGCTTAGTAAGTTGCTTCATACTACCTCTTTTACCTCCTTTTATATTATTTCTCCAATTATTTTTATTAAAAATAATTGATTGAATTACTATTATAAAGTAAAAAGTCCTTTATAAATATTTCGTTTTTTCTAGTTTGAAAAGACTTTTCATTAAAGAAAAATAATTTTCAAAAATGAAAAAATTTATAAAAGGTAAAACCCTTACTAAAATAGCAAAAAAACAAATTCTAAAAGATGGAAGCATTAAAAGATTTATTTGATGAAAAGATTGTAGGAGTAGTCGAGCTTTTCATAGAAAATCCAGGAAAGAGATTTTTTCTAAGCGATATAGCAAATAAAACAAAAATTAATATTACCACGACGTTTAGAATATTAAATAGGCTCGTAGAAAAGGATTTTGTAAAATCCACAATAATAGAAAAAACAAGAGCATATGAGTTAGAGCAAAATAAAAAAACCCAAGAGCTAATGAAATTCCTTAGAAAAGAAGAAGAACCAATGCAATTATTCATACAAGAAGTTTCCACATATCCCAGAATCAAAAGGATAATTTTAGAATCCCGTGACAAAAGAGGAGCAAAGATTATTATTGTGGGGAACTTTATTCAAAAAGAAAGAATAGATAAAAAAATAAATGAACTAAAAATAAAATACAATTTTGATATAAACTATGTTGAACTTTCTGAAGAACAGTATAAACAACTAAAAGGCTTTAAAAGTTATTCTTTAGAAGAGAGAATTATTTGGTCTTCTGGTCCTATTAGTTCACTTTAATTCAACATAAAATACTACCGCATAAGAATCAGTAGTAGACTTATAGCCTCTTAATCTTGCAGGAACTCTTATTTCATAATCATAAACCCCATAAGCCCCTTGAGTATCTTTATTAATTTTAGAAACAAAAACTAAATTCTCTCTATCTCCCTGGCTAAACTCTCCATTTGAATCATCATTTGAATCCCATAAAATTCCAGTCATAAAATTAGAGTTATTAATTGACTCTTTTTCAGAAACTTCAGAGATTACATTCTTAAAAATATTATAGTCTGAAATATTTCTTGGAGTTCCAGTATCAGTATAGAGCGCATAAACAGAATCAGTAAAACCAGTCATATTTAATAGTGCATCAATATCACTAAAATCATCTGTTGTATTACTGCCAGTAGTATTTTTTCCAATTGCCAAAAGATCTGTCCAAGAAACAATTGAATCAGTATCTGCTAAATAAACATTTCCATCTTCAAAATTAGAGGCACTCCAAACAACCAGTTTAGAACTAGAAAGATCCTGAAGGGTATAATTACTTGTTACATCAATGTTCCCATAAAAGAAATGCCAAGCCCCAGTAGAAACACTCTCACTATAATTATTATTAGTCTCGTTCCATTCTTTATAACTTCCATTTGTTGCAAGAGGTGGATCAACAAGTGCAAAAATTTGGCTTGCTCCTAAATCAGCAGTCCAGGAAAAAGTTGTTGTGTTTAAACCAAATTTTAAAATTGAAAGAGTATTACTTCCTATTTGGGTTCCGCCAGTATCAGGATTACCATCATAGAGTACAACATTTACACCAGACATATTTACTCCTCCTTGATTATAGACACTGACATTAACAAGAACAATATCTCCTTCTCTTGGAACACTATCATTAAAAACAATACTAGAGCTATTCACAATAAAATCAGGATATGTAAAATTAAAATAATATGTTGAACTATTGGCAGTGTTTCCTACTCTATCCCAACATCTTGTACTCCAATTATGCCATCCCAAAGATAAAGCAAATGATTCTTGTCTTTGAAATCCACTAGTCATAAGAAAGGGGCTTCCTGTTTTCAATACTTCATCAACATATAAATTACAACGTAAAACAGTATCTAAAGAATCATTTGCTGTCCATGAAAGTACTGTTGAACCTGTTCCAAAATAAATTCCAGAATTATTTGTAGGACTATCTAGACTTATATTTGGGGGGGTAATATCTCTTGTAAAATACCACTCATTAGACCAATTAAAATTTCCGTCTGGATCACTACAGTTTACAGTCCAATTATGACGCCCCTCGCTAATTCCAGAAATAGTAAAATTATTTTGTTGATTTGGGACAGGATTATCATCAGTATCATTATAACTCCCATCCAAATAAATATCGCAAGCATCTATTCCAATCGCATCATAAGGGGTATAATAAAAAGAAATAGTTGATAGATTAGTCATATTATTGTTTGGAGGAGAACTCAAAGCAACAGATGGGGGAGCAACAACACTAACATTAATTGACTCACTATAATTAAAATTATTTGCTTTATCCACACAAGTAACATTCCACGTATGATTTCCATCTGCAACAAGAATATAATTTATTATCTCACTAGAGTTTGTTGAATTATCTGAATACTCAATTTCTTCATCAAGAGTAAGATTACAAAAGACTCCTTCATCTAAATTATCAATTACTGTAAAATTAAATGTAACATTATTTGTTGCAATTGTCGAGGATCCATCTGGAGAATTCAAAGAGAGTTTTGGTGTTTGAGTATCAATATAAAAAATTCTTGAAACATCTGTTCCATTTAAACCAGTCCCATCAGTAGCTATCACGGTCCAGTTATACTCTCCATCAGGAAAACCAATAATTGTAAAATTATTATAATCATAATTAACAATAGGGGTTGTATTTGTCTGATTAACCTGCCCATTAATTATTAGATAAGAAATAGCAAAATCATCATTATCTTCTGGAACATAAGTTAAATTTAAACTAGAATAATTAAACCAGGTTCCACCCCCAGGATAAGTTAAAGTAATAACAGGATTAGAATATTTTGTAAAATTATAAGTTGAACTATTTCCTATGTTTCCTGCACTATCCCAACAAGTAACATTCCAGTAGCGTAATCCATCACTTATTCCTGAAACACTAACATTCTTAACACTGGCATTATTAGTAAATAAACTTGAGTTTCTAACCCCTCCATCAACGCTAAGATTACAAGTTAGTGTTAAATCAACTGCATCTACTGCCGTAAAATTAAAAATTACTGGCTCAGAATAAATATTTTGCTCATTTGGATAAGATAAAGTTATCTCTGGAGGCTGAGTATCAATATAAAATACTTTTGTTTCTGAAACAGCACTTAAATTATAAACATCACTACAATTAACATACCATAGATAAGTTCCGTCACTAAGTCCATTAACTGTAAAATTATTATTCTGCCAATTTAAAATTTGCGAACTGTTTGACTGATTATATTCCCCATTTAAATAAAGACTACAATTGCTTAGATTAGTATTATCACTCGGATAATAAGTAAGATTAACGCTGCTAACTCCATAAGAAGACTCATTTTGTGTAATTAAAGAAATTACAGGAGGAGCACTAATTGTTAAATTCCACATAGAACTTACATTTAAATGCCTAGCATCATCCACACAAGTAACATTCCAATATTTTACACCATCAGTTAAGTTATTAATTGGCCTATTAGTAAAAAGTCCTGCTGTTGCAGAAAAATTATCAACTGCAATAGAATTTATTGTTAAATTACACACCAAACTTGAATCAAAACTATCATTCACAGTAAAATTAAACCCAATAGAACTTGAATTTGAAATATTGCCATTAAAAGGCATATACAAATCAATAGTTGGATAATTCAAATCAACATAAAAGTTTCTTGCAGAATCAGAATCATAATTACCACTTAGATCATAACATCCAATATTCCATGTATAGCTTCCTTCAACCATATCAGTCTTATTAATTGTATTATTCTGATTGTTAAGTATGGCTGTCTGATTCCATGAATCAACACTTCCATTAATAATTAAAGAGCAATTCTGAAATCCGCTATTATCACTTGCATTAAAGATGAATGAAATATTCCCATCAGAATCAAAGTAATTAGTATATGGCCACTGCAAAGTAACTGTTGGGGGAGTATCAGAGATATTAAATTGCTGGGTTGAACTAGTAAAACTTCTAAGGGCATTGTCAGTACACGTAACATTCCAGTAATGAATTCCATTAGATAAAGCTCCAGAAGAAACATTAGTGTTGCTGTTGTTATTAGGAGTTGGAGAAGAAATAGTGTTTCCATCTAAGACAACACTACAACTTAAAACAGAATCCATATTATCTGTAACATTAAAACTAAGATTCAAGGTTCCAACAGAATAACTACTCTCATTAGGAGGATAAATCAAGGTAACATTAGGATCCTCTAAATCAATATAAAATGTCCTAACACTATCAGTTCCAACATTGCTATTAGAATCTGTTACATTAACAGTCCAATTATACTGGCCACTTCCAAAATTAATTATAAAATTATTATAATTTGAATCATTTATAACTGTAGAATTTGTCTGGTTAGCCTGGCCATTAATAATAAGTGTTGAATTAACAATATCCCCATTAACATCAGTGGTATTATAAGTTAAATTTAAATTTCCATAACTAAACCACTGCCCAGGCAAAGGGCTTATTAAATGCACTTCTGGATCTACTCCTAATTGAATAGATAATATATCTGTAGTGCTTGCATACATTGTCCTGTAACTAGTATTAACAACCACAGCATAATCTCCAAAAACAGTAGGAGAAGTAATATTATAATCATAATATCCACTTTCATTAGTTGTAATTGCAGTATAATTAACAACAAGCTCATTTAAATAAGGCTTTAAAGAACTGTTTGTTGTTTTCATATCCACCCTATATTCTAAATAACGATAAGCTCCTCCACTATCGCTAATTATCCCCCCATTACTAATCTGTTGCCAAGAGGTCCAAGACGACTTATCGTTAGAGAGCCTAACATAAACAGTGATATTAGTACAATCACTAGAACTATAAGAAACGGTTAAAAGAGGCCTCTCACCCTGAGTAGAATATTCACTGCTTCTTATGTCAACACCATTACTCCCCCCAGGATGTAAAACAACACCATAATTCTGAGAGCTTCCATTAATCCAACGCCTCATGGCATTTGTTATATCAAAAATTCTAGATCCTGTACTAGATCCACTAAAAGTGCTCTCTTCAAAAGTAGACCTAGAAGGAGAAGCTGCACAACCAGTTGAACCCCAAGAAGTTCCAGTAAGTCTATTATTATAAGTTGCCTGAGATTCTGTCCAGTTTTCTAAGATTTCATAGATGCTAACATCATTTCCAGAATCAAAAAGTTCAACAGTAATATTCGCTGCATTAATTGTGGCCCCATAAGGAATTCCTCTAGGAATATATCCCACAACATCCATGAACTTTATTAAGGATCTCTGAACAGGACTAGAATCAACTCCAAGAGAGGCATCTGTCCCATAATTAGATGTGGGAGCACCATCATCAATATAAGTGTCCTCTGTTCCAGAATAACCATTAGTATCTCCGTCTTGATATGTAACTAATCCTGAACAAGATCCTCCAGTATATTGCCAAACAACATTATCCCACTCAACTCTTGCACCAGCGTCTAAAACCCTTGTGTAATTTCCACTAGTGCTTCCAGATAAAAGAGTAATATTCGCTCCATCTGTTGTAGTGTTAACATACGTTCCAAAATTAAAACTCCCACTATCACCATCTGTAAAATTTAAATAATTATTAAAAACTCCATTAGAAGTCACATTTGCAAATAACAATAAAGAACCATTAAACCATATATTTATTGGGTGATTTGGGATATATGTAGAGTTTGTAAAATTAACAAATCCACTAATGCTTATATTTGTAATACTATCTACAGGATTGGGACTTAATAAAAGAGTCATATTCGTTTTTAATAATGAAAAATTTCCATCATACTCGTCGCTCAACCCAACAGAATCATTTGCATAAATAGTATAATTATAATTTAATAAATCCCAAGTTGTATCTGTGGGGATAATTGCTTTCCATAAAAATCCTCCCAAATAAGTAAAAAAGATTTTAACTTTTTCTACCCCCCCTTTAACTGTTTGCCAAACAACAATCCAAACCTTATCTAAATTCGTGTCACTAGCATTAATATAAATTGTTAGGTTCTCCCCCTGCATTAATGGGTTTGAATCATTAACTGTTAAATTGTCCTCATCACTCTGGTTTAAAAAAGTAAGTTCTGGACTAGTTGAATCAAGTGTAAATTTCCAAATATTACTCCAAGAAGAATTACCACTAACCCTATCATAAGCTCGAACCCTCCAATAATAAAATCCATCAACACTAAGTCCAGGATTAACTCCTGTAGGACTAGTAGTTTCATTAATAGAATCATTATAATATTCTGGACTAGAAAAATCAGCATCATTGTCTACAACAAGGATATATCTTATAAAATCACCCTCATAATCTGTAGAATTTGTCCAATTTAATATTGGAGAGCTAGAAACAAAACTATTGTTTTGTGGAGCATTTAATTGAAGAACAGAAGGAGTTCCTGTCACAGTAACACTAACACTAGCATTTCCAAAAATACTACTAAAATAAGTGTTTACATTAACAGAAAAAATACCCCCATCAACAGAGCTAGTAAGATTATATCTATAATATCCATTTGCATCAGTTGTAATAGCAGTATAATTAACAATTGCCTCTTGAAAATAAGGGGTTAAAGTAGATTCGTCGCTACTTAAATCAACCCTATATTCTAAATAACGATAAGCCCCCCCACTATCACTAATAACCCCACCATTACTAATTTGTTGCCAAGAAGTCCAAGATGATTTATCATTAGAAAGTCTAACATAAACAGTTATATTAGTGCAACTACTAGGGATATAACTAACACTCAAAAGTGGCCTCTGGTTTTGAGTTCCAAACTCACTACTTCTCATATCAACATTATTTCCTCCTCCAGGATTTAAAACAACCCCATAATTTTGAGAAGTCCCATTAACCCATCTTTTCATAGCATTAGTAACATTAAATGTATAGCTTCCAGCAGCCGATGGAGAAAAAGTACTTTGAGGATTACCATCTCTAGAAGGAGCTGCTGCACAACCTGTTGAACTCCAGGAAGTTCCAGTAAGTCTGTTGTTATAGGTTGCCTGAGATTCTGTCCAGTTTTCTAAAATCTCATAAACAGTTACATCATTTCCATCATCAAAAACAACAACAGTAATATTTGCTGCACTAATTATAGAATTTTGAGGAATCTTATTACTTCCACTCCCAATAATTCCATCAAATTTAATTAAAGAGCGATAAGTACTTGGAGCAGTATCTAATAAAAAAGCAGCTTCTGTCCCATAATTAGTATTTGCATTCCCACTATCTAGATAGGTATCATGAGTGTTTAAATAACCATTTGCATCTCCATCTTGAAAAGTTAGAAGCCTAGCACTACAACTAGGAAAAGTTTCAACCCATAAAACATTATTCCACTCAACTCTTGCTCCAGCATCTAAAATTCTTGTATAATTTCCAGAAGTTTGCCCAGAACCCAAAGTAACATTATCTCCATCAGTTTCTGTATTAAAATAAGTTCCTAAATTAAAACTAGAACTACTAGTATCTGTAAAATTCAGATAATTATTATAAGTTCCAATTGCAGTAACATTTGAAAATAAAAGTAACCCCCCCTCTAACCAAATATTAATAGGATGGTTAGGCAGAGAAGTAGAATTAGTAAGATTCACATACCCATAAATAGAAAAATTAGAAGAAGGAGCTAAAAGAGACGGGCTTAAATCTAAACTTATATTCATTTTTAATAATGAAAAATTCCAATCATACTCATCACTCCAAGAAGCAGAATCATTTGTATAGATAGTATAATTATAATTTAATAAATCCCAGGTTGCATCTGTAGGTATAATTGCTTTCCACAAAAAACCCCCCACATAACTAAAAAAACTCCTTACTTTTTCACTTCCTCCTTTTAAACTATTCCAAATAATAACCCAAACCTTATCAGTATTAATATCACTAACATTTGCATAAATTGTTAGGTTCTGTCCCTCATAAAGTGGATTCGTTGAATTAACACTGTTATTGTTTTGGTCACTCTGATTAACAAAATTAATATCTGGAGCAATTGTATCTACAGTAAAAGAAACATTTCCAACACCAAGCCTTCCTCCAGTATCATTAGCATAAACCCTCCAGATATTTGCTCCTTCTTGCGAGGTAATCCCTGTCCAATTAGTCATACAAATTTGTGAACTAGAATTTGCTCCCCCATTTAAACTATACCAACACTTGTCTAAAGTTGTGCTCCAATCAACTGAAACAGTATAATTTAATCTAGTAACATTTGTTGAATAAGTAGTGTTGGTGGGATAAACAATATTAACACTTATTCCTGCCCTCTCAACAATTGTCAAACTATTACTAGACTTAAGAGACCCATCAACAGCACCATCATTAGGAATAATACTACACTGCCAAATATCCCCCACACTTGTTTCTTCTACCACCACTAAATTGGTTTTATTGCTATAAATTGCAAAAATCTGCTCAGCAGACAAACTCCGATTATAAACTCTAACATCATCAATACTTCCATTAAAATAATTATCAACTCTTCCAACATCAAGTTGAGCATAAGAAGGATTAGGACAAACACCAGTCCAAGCA
>Ga0180009_10001337_pt1 | contig 30579 bp, 29 predicted proteins | sample OS_PC_MetaG_FD_123537 | JGI IMG/M metagenome (GOLD analysis project Ga0180009, IMG submission 123537) | Groundwater microbial communities from the Aspo Hard Rock Laboratory (HRL) deep subsurface site, Sweden - OS_PC_MetaG | ecosystem: Environmental > Aquatic > Deep subsurface > Groundwater...
GATCCAGCCGAAAAACCCGGTGCGCGGCATCGGCAGGTTGAGTTCCGCCGGTGGCCCACCAAAAGGAAGATCCGGCTTGCGGATCACCGAATCGATGGCCTCGAGCGCCGTTCGCGGCTCGGCCGGCGGCGCGCCGTCGGACGCGCAGTTGACAACGATGATATTGGTCTGGTCGCGAACCAGGGCCCGCAATTCGGGCGGCAGGGTCACGACGTCGGCGCCGATATTGGCCAGGATTTCGGCATCCCCGGCATTGAGTGGCTTCGGGGCATGCGCTTCGACCGAACAGGCGTCCGGCGCGCCGTCGAGCACAGCGCCGCCGGTCGCCGGAAAGCTGAAGGCGACATAATAGTCGGGATCGGTGACCTCGATCTCGAGTTCGCGCTCGATGGCATAAGGCGCGCTCGGGTGCACGGCAAATTCAAGCACCACCCTGCCCTGGTCCATACGCATGCCGGGCGCGCCTGCGGAGCGCAGGATCAGGTCTGTCTCGCCCTCGCCGGCAAAGGTGTAGTATTGGAATGGACCGAGCGCCATGACGTTTTCGTCGGCGAGGTCCCGCAGTTCAGCCTCATCGATCGTGCCGTCGCCGTCGACATCGAGCCCCTGCGTCACCCAGGACGAGAAGGCTTCGTCGAAGATCCAGCGGTGTCGGATTTCGGCCAGTCGCCCCTCCGCGTCGAACACCAGCCGCGCCGTCGAATCGATGAAGATATGCGGATGCGCGATGCCAGTGCCCGTGCCCGAGACCAGAGCGAGCACGGACAGCAGGACGATGCCGACGAAGTGGCGCATGAAGAGCCTCCGGGACCGCAAGGTTAGCGCAGGGGACGCGCGTCGAACCACAAGACCAGATGATCGATCAGCGCCCGTACCTTGCCGGCAAGATGCCGCCTGTGGGCATAGACGGCATGAAGGCCCGGCGGCGGCGGCATGTGGCCGACGAGCACCCTTGCAAGTGACCCGGCGGCGATGAAGGGTTCGGCGACATAATCGGGCACAACGGCGAAACCGAGGCCAGCCGCCGCCGCCGCCGCCCCGGCGGCCGGCGAATTGACCTTGACCCGACCGCTCACCGGCACAGTCAGCGGTTTGCCGGCATCGACGAACCGCCAATTGGAATGATTGGAAAGGTTGGTGTCGATGATCGCCGGCAGGCCGCGCAGCGCGGCGGGATGATCCGGCGCGCCGAGCCGGGCGATCAGCGCCGGCGCGGCGCAGACGCTGACATGGATATCGGCGATGCGCCGGGCGATCAGGGTCGAATCGGGCAGAGAGGAAATGCGCAAGGCCACGTCGATCCCCTCGTCGACAAGGTCGACGAAGCGATCTTCGAGCCGCAGGTCGATGCTGACGTCGGGATTGTCGGCCAAAAAGGCGAACAGCGCCTGCGACAGCGTCGATTCGCCGAGATTGCGCGGCGCCGACACCCGCAGCAGCCCGCGCGGCTCGGCGGTCTGGTGGGTGATGGCGGCGTCGAGATCGTCGAGCTGCATGAGGATCTGGCCGATCTCGCGGTAATAGGCTTCGCCCGCCTCGGTCAGGCTCAGCGTCCGCGTCGTGCGGTTCATCAGCCTGACGCCGAGTTCGTCCTCGAGATCGGTGACATATTTCGATAGCAGCGCCTTGGAACGCCCGTGCTCGCGCGCCGCCGCCGAAAATCCGCCTGCCTCGAAAACCTGGACGAAAGCGCGCAGACGCGCCAAATCCTGTGCCATTCGCCGTTCGCTCCGCCAGGGGCCGCAGTTTCCGCACGAGCCCGCCTGCAACCCGGTCATGCTTAGTCGAGGCCACAAGGTTGAACAAGCACCCCCGATTGTCGGGAATATGCCAAACAATAGGCTGGGCATGCGTGGCGCTTGCCGGAAAAATGTCTTATTTTCGCAGCGCAAATGTCGTGGAACCCGGAAAAGACACTGGTTTTTCGCCTCATCGCCGCCGGCCATATGGTCCGCCGCGCGGTGCAGGCACCGCTCGAAGCGTTCCGCTTGAAGCCGGGCGACGATGCCATCCTGATCGCCCTCAGCGTCTTGCCGGACCTCACGGTCGACGACCTTCTGGCCGCGACTGGTCTCAATGTCGCCGAACTGGCGCGGCGCCTGAGACACATGGAAGCGCTCGGCCTGGTGGAGACGACCCAAGCCGAGGTGGTGCTGACCGCTTCTGGAACGCGGCTCGCCGCCTCGCTGATGGCGCTGTGGCAGGACATAGACGAGATCGTAGCCGCCAATGTCGCCGGCCCGGTGGCACGCAACATGCGCAAGTCCCTCAAGCGCATCGCCGAGTCGCTGGCGCCCGAAGTACCGGTCGCCATCGACCCCGACGCCTAAGCCGGACCCGGCGTCACCGACTTCATTGAAAAGACCAGCGAAAGTGCCTATCTGTGGCCGCGATCGCACGGGTGGGCGAAGCATGACGGGCAAACGATCCGTTGGCGCCGGGTCCCACGGCAAAGAAAGGGATCGGCGATGGTCCAGATGATCAACGCGCTCACACCGATCGATGCGGCCCGCGCCGAATTGGCGGCAGCCTACGACCTCAGGTTCACGCCGGCGATCAGGACGGCCACTGATTCCGTCTATGAGCGGGTCAAGGACCGCATCCCCGAGGTCGAATGGCCGTTCTTCGCGCCGCTGGTCTTCGCCATCAACCGGCTGAAGAAGGAGAAGGACGCGATCATCCTCGCCCACAACTATCAGACGCCGCAAATCTATCATGGCGTTGCCGACGTGACTGGCGACAGCCTGCAGCTCGCCATCGAGGCGACGAGAGTCAGTCAATCGGTGATCGTCCAGTGCGGCGTCCATTTCATGGCCGAGACCTCCAAGATCCTCAACCCCGACAAGACGGTGCTCATTCCCGACAGCCGCGCCGGCTGCTCGCTCGCCGCCTCGATCTCGCCCGAGGACGTTCTGGCCATGCGGGCGCAATATCCGGGCGCGCCGGTCGTCACCTATGTCAACACTTCGGCTGCGGTGAAGGCGGTCTCGGACGTGTGCTGCACCTCCTCGAACGCCCTCGACATCGTCGAAAAGGTCGAAGGCAGCCAGGTCATCATGATCCCGGACCAGTATCTGGCCCGAAATACCGCCAAAAAGACGAAAAAGAAGATCGTCACCTGGGCCGGCGCCTGCGAGGTGCACGAGACTTTCACCGCCGCCGATATCGCCGAACTGCGTTCGGCCTATCCGGGCGCCAGGATCATCGCCCATCCCGAATGTCCGCCCGAGGTCATTGCGGCCGTCGATTTTTCCGGCTCGACCGCCGGCATGATCGACTGGGTCAAGACCGAAAGGCCGGCTCGCGTCGTCATGGTCACCGAATGCTCAATGTCGGACAATGTGGCGCTCGAGACCGAGGGCGTCGAATTCCTGAGGGGCTGCAATCTCTGCCCGCACATGAAGCGCATCAATCTCGAGAACATCCTGTGGTCGCTGCACACCATGACCGAGGAGGTCACAGTTGCCGAGGAGCATATCGCGCCGGCCCGCGCCGCCATCGAGAAGATGATCGCGCTGAGCCGCAAGGGCGACTGAGGCCGTTCCCGCCATTGACCCCGATCAAGGCGAGGCATTCTGCCACAGGGCATAGCACCCTCATGGACAAGGCCATCGCCCGCTATGCCGAATTGCGCGTGCCGCGCTATACGAGCTATCCGACCGCGCCCTATTTCGATCCGGCGGCGGACGATGCTGGTCATCGCGGCTGGCTCGACGGCCTCGATCCCGCCGCGCCGGTGTCGCTCTATCTGCATGTGCCGTTCTGCAAAAAAGTGTGCTGGTACTGCGCCTGCAACATGAAGCTCGCCGCCCGCGAGGCACCAGTGCGCGCCTATGGCAAGGCGCTGGAAAAAGAGATCGCCTTGGTCGCCAAGGCCTTACCGGCCCGGCTCGCCGTCTCGCACGTGCATTGGGGCGGCGGCACGCCGACGGCCATGCCGATGGACGCGCTCGCCGAACTGATGGGCGCCCTGCGCTTTCATTTCGAGGTCCGGCCCGGCGCCGAGATCGCCTTCGAGCTCGATCCACGCACCTTCAAGCCCGAGTTCGCCGCCCACCTCGCCGAATTCGGCGCCACCCGCGCCTCGCTCGGCGTGCAGGAATTCGATGCCAAGGTGCAGGAGACCGTCAACCGCATCCAGCCCTTCGAGGTGGTCAAAAGGACGGTCGACGCCCTGCGGGACGCCGGCATCGGGGCGATCAATTTCGACCTCATGTACGGGCTGCCGCACCAGACGCGCGAAACCATCGCCCGCTCGGTCGAACAGACCCTGACCTTGCGGCCCGATCGCATCGCCCTGTTCGGCTATGCCCATGTGCCGTGGATGGCCAAGAACCAGCGCCTTATCCCCGAGGAGGCCTTGCCCGGCGCCTCCGAGCGATTCGACCAGGCCGAACGCGCCGCCGAAGCGCTCACCGATGCCGGCTATATCCGCATTGGGCTCGACCATTTCGCCCTGCCCGGCGACGAGATGGTGAAGGCGCTGGCGGAAGGGCGCCTCAAGCGCAATTTCCAGGGCTATACCGTCGACGATGCCGAAACGTTGATCGGGCTCGGCGCCACCTCGATTTCCGCCCTGCCCGAGTCTTATGTCCAGAACATCGCCGAAACCGGCGCCTGGTCGCGCGCCATCGATGCCGGACGCCTGCCGACCGGCAGGACCCGCGCCCTCACCGCCGAGGACCGGCTGCGCCGGGCCGTGATCGAGCGGCTGATGTGCGATTTGACCGTCGATGTCGCCGACATCGCCACACGGCACGGCGTCGCGCCCGAAACCTTCGCGCCCGAACTCGACCGTGCCTCGGCCTTTGTCGCCGAGGGCCTTGCGACGCGCGACGGCTCTGTCCTTTCGGTCACCGAGCGCGGTCGCCCGGCCTTGCGGGTCGTCGCCGCCCTGTTCGATGCCTATCTGCCGGCCCAGCAGACCGAAAAACGCCACGCCGCGGCGGTGTAGCGACCATTCGACCCGGCTCGCGGACGATTTGCTCTTTGGCCGAAAGGCGTTAGTGTCACGACCCGCGGCCGCACGCGGCGCGCCGGCTAAGGACCCATCCATGCCCGTTTTCGACAATACCCTCAACGCCGACGGCGCCCTGATCGTCGGCGCCGGCCTTGCCGGCCTGTTCTGCGCCCTCAAGTTGGCGCCGCGTCCGGTGACGGTGCTCGCCTCCAAGCCGCTCGGCGCCGGTGCCTCCTCGGTCTGGGCGCAGGGCGGCATCGCCGCCGCCGTCGGCAAGGGCGACAGCCCGCATGCCCATGCCATCGACACCGGCATTGCCGGCGCCGGCATCGTCGACATGCAGGTCGCCGAACTGGTCGCCGCGGAAGCGGCGGCCCGCATCGAGGACCTCGCGCGCTGGGGCACGCCGTTCGATCGCGGTCCCGACGGCGGCTACGTGCTTTCGCGCGAGGCGGCCCATTCGCACAAGCGCGTCGTCCGCGTTTCCGGCGACCGGGCCGGCGCCGAAATCATGGCCGCCATTATCGAGATGGTGCGCAAGACCCCCTCGATCCGGGTGGTCGAGGGCATCACCGCCGCCGAGCTGGCCCGCGCCGACGGGCGCGTCGTCGGCGTGTTCGGCAGAAAGCTCGGCGACCGCTATGGCGAGCCGGTGCTGGTCCGGGCCCGCGCCATTGTTCTCGCCGCCGGGGGTCTCGGCGGTCTTTACGCCGTCACCACCAACCCGCCCGGCATTCGCGGCCATGCCATGGGCATGGCGGCCCGCGCCGGCGCCGTCATCGGCGATCCCGAATTCGTGCAATTCCACCCCACGGCCATCCTGACCGACCGCGACCCGGCCCCACTCGCCACCGAGGCGCTGCGTGGCGAGGGCGCCATTCTCATCAACGATCTCGGCGAGCGCTTCATGCTCAAGGTGCACAAGGACGCCGAACTCGCCCCGCGCGACGTCGTCGCCCGCGCCAATTTCCGTGAGATCCAGGCCGGACGGAAGGTGTTCCTCGACACCCGCCAGGCGCTCGGCACCCGCATTCTCAGCGAATTCCCCACCGTTGCCGACTATTGCCGCGCGGCCGGCATCGACCCGGTTGCCGAACCGATCCCGGTGACGCCGGCGGCGCATTACCACATGGGCGGCGTCAAGGTCGACGAGACCGGACGGTCCTCGCTTCCCGGCCTCTGGGTCTGCGGCGAGGCCTCATGCACCGGCCTGCACGGCGCCAACCGCCTCGCCTCCAACTCGCTGCTCGAAGCCACGGTCTACGCCGCCCGCATCGCCGACGACATATCCGGCCTCGAACCGGTCAGGCACCCGCTTTCGCCCTTCGAAGGCATCGCCTGGGACGAGCAGAAGGGCGAAGCCGTGGAAGAGCGGTTGCGCAATCTCGATGCCGTCAAGAATCTGAGGCAGGTCATGTCCGACCATGTCGGGGTCGAGCGCAGCGCCGAGGGGCTCAGGACGGCCCTCCGGCGTATCGCCGAGATCGAAGACCTCGCCCAGGGCGTCACCCTCAGCTTTCTCAACATGACCAGCTCGGCAACGCTGGTTGCCGCCGCTGCCCTCAGGCGCACCGAAAGCCGCGGCGGCCACTACCGCACCGACTTCCCGGAAACCGACGACGTCAACTGGCATGCGCATACGCAGATGACGCTGGACGAGGCGCTGGAGATTCGCAAAGCGAGTAGTGAATGGTGAATGGTGAATGGTGAATGGTGAATGGTGAAACTGTGTACGGCGCGAGCCCACCACTTCACCATTCACCACTTCACTCTTCACCCAGAAGATACTCCGCCACCGCCTGCAGATCCTCGTCGGTCCATTTCGCCGTCGAATTCTCGATGACCTCGCCCATGGCGCCGCCGAGAATGTCGAAACCGGGGGTGAAGCCGGTGGTCAGTGCCTCGATGAGCATTGCCTTGTCATAACCCTCCGCGACGAGCCGCTCGCTTGTGATCCCCGGCACGTTGCCGGCCGGGCCGCCGGAACTGCCGGCGAGAGGATGGGAGGTATCCGGTCCACCGAGGGCGTTGCGCGGTGTGTGGCAGGAAACGCAATGCGCCGGGCCTTCGACGAGATACTTGCCGCGGTTCCAAAGCTTCGAGCGCGCCGGATCGGGCGCGAAGCGCTTCGGCGTAAAAAACAGGTTCTTCCAGCCGGCAAGGATCGGCCGGACGTTGAACGGAAAGCCGACCTCGTGCGCGATCGACGGTTCGGCGATCGGCTCCAGCGCCATCAGCGCCGCATAAAGATCGGCGATCTCCTCATCGCTCATCAGCGTGTAGCTGTCATAGGGGAAGGCCGGATAGAGATGGTTCATGAAACCAGGGCCTTCGCCGTCGCTCAAAGCCCTGGAGAAATCGGCCAGCGTCCACCCGCCGATGCCGTGGTCGGGGTCGGGCGTGATGTTGGGCGCAAAAAAGCTGCCGAACGGCGTCCTGAGCGCCGGGCCGCCCGAGAATGGCGCCTTGCCCGCCTTGGCGTCGGTGTGGCAGGCGACGCAATCGCCAAGCACCAGCAGGTAGGCGCCGCGCGTGGCATCGCCGACGAGGGTCAGGTCGCGCGCCGGGCCGTTGACCGGCTTGAGGAAATAAAGGGCGAGACCGAGGCCGATCACCGCCAGGATACCGATCGCAATCAGCCAAATCCGCATCGTTCCGCCTCCGTTGCCGCCCGTCCGGCGCCGACGCGACTATTCCGAATCCAGACCGGTTTGGCTACTGACGCTTTTGCGAGGCGGTCAATTGGTTGCCAGAACCGCCTCGACCTCGGCGCGCGTCGGCGGCACGCAGCCGGCATGGGCGCAGTTGAGCCCGGCCGTCACCGCTCCGAAGCGCAGCATTTCGCCAAGCCTTGCGGCGGGAAGGGCGACCAGCGCCGCGGGGCTCAGGGCATTCCACCCGCCAAGAATGGTCAATATGCCCGCCATCAGGCTGTCGCCGGCCCCGACCGTGTCGCCGAACACTGGGGGCCGGTAAGCCTCGGCGGCGCCTTGGGCCGACCGGGTGAAGGCGCGCGAGCCGGCCTCGCCATAGGTCACCACCACCAGCGCGCAGTTCGGCCGCGACAACAGGTCGGCGACGTGGGTCTCAACGCTCTTTTCGCCGTCGAGATAGGCGAGATCCTCGTCGGAGAGCTTGATGAGATTGACCTTGTCGAAGAAAAGATCGAGCCGCGCCCGGTAGGCGTCGAAATCAGAGACCAGCGTCGGGCGGACATTGGGATCCATGGTGATGAGCGCGCCTTTTCGCGCCGCCGCATCGGCAACCTCGAGCCAGGCCGTCGCGTCCTCATCGAGAATGGCGCAGAAGCCGCCGATCTGGAACAGGTCGAGCTTTTCGGGCAGAGCCGCGACGAGACTGTCGCGGGTGAAGGCACGGTCGGCCTCGCGGTAGAACCGGTAGCTCGCCTTGCCGCGCTCATCGAGCGTGGCGACCGCCAGGGTCGAGGGTGCCGCGACGCGGTTCCCGATGAGCGGCGTGACGCCGGCCGAGAGGAGCGGCGCCATCAGCATGTCGCCGAAGCTGTCGGTCGAGATCGGGCACAGAAAGCCGGCATCGTTGCCGAGCCTGGCCAGAGCGATGGCGCAGTTGAAGGGCGAGCCGCCGGCAAGCGCTTCGAACAGGCGCCGCCCGTCCTTGCCGACCGGCTGAGAGACGAGATCGATCAGGCTTTCGCCGCCGACAACGAACATGAAATCCTCCACACCAATCCGCGCGGAGGTCTAGCGCAGTGAAACCATCACGCCAAGCGGTTGAACGTCGCGGTCGCCGAAAGGCGGGCTATTTCGCCGTCCAGCCGCCATCCACCGCGATGGTCGTTCCGGTGATCGAGCGGGCCATGTCGCCGCACAGATAGACCGCGAGCGCCCCGATCTCCTCGGGCTGGACAAAACGCCTGGTCGGCTGCGGCGCGAGCATGATGGTGCGGATCACCTCCTCGCGGCCGAGCCCGTGCTGGCGCATCTGCTCCTCGAGCTGGCGCTCGACCAGGGGCGTCCACACATAGCCCGGACAGATGGCGTTGACCGTGATGCCCAGCTCCGCCACCTCGAGCGCCACCGCCCTGGTCAGCCCGACAAGCGCGTGCTTGGTCGCCACATAGGCGGATTTGTAGGGGGCGCCGCGCAGGCCGTGCACGGCGGCAATGTTGATGATCCGCCCCCATTGCCTTTGCTTCATGCCCGGAAGGACGGCGCGGATAGCCTGGAAGGCACCATCGAGGCTGATGGTGCGGATGCGGTTCCAGTCCTCGATGGGAAAATCCTCGACCGGCGCCACCTTCTGGACGCCGGCATTGTTGACAAGAACATCCAGGGCGCCGAACTGGGCGATCGCTTCCTCGACGATCCGGGCGCTGGCCGAGGCGTCGCCGAGATCGGCCTCGAAATACCTGACCTCCGGCGCGCCGGCGTCGGCGACCGCGTTGAGAATCGATTCGACCGCCGCCGCCGGTTCGTAGCTGTTGACCCCAACCCGCCAGCCCATCGCCCCGAAAGCCTTGGCGATCGCCAGTCCGATGCCGCTGGTCGACCCGGTGATCAACACCGCTCGTGTCGTCTCGCCCATGCCTTGCCCCTCCCGGCCATACCTTATCGCGCCAAGCCTAGCCTATTCCCGGCAGGTCGTCAGTCGGGCGCAAACATTAGCCCAACCGCTGGACAGACGCGACGCGCAGTGTAATCTGCTTGTCAATCGCAGGGCTAAAATTGCGTCACGAAATCAAGAATTTCATGCACTACGGGAGGATATCTGGCATGGATCGTCGTTCATTCTTCAAACGGGCCGGTGTTGCCGCTGCGGGAGCCGCGGGAGCGACGACCCTGGCCGCCCCGGCCATCGCCCAGTCGCTGCCGAGCGTTACCTGGCGGCTGGCTTCGGCCTTCCCCAAATCGCTCGACAACCTATACGGCACGGCCGAACTTTTCTGCAAACTGGTTTCCGAAGCCACCGACGGCAATTTCACCATCCAGCCCTTCGCGGCGGGTGAAATCGTCCCCGGCGGCGCGGCGCCGCTCGATGCCGTCTCGACCGGCACCGTCGAAATGGCCCATACGGCATCCTATTATTCCTGGGGCAAGGATCCGACTTTCGCGCTCGCCACCGGCGTGCCCTTCGGTCTTAATGCCCGCATGCAGAACTCCTGGCTCTTTCAGGGTGGCGGCAACGACCTGCTCAACGCCTTTTACGCCAAGCATGGCCTGTTCGCGTTGCCGGGCGGCAATACCGGCGTGCAGATGGGCGGCTGGTTCCGCAAGGAGATCAACGCGCTCTCCGACATGGAAGGGCTGAAGTTCCGCATCGCCGGCCTCGCCGGTGCCGTGCTCGAACGCGTTGGCGTCGTGCCGCAGCAGATCGCTGCCGCCGACATCTATCCGGCCCTCGAAAAGGGCACGATCGACGCCACCGAATTCGTCGGTCCCTATGACGATCTCAGGCTCGGCTTCATCAAGGTCGCGCCGTATTACTATTATCCGGCCTTCTGGGAAGCCGGCTCGTCGCTGCACTTCATGTTCCAGCTCGAAAAGTACAACGAGCTGACGCCGGCCTATAAGAGCGTGGTCGAGGCCGCCTCGCGCACCGCCAATGCCAACATGCTCGAGCGCTACGACGCCGCCAATCCGGACGCGATCCGCACCCTTGTCGCCGACGGCACCATCCTGAGGCCATTCAGCAAGGAAATCCTAGAGGCCAGCTTCGAGGCCGCCAACGCGGTCTATGCCGACCTGACCGCCAAGAACGCCGACTTCAAGGGCGTTTACGACTCGATGGCCGACTATCGCGCCAAGGCCTATTTGTGGTTCCAGATCGCCGAGTACAATTTCGACACCTTCATGATGGTCCAGCAGCGCGCCGGCAAGCTTTAGGCGCGTCTGCCACGACATCTAGAAAAATGAGGACCCCGGGGCCGCCGCTCCGGGGTTTTTCGTCGGGTCGGGTCGTCGCAAGACTGCGGCGCCCGCGACCGCCACCGAACGCCGGCATACCCCCGTCCGAAATCAAAAGCTCGGCGGCTGGCTGAGGTCCGTTCCCCCGCCATCCTCCGGGTCCGCAACATTTGCTGGCGCCGCCGGCTCACCGAACGAGGGCGGCGCGCCGTCGAGACCGAACGGCGGCAGGCCGAGCGCGTCGGATTGCTCCTCGGCGCCGCCCAGGGGCGGCAGCGACAGACCGCCGCCACCAAAGCCCGGCACGACGATTTCGATCGAGTTCGGATCGACCTGCACCCGTTCCTCGCGATAGTGCATCACAAGGCCGGGAAAGGCGATGACCACGCCGACCATGATGACCTGGATGAGCACGAAGGGCACGGCGCCCCAATAGATCTGCCCGGTGGTCACCGGCGCGATTTCCTTTTTGGTGATGCGGTCGAGATAGGGCAGGCGCGGCGCCACCGATCTCAGGTAGAACAGCGAAAAGCCGAAGGGCGGATGCATGAAGCTCGTCTGCATGTTGACGCCTAAAAGGATGCCGAACCAGATCAGGTCGATGCCGAGCTTGTCGGCCACCGGCGCCAAGAGCGGCACGATGATGAAAGCCAGCTCGAAGAAATCGAGAAAGAAGGCGAGAAAGAACACCAGCGCGTTGACAATGATCAGGAAGCCGAGCGTGCCGCCCGGCACGCCGGTCAGCAATTCCTCGACCCAGATATGGCCGTTGACGCCGTAAAAGGTCAGCGAGAAGACGCGGGCGCCAATAAGGATGAACATCACGAAGCTCGCCAGGCGCGTCGTCGTCTTGAGGGCCTGCCGAACCACGTCCATCGACAGCTTGCGCTTCATCGCCGACAGGACGAGCGCGCCGGCCGCGCCCATGGCGCCGCCTTCCGTCGGCGTGGCGATACCGAGAAAGATCGTGCCGAGCACCAGAAAGATCAGCGCCAGCGGCGGCACGAGAACCACGACCACGGTACGGGCGAGCCGGCTCAACGTGTTGAGGTTCAGCGCCCTGTCGAGCAGGGCGTAGACATAGGCGAGGGCCACGGCGGCGGTGAGCGACCAGATGCCGGCATTCTCGCCCAGCGACGGCAACCAGAGCTGATTGAGCAGGAATGCCAGCGCAATGGTCGCCGCGCCGAGCACGAAGAGCGATTTCACCCCACCGCCAAGGGCGCGGGCCTCGGCCGGCAGGGCAGGCGCCACCTTGGGAAGAAACGTGCTCATCAAGAAGACGTAGCCGAGATAGAGCCCGGTCAAAACGATGGCCGGGTAGATGGCGCCGGCATACATGTCGCCGACCGAACGGCCGAGCTGGTCGGCCAGAACGATGAGCACGATCGAGGGCGGAATGATCTGGGCCAGGGTGCCCGAGGCGGCGATGACGCCGGTCGCCAGGCGCCGGTCATAGCCGTAGCGCAGCATGATCGGCAGCGAAATCAGACCCATCGAGATCACCGAGGCGGCGACCACGCCTGTCGTCGCCGCGAGCAGCGCCCCGACCAGCACCACCGCATAGGCAAGGCCGCCGCGAACGGGCCCGAACAATTGCCCGATCGTGTCGAGCAGGTCCTCGGCCATGCCGGATCGTTCAAGGATGAGGCCCATGAAGGTGAAAAAGGGGATGGCGAGCATGGTCTCGTTGCTCATGATCCCCCAGAACCGGTCGGGCAGCGCCTGCAGCAGCGGCCAGAACAGGGTGATCTCACCGTTCGAATAGGGCGCCAGTTCGACGCCGATGACGAAGAACAGCAGTCCGTTGGCCGCCAGCGCGAAGGCCACCGGATAGCCGAGCAGCATGAAAACGACCAGCGAGCCAAACATGATCGGCGCCATGTTGTGGGCGATGAGCTCAATCATTGCCGGGCTCTCCCTGGCGCAGGGCCGCGTCCTCGAGCGGCGCGTGCGCGCCCGTGTGGCGATGCGGATCGGCGATGAGGCCACCCATGATGGCGATGCGCTTGACGATTTCGGAAAGCCCCTGGAAGAACAGCAGGGTGAACCCGGCGAGCAGCATGAGCTTGGCCGGCCACAGCAGCAGCCCGCCGGCATTCTGCGACACTTCGCCCGACAGGAACGAGCGCCAGACATAGGGAGAAAGCAGCCAGATCATCAGGACGGTGAACGGCAAAAGGAACAGCACATGGCCGACGAGGTCGATCCAGTCCTGGGTGCGCTTGGACCGGGCGGCATAGAGGATGTCGATGCGGATATGATCGTTGGTCTGCAGCGTATAGGCGGCGGCCATCATGAACACGGCGCCGAACAGGTACCACTGCAATTCGAGCCAGGCATTCGACGAAATCGAAAAAGCCTTGCGCAGTATGGCGTTACCGGCGCTGATGACGACGGCGGCGAGGACGAGCCAGGCCACGAACCTGCCGATAAATGCCGTGACCCGGTCGATGAACCGGGACATGGCAAGCAGACCACGCATATTTACTCTCCCCCGCGCGAAAAACGCTCGCCTGGATTGCCCAGATAGAGCCGTGCGGCGCCGGCCCGGACAGTGTGGTGCCCGCCTGCCGCGCCTTCAAGGCTCACCTCCATTAGCCCGCTGTCGCGACCAAAGGCAAGAATTCAGCATGCGACCTCGCGTCCCTTACCCAGATGCACGCGCCTGGGCCGGGTTGACCTCTTGCGGCCTGGTCGGCTTCGGGGCCAGTGTCTGCCCAGAGCGGAGGAGAGCATGTCCGGGCGACGTAGCGTCAAGGTGTTGTTGATCGACGACCATCCGCTGGTCATCGAGGGCATTCGGGCCGTGCTCGAGACCTACAATCACATCGAGATCGTCGGTTCCGCCGCCAATGCCAGGGACGGCCTCGGCATCGCCACGCGCAACCCGCCGGATGTGGTGATGATGGACATCAACATGCCCGGCCTGTCGGGGCTCGACGCCATCGACCTGTTCACCGAGGCGCTGCCCAAGACGCGTCTTCTGATGCTGTCCATGCATGACAGCCGCGACTACATCTCCAATTCGGTGATGCACGGCGCTTCCGGCTATGTGCTCAAGGACGCCCCGACCAACGAGATCATTGCCGCCATCGAGGCGGTCGCGGCCGGGGGCACCTATTTTTCCTCCGGCGTGTCGGACGTGCTGATGCGCCTGCCCGATCCCGGCCGCTATGTCGGTCCGCTGACCAATCGCGAAGTCTCGGTTCTCGTGCTCGTGGCCGAGGGCAGGAGCTCCAAGGACGTCGCCCGGGCCCTGTCGATCTCGGCCCGCACGGTCGAGACCCACAGGAAGAACATCAAGAAAAAGCTCAGCATCACCACGACCGCCGGGCTGACGCGCTACGCCATCGAGGCCGGCCTGGTGTCTTCGGGCAATTGATCGTTTCAGGTTTGGCGATACGCTACTTGCAGCAAGGCACGCGCCTTCCCTCCCCTTGATGGGGAGGGCGGCCCGGCAAAGCCGGGTCGGGTGGGGTGGAGCCGCAAACGCCAGCGCAGCATAGCCCCCACCCAGGCTCACGACGGACTTAGCGAAGGGCTAAGTCCTGTTCGCCAACCCTCCCCACAAGGGGGAGGGAGGCCGAGAGAAACTGTCCCGCCCGCTCAGGAAGCCCTACCGCGGCCCGAAGCCGGCCTTCTGGTAGATCGCATCGATCGCCGCCATGTTGGCGACCGAATCCGTGCCCTCGTTGACATGCGGCGCGCCGGACTTGAGCGCGTCGACCACCGATGCGAGCTGGAAGTCATAGGTCGTGCCGCCGGCAAGCGTGTGCTCGACAAAGCCGCCATCGAGCCATTCGCGAACCGAGTGTCCCTGATGCGGCAAGACGAAATTGTCGAATTCCAGCCGCCCGCGCTCGCTCTCGACATTGAGCCGGGCGAGGAACGGCGTGCCTTCGGCCATGTTGGTTTCAAGCCGCGCCGGAACTCCCGAAAAATCGAGCTCCGCCGAGAGCGACTCGTCGACGCCGAGCCGCGTGCGCGTGCCGTTCGCCGAGACCGCGACCGGCTCGGATTCCATCAGGCTCCTGAGGCCATGAACGCAGTAGCACCCAAGATCCATCAGCGCCCCGCCGCCCTGGTCGGGCAGGTGGCGCAACTCGCTTTCGCCGAATGGAATGGCGGCGTCAAAGCGCGCCTCTACCGAGATTATCGCGCCGAGCGCCCCGGAACTCTTGAGCGCCATCAGGTGCCTGAAGGCCGGGTGCAACCGGTAGTGGAAGGCCTCGATCAGGCGCCTGCCCGTACGCCGGGCCGTATCGACCATCACCTCGGCCTCGCGGGCATTCATGGCGAAGGGCTTTTCGCACAACACGTCCTTGCCCGCCTCGAGAGCGAGAATCGACCAGCGCGCATGGTCGACCGGCGGCAGGGCGTTGAACACGAGGTCGATCCCGGGATCGCCGATCAGTGCTTCATAGCCGTCCATGGCCCGGGCGATGCCATGTTGGCTTGCATAGGGCGCCGCCGCGCCGGCTCGGCGCGAGGCGACCGCGACGACATCGACATCGCTCCGCCGCCGCGCCGGTTCGATAATCGCACGCGGCGCGATGCGCGCGGCCCCGAGAATTCCGATCCTCAGCATGTGTTTCTCCCGATAGGACGTGTCCGAAGTCGCCGAGGACGGTCCCGGCCCGGCCAGGCGGTCGCAGACGAAACCGGCCGTGCCATGGCTGCGTTTGCCGGATGGTATGGCGAGTCGTTCAAGCAATGCCGAATTGACGCAGCCAGTTCAAGCCCGCGTGTCGACGCCCTTGGCAAAGAGCAGGTGAAAAGCCAGAACGGCAAGCGCCGCGCCGAGCAGTTGCGCTCCAATGAATGCCGGCACATCGCCCGGCGCGATGCCGGAAAAGCTTGCGGACAGCCCGCGCGCCATGGTCACGGCCGGATTGGCGAAGCTGGTCGAAGCGGTGAACCAATAGGCCGCCGTGATGTAAAGGCCGACCGCCGCGGCGACGGTTTCCAGGGATCGATGGCGCACCGCCAGAATGGTCAGCACCAGGCCGAACGTGGCCACGGCTTCCGCCAGCCATTGCCCGGCTCCGCTCCGCGCCGTCTCACCCAGCATCAGCACCGGCTCGGCAAACATCATGTGGGCAATCCATACCCCGGCAATGCCGCCAACGATCTGCGCGCCGACATAGGCAAGTGCCGTGGATGTGGTCATTTCGGCGCGCAGGCGCATCGCCAGGGTGACCGCCGGGTTGAAATGCGCCCCGCTGACCGTCCCGAACATGACGATCAGCACGAACAGCATCGCGCCCGTTGCGACGGCATTGGCCAGAAGCGCCAGACCGACGCTGCCGCCCGACAGGCGATCGGCCATGATACCCGACCCCACCACGGTGGCGAGAAGAAACGCCGTGCCTAGGAGCTCGGCGCCAAGACGTCGTAAAAGCAAGCTGCTCACCTATCCCGTCGCCTTGCCGATCTCGTCGAGCTTTTCCTTGAGCTTGAGCCGGTCGATGCGGTCGAGGGGCAGGTTGGCGAAAATCGAGATGCGCTGGCTGAGCATGCGGAACGCCTCGGCGAAGGCGAGCTGGCGCTCGGCTTCCTTGCCTTCGGCCGCCGCCGGATCGGGGACGCCCCAATGCGCCGTCATCGGCTGGCCCGGCCAGATCGGGCACACTTCCTTGGCGGCATTGTCGCAGACGGTGAAGACGAAATCGAGATGCGGCGCACCCGGCATCGCGAACTCGTCCCAGCTCTTGGAGCGGGCGAAATCAGTATTGAAATTGAGCTTCCTGAGCAAAGCGAGGCTCATAGGATGCACCTCGCCCTTGGGATCGGATCCGGCCGAATAGGCCTTGAACCGCCCGAGCCCCTCGCGGTTGAGAATGGCTTCGGCAAGGATCGATCGCGCCGAATTGCCCGTGCACAAAAACAGGACGTTATAGACCTTGTCCGCCATGATGGCCCTCTTCATCGTATATCGGCGATTAACGTTTTACCATGGTGCGACATATTGTCAATCCGCCAATGACGATCCTGCCGGAAGTCTATGCCTTGGGCCTGGCGCGCCGCGCCGCGGGTTTGCCGGCGTCGGCGGCCGCCGTCTTGCGGGCCGGGCGCGGCGTGGGTTTCGGCGCCAGTGTCGGCGTCGGCGTCAGCAGGGGCGCCGGCAACTGCACGAGATTGTGCCGCCCGATATCGGTGACATTGCGCTCGCCGCACAGGGCCATGGTCTGGTCGAGTTCGTTTTTGAGAATGTCGAGCGATTTCAGCACCCCGGCTTCGCCGGCGGCGCCGAGGCCGTAGGTATAGGCGCGCCCCACATGTACTGCCCTGGCTCCGAGCGCCAGGGCACGGAACACGTCGACCCCGGTCCTGACGCCGCCGTCGACATGCACCTCGATGCGGTCGCCGACCGTCTCGACGATCCTTGGCAGCGAGCGGATGCTCGACGGCGCCCCATCGAGCTGGCGGCCGCCGTGATTGGAAACGATCAGCGCATCGGCGCCGTGGTCGACGGCAATGCGCGCATCCTCCTCGTCGGTGATGCCCTTCAAGACAAACTTGCCGTCCCAATGGTCGCGGAACCATTTGACCGCCGTCCAGTCGAGTTCGGGGTCGAACTGGGAATTGGTCCATTCGGTGAAGGTGCCGAGATCCCTGACGCCTTTGACGTGGCCGACGACATTGCGGAACGTGTGGCGCCGCGTCATGGCCATGCCGAGCGACCAGCGCGGACGCATCGCCATCATCATCATATGCTTGGGCGTCAGCTTCGGCGGCGTCCGCAATTCGTTCCTGAGGTCCTTGTGGCGTTGGGCATAGAGCTGCAGGTCGAGCGTCAGGACGAAGACCTTGACCCCGGCCGCCCTGGCCCGTTCGAGCAGGCTCAGGGCGAAATCGCGGTCACGCATGACATAGAGCTGGAACCAGAACGGCCTGCTCGTCGCCGCGGCAACGTCCTCGATCGAGCACACCGACATGGTCGACAGGATGAAGGGAACGTTGTGCTTTTCCGCCGCCCGCTGCACATGGATTTCGCCGTCGGCATGATGCATGCCCAGCGATCCGACCGGCGATAGCGCGATCGGCAGGCCGGTTTGCTCTCCCATCATGGTCGATTTCAGCGACCGGTCGCCGAGCCGTCGCGCCACGCGCTGCCGCAAAAGGATCGAATCGAAATCTTCGGAATTGGCGCGATAGGTCTGCTCGGTCAGCGAACCGGAATCGGCATAGTCGAAAAACAGCTTCGGTACCCGGCGGCGCGCCAGTTCCTTCATGTCCTCGATCGTCAGAACCTTGTCCAAAGCCGCCATGATGCTCCCCTCCGAATGGCACGTCGTCGCACCGGACACTAAACATTCCCAAGGTCACGGCAAAGACCCGGACAGCGGGCCACATGCGCGCAGTCTGGAGAGCTACAGCTTCAGAGTCCTGAGCCGCAACGCGTTGGCGATCACCGAAACCGAGCTGAGGCTCATCGCCGCCGCCGCGATCATCGGCGACAGCATGAGGCCGAAGACCGGGAACAGGATGCCGGCGGCGATGGGCACGCCGATGGTGTTGTAGCCGAAAGCGAACAGGAGATTCTGCCGGATATTGCCGAGCGTCGCCCGCGCCAGGTGCCGCGCCCTGGCGATGCCGGAAAGATCGCCCTTCATCAGCGTGATGCCGGCGCTTTCGATGGCGACATCGGCGCCAGTACCCATGGCGATGCCGACATCGGCGGCGGCAAGGGCCGGTCCGTCATTAATGCCGTCGCCCGCCATGGCGACCTTGTGGCCTTCGGCCTTGAGCCGATCTATGAGTTCATGCTTGGCTTCGGGCGTCATGCCCGCTTCGACCCTTTCGATGCCGAGCACGCGGGCGACCTCGTGCGCCGCCGCCGCCGTATCGCCGGTGGCAATGACGATCGCGATGCCGTCACGCTGCAAGGCCTGCACAGCCTCGCGCGCCGACGGCTTGATCGGATCGGCCACGGCGATCAGCCCGATCATGGCGCCGTTTCTGGCGACATGGATGACCGTGCGGCCGGCTTCGGCCAGAGCCGCCGCCTTGGCGGCCATGTCTTCAGGCCTTTTGACGCCGAGCTCATCCATCAGTGCTGCATTGCCGAGTGCCGCTTCGGCGCCGGCCAGTCTGCCGGTCACGCCCTGGCCTGAGCGCTCGCGGAAATCCTCGACGGCGCCGGCGACGATGCCGCGCCCGGACGCGACATCGCGCACGGCCCTGGCCAGCGGATGCGACGAGCCGGCCTCGAGCGCGGCGGCGACCGCCAGCAGGTCGGCCTCGGCAATGCCGTCCGAAGCGTGCATGTCGGTGACCTTGGGCTTGCCCTCGGTCAGCGTGCCGGTCTTGTCGACGACGAGGACATCGACCCCGGCAAGGGTTTCGAGCGCCTCGGCATTGCGCACCAAAACGCCGGCCCGCGCCCCGCGTCCGGTCGAGACCATGACCGACATCGGCGTCGCGAGGCCAAGCGCGCAAGGGCAGGCGATGATCAGCACCGACACCGCCGAGACCACGGCATAGGCCAGCCGCGGCTCCGGACCGACAAACAGCCAGATCAAGAAGCTCACCACCGCCACCACGACCACCGTCGGCACGAACCATGCCGACACCCGATCCGCCAACGCCTGGATCGGCGCCCGCGAACGCTGGGCAGCGGCGACGAGCGCGACGATCTGGTTAAGCCGGGTTTCGGCGCCGACATGAACGGCCCTCATCAGGAACGAGCCGTCGCCGTTGATCGTGCCGCCGGTCACCTCGTCGCCGGCCTGCTTGGCGGCGGGCATCGGTTCGCCGGTCAACAGCGATTCGTCGACCGAGGAGGCGCCGGAGACGATGACGCCGTCGACCGGCACGGCGTCGCCCGGCCGCACTCTCAGCACGTCGCCCGCATGGACCTCGTCGAGCGAGACCTCCTCGTCCCTGCCGTCCGAAACCCTGATCGCCGTCTTCGGCGCCAGGGCGAGCAGCGCTTTGAGGGCCGAGCCGGTCTGCTCGCGGGCGCGCAATTCCAGGACCTGGCCGAGAAAGACCAGCGCGATGATGACCGCGGCCGCCTCGAAATAGACCGGAACGGTCCCGTGATGGCCGCGCATCGCCTCGGGAAAGATGCCGGGCAGCGTGAGCGCCACCAAGGAGAACAGATAGGCCGCCCCGGTGCCGAGCCCGATCAGCGTCCACATATTGGGCGAGCGGTTGCGCAGCGAATTGACCGCCCGCTTGAAAAAGGGCTGTGCCGCCCAGAGAACGACCGGCGTCGCCAGCGCGAATTCGAGCCATTGCGCCAGCGTTTCGCCGAGCCAGTCGCGGATCGGCAGCCCGATCATCGGCCCCATGGATATGATAAGCAGCGGTACGGCCAGCGCCGCCGAAATCCAGAAGCGTCGGGTGAAATCCACAAGTTCGGGATTGGGGCCGGCATCAGCCGGCGGCACACCCATCGGTTCGAGCGCCATGCCGCAGAGCGGGCAGTCGCCCGACTCGTCGGCGACGACCTCGGGATGCATCGGGCAGGTCCATTTGCTCCCGGCCGGCGCCGGTTTTGCCGGTTCCGGCGGTTTCGCACCGACGAAAGCGTGCGGATCGGCCTCGAATTTCTTCAGGCACCCTTCGCAGCAGAAGTAGAATTTCTGCCCATCTTGCTTGCTCATCCATTTCGCCGTCGGCACGTCGACGCTCATGCCACAGACGGGGTCTTTCGCACAAAGATAGGCATCGGGGTCCGCTTCGAACCTGTCCCTGCATTTGGGAGTGCAGAAGCCGAGCACACGACCGCCATGTTCGAGCGTGTGGGCATTGCTCGCCATGTCGACAACCATGCCGCAGACCGGGTCGCGGATGACCGGCCTGTCGACCGCGGGCGCGGGCTTCCTCACCGGCATTTTCGGCAGTTCGAACGGCACGCCATTGAGATGTTTCTCGGGATTGGCGGCAAAGCTCTCGCGGCAGCCGCCGCAGCAGAAATAGTACCGCTTGCCGTCGTGCCTGAGCATGTGCTCGGCGCTCGGCACGTCGACGCTCATCTGGCAGACCGGATCGGTCGCCGTGAGGAAGGCGGCCGGGTCGGCGGTGAATTTGCTCTTGCAGCCCTCGCAGCAAAAGCCCAGCACCCGGCCTTCGTGCGCGAGCGTATGGGTATTGGTCGCCATGTCGATGTTCATGCCGCAGACCGGGTCGCGGACGACCGGCTTGCCGGCCGCCGCGCCATGCCCGTTTTGATGATGCGAATGATCGTGTCCGCTCATGTCGGTCTCCATGATCCGGGATAAGGAAGGCTATGCTTTTGTGCACCTTCCCATCATGGTAAGGTCAAGCACTATTCCTGACAATTGAAGGTTAGTTCATGCAGATCGGCACCGCCTCCTCGCTTTCCGGCGTTTCGGCCAAGATGATCCGCCATTACGAAACCATCGGCCTGGTGCCGGTGCCGGCGCGGCGCCACAGCAATTACCGCGACTATGACGACGACGACGTCCATCGCCTCGCCTTCGTTCGCCGCGCCCGCGATCTCGGGTTTGCCATCGGCGAAATCCGCGACCTGTTGCGCCTTTGGGCCGACAAGGACAGGGCCAGCGCCGACGTGCGCGCCCTGGCCAAAGCCCATGTCGCCGATCTCGACAGCCGCATCGAGCGCCTCATGGAAATGCGCATGACGCTCAACCGCCTCGTCTCGTGCTGCGATGGCGACAACCGGCCGCACTGCCCGATCATCGAAACGCTGGCCGGCGGATGAGGAACGCTCCTCAAATCTCTTGCATCGGTTGAAATGATCGGCTTTTCTGGCGGCTCCGTAAGACCAGGGAGCGATGCGCCGTGCTCGCCGTCAAAATCTATAGCCGGGCCTATATCGATACCGCCGAGAAGCGCTATGCCGCGCTGTTGGAGACGCTGAGCGACGACACGCCGCCTGCCGTCTGCAATCATCTCGCCCTGGCGCTCGACCGCTATTTCCTGCACCGTCTGCGCAGCTCGGAGGGCGGCGACGGCAACGCGCTCAACGAATTGCGCATGATCGCCGACGGCGTCGCCGAATGCGGCGGTGTCATGACCCGCGACGCGACCATCGACTACCGGCCCGAAGACAGCGTGCTCGGCATCGCCATCGGCAGCGAACTGGCGCTCAGGCCAGCCGATCTCAAAAAGCTGGCGAAATCGGTCTTCGCCGAAGTCCGGAAGCGTTTTACCTGAACCTTGAGGGGACCATTTTCCCCGGGGACCGCTTGGCCCCACCCGGCCGCCATGCCACGCATTTGTGCCACTCCCTCGCATGAAGGTCGGTGACAAGGGCTTTGCCCCCTATCTTCCCCCGCGAAACGGGAGGGCAATCGCATATGGCGAGCCCAGCACCCCTCGTCCGGCGCTTCGCGCCACCTTCTTCGGCTTCATTCGCTCCACCGGAGCGAATGATGGCTTCGCCATCGCCTCGAAGTCCCGCAAGGGGAGAAGGAAAAAGACCGCAACGCCTGCATTGTTCCCCCTCTCCCTTGACGGGAGACTTGGGCGCTGACCTTGCTCCAGTGGAGCAAGGTCAGCGCCCAAGGCCCGAAGGGCGGGTGAGGGTGGAGCCACACGGCACACCGTTGCCATATGCGATTGCCCTGCGCGAAACGGGGGGAAGGGATCGCCGGAATGGCGGTGGAGGAGGCGCTTCGCGAAGACCGCGCCTCAGTCCTTGGCGCGCTCGTAATAGGCGTTGTCGATGGTGTTGATGACGACGCGCGTCCCCGCCGAGATGTGCGGCGGTACCATGATCTTCAGCCCGCTGGTGGTGACGGCCGGCTTGTAGGACGAGGAAGCGGTCTGGCCCTTGACCACCGGCTCGGTCGAGGCGATCTCGACCGTGACGCGCTGCGGCAGTTCCATGGCGATCGGGATACCCTCGAAGGTCTTGAGATAGACCGTCATGCCGTCGACCAGGTAGACATGCTGGTCGCCCATCACGTCCTCGGACACCGTCACCTGCTCGTAGCTGGTCGGCTCCATGAAGTGGAAACCCTCGGCGTCCGAATAAAGGAAATTGTACTCGCGCTCGTCGACATCGGCCTTCTCGATCGTTTCGATGGTGCGCCAGCGCATGGAGACCTTCACCCCATCGATGATGCGGCGCATATCCACCTGGGTCACCGGCGTGCCCTTTCCAGGATGGATGTTTTCGGCGGTCAGAACGACATGAAGCTTGCCTTCATGGTCGACGACATTGCCCTTACGGATGGAGGAGGCGATGACTTTTACCACAGTCTTTCCTTGAGCTCGTGCGGCACTGCGAATATGGCAGCCTTGTTTCGTGATGCCCGTTAGCGCAATTGCGCGAAAATCTCAAATCGAAAGCAGCAAAAGATGGCCGAAACGCCCGCCAATCCGCCGATGACGCCGTTCTGGGACAAGGATCGCCATGCCGACCGGCGGCCGCTTCTGCTGGCGCGCAACCGGACGCAGGCCGCCATTCGCGCGTATTTTGTCGAGGACGGCTTCGTCGAGGTCGATCCCGCCGGCCTGCAGGCGAGCCCCGGCAACGAGGCGCATCTGCATGCCTTCTCTACCGAGGCCATCGGCACCGACGGCAGCCACCGGACACTTTTTCTTCATACCTCGCCCGAATTCGCCATGAAGAAGCTACTGGCGGCGGGCGAGACGAACATCTTCGCCTTCTGTCATGTCTGGCGCAATCGCGAGCGCGGCGCCCTGCACGCGCCCGAGTTCACCATGCTCGAATGGTACCGCGCCGGTGCCGGCTACGAGGCTCTGATGCAGGACTGTGCCGTCTTCATGCGCCTTGCCGCCGAAGCGGCGGGCACAAGGACGCTGCGCTTCCGCAACCGGACCTGCGACCCGTTCGCCGAACCGGAACGCCTCACCGTTTGCGACGCCTTCGCGCGCTTCGTCGGCATCGACCTTTACGCAACCCTGCTTGCGGATGGCAAAACCGACGCCGACGCGCTCAGGACGCAGATCGCGTCGAGGGGCCTTCATGCCGCGCCGGACGACACCTGGTCGGACATGGTCTCCCGCGTTCTGGTCGAAAGGATCGAACCCAATCTCGGCAATGCCCGCCCCACGATACTTGACCGCTATCCTGCCGCCGAGGCGGCGCTGGCCCGCCCGACGCCCGGCGATCCGCGCCTTGCCGAGCGGTTCGAGCTCTATGCCGCGGGCGTCGAACTGGCCAACGGCTTCGGCGAGCTGACCGATCCGGACGAACAGCGTCGCCGCTTCATCGCCGAAATGGATGAAAAGAGCCGTGTCTACGGCGAGCGCTATCCGCTCGACGAGGACTTCCTCGCCGCCCTCGCCCATATGCCGCCGGCAAGCGGCATCGCCCTCGGCTTCGACCGGCTCATCCTGCTGGCGACCGGGGCGCCGCGCATCGAGGATGTGATGTGGGTGCCATCGGCCGAGCGGAACTGACGGCCGACCGCGCGCGGCAGGCTGTCCTTGCCGGTGTGAAGCACGGATAGGGATTGAACCGACCGACCGGACGGGCTTGCCCGGCGTCAGGCGCTCTGCGTCGACAGGATGGCGAAGGCGTCGAATTTGCCGCCGTCCCAGTCGGAAACGAGCACGTTCTCGACCCGCGCGCCGAGCGGACCGACCCCGACCCTGTCGACCATCTCGTCGACCGCCGCCTCCGAACCGCAGAACACCGCTTCCACGGTGCGGTCGCGCAGGTTGCGCACCCATCCGGTCACGCGCAAAGACTGTGCCTCTTCGGCTGTCCAGGCCCTGAATCCAACACCGTGCACCCGGCCCGATACGATGACATGAACAGCTCTCATCGGCGCTCCCCTTTGCCTTTGTTCGACCTTTTGCGAAAATGCCCGGCTTTTCCAAAGCGCTTCAAGTGACAGGATCAACGGCACCCGCGCTACATCGTCGCTCCGATCTGCCAGGGCACGAATTCGTGGCTGCCATAGCCCAGTTCCTCGGATTTCGATTTCTCGCCCGAGGCGACAGATAGAATCTTGTCGAAGATTTCCTGGCCCTTGGCCTCAAGCGAGGTGCCGTCGAGCACGTCGCCGCCATTGATGTCCATGTCCTCTTTCATGCGCTCATAAACGTCGGAATTGGTGGCGATTTTGATCGACGGCGTCGGCTTGCAGCCATAGGCCGAGCCGCGCCCGGTGGTGAAACACAAGACATTGGCGCCGCCCGCCACCTGTCCGGTCGCCGAGACCGGATCGTAGCCGGGCGTGTCCATGAACACGAACCCCTTCTCGGTCACTTTCTCGGCATAGCGGTAGACGGCATTGAGCGTGGATTGCCCGCCCTTGGCGGTGGCGCCGAGCGATTTCTCGAGAATGGTGGTCAGCCCGCCGAGCTTGTTGCCGGGCGAGGGATTGTTGTTCATCTCCATCCTGTTGCGGGAGGTGTAGTCCTCCCACCAATGGATGATTTCGACGAGCTTTTCGCCGACCTCGCGCGTTTTCGCCCGCCGGGTGAGCAAGTGCTCGGCGCCGTAGATTTCCGGGGTTTCCGAAAGAATCGAGGTGCCGCCCTGCCGGACCAGAATGTCCGAGGCGATGCCGAGCGCCGGATTGGCGGTGATGCCCGAATAGCCGTCCGAGCCGCCGCATTGCATGGCGAGCATCAGTTCGGAGGCCGGCACGGTCTGGCGCCGCGACCCGTCGATGATCGGCAGCATGGCCCTGACGGCGTCGACGCCGGCTTCGACCGTCCTGCGGGTGCCGCCCGACTCCTGAATGGTCAACGAGCGGAATAGGTCGTTTTCCTCGACATTGTAGAGTTCCTTGAACCTGCCGATCTGGAACCCTTCGCAGCCGAGACCGACCATCAGCACGCCGGCGACATTGGGATTGGTGGCGTAGCCCCATTGCGTGCGTTTGAGGACCTCGTAGCCCTCGCCCTTGACGTCGAGGCCGCAGCCACCGCCATGGACGAAGGGGATGACGCCGTCGGCATTGGGATAGTCGTCGAGCAGACCCGAACGCGCGATCTCCTCGGCGATATGGCTGGCGACCGTGGCCGAGCAATTGACGGAGGTCAGGACGCCGACATAGTTGCGCGTGCCGACCGACCCGTTGGTCCGCCGGAACCCTTGAAAGGTCGCCCGCTCCTCGATCGGCAGGACCTCGTCGTTGTGCGCATCCTCGGCGAAGGCGTAATCGAGACTGAGCGCTCCCATGCCGACATTGTCGACATGCACCCAGTCGCCCGGCGCGATGTTCTTTGTGGCAAAGCCGATGATCTGGCCGAATTTCCGAACCGGCGCGCCACTGTCGATTTTCGCGATGGCGATCTTGTGGCCCTTGGGCACCCGCGCCCGCGCCGTCACGCCCTCCGGGGTGACCGCGCCGGTCTCGATGGCACTGAGGGCGACCGCGACATTGTCCTCGGCATTGAGGACCAGCGTTTTCGGTCCGGCGTTCGGTTTGTCCATGATCGACCCCTTCATTCCGCGCCGTGGCTTGTCCACCGCCTGCCCGCAACGAGACTGCCGCGCCGCGAGCGACGAGATTGACATGCCGGCCATGCTCGCCGACCAGGTCACGTCACGTTTTGATCGAATCAAAGCGCAGACCTAAGTCTTTGAGCGGTCGCATGTTCGAACCGGAAAAGTGGTATCCACTTTTCCTGAACATGCTCTAGTATGGCTTTCCCGCCCGCGCGGCAATGGCGTGGCGGAAATTCGCCGCACGCGACAGATTGGATATCCGCCAAATTCGGCAGGAGAAAGGACACCACACATGCTCAAAGGCATTCCTGCCCTGATCGGCCCCGATCTGCTCCATGTGCTCGGTTCCATGGGGCATGGCGATGAACTGGTCGTCGCCGATGCCAACTTTCCTGGCGCCAGTCTCGGGCCGCGGCTCATCCGCATGGACGGCCATAGCGCCACCGAAGTTCTCGATGCCGTTCTGACACTCATGCCACTCGACGATTTCGAGCATTCCGCCTTCCGCATGGAAGTGGTCGGCGAGCCCGACCGCATCGAACCGGTGATGACGGCATTCGCCAGCATCGTCACCCGTCACGAGCCGCTCGTCGCGCTGATGGCGCTCGAACGCCATGCCTTTTACGCCCGTGCCCGCCACGCTTTCGCCATCGTCCAGACCGGCGAGACGCGGCTCTACGGCAATGTCATCATCAAGAAAGGCGTCGTCGGTCCCGGCGACTGACGGCGCCGCAAACCCGCGACATCGGACCGTCATGACCGCCCCTTACCAGAAGCCATCGGTCGAATGGCCGGAATTCGGGAAGCGATTGTGACGACAATGACCAGTGACGACAGCGCGAGGCCCGGCACGCCGGGCGAGGTGTTCCTGGCCTTTCTCGGCCTGGGGCTGACGAGCTTTGGCGGCCCGACCGCCCATCTCGGCTATTTCCGCGCCGCCTTCGTCGCCAAGCGCAACTGGATTGGCGACAGCGCCTATTCCGATCTGGTGGCACTGTGCCAGTTCCTGCCCGGACCCGCCTCGTCGCAGGTCGGCATCGCCATCGGGTTGATGCGCGCCGGCATTTTCGGCGCCGTTGCCGCCTTTATCGGTTTCACGCTGCCCTCGGTCGCGCTGCTCGTCGGCTTCGCCTGGGGGCTCGACACGACCGGCTGGCTGACGCCCGGCATGCTGTCCGGCCTCAAGATCGCCGCCCTCGCCGTCGTCGCCCAGGCGGTGATCGGCATGGCGCCGGCGCTGGCGCCGGATCGGCCGCGCCAGGCCATCGCCCTTTGCGCCGCCATCGGACTATTGGTCTTTCCCGGCGCCGTCCAGCAGGTCGCCGTCATCGCCGCCAGTGCCGCGATTGGCCTCGCCCTTCCGGCAAGCGCCCGCCCGCCCGACGCCAATGGCATCGCCGCGCCGAAGCTTCCGGGCCTGCCCTTCCTTGCCGCCTTCTTGATGCTGCTCATTGGCCTGCCGGTTCTGGCGGGCTTTGCCGGCGATCCCCGCCTCGATCTCGTCGACAGCTTCTATCGGGCCGGGTCGCTGGTGTTCGGCGGCGGCCATGTCGTCCTGCCCCTGCTCGATGAAGCCGTGGTCGCAACCGGTCTGGTCGGCGCCGACGCGTTTCTGGCGGGTTATGGAGCCGCCCAAGCCGTCCCCGGTCCGCTGTTCAGCTTCGCCGCCTATCTCGGCTACGTCGCCGATGGCAGAGTCGGTGGAGTTTCCGGCGCGGCCTTGGCGCTTTGCGCCATCTATCTGCCGTCCTTTCTGCTGGTCTTCGGCGTGCTGCCGTTCTGGAGCCGGCTTTCCGGCAATCGCCAGGCCCGCGCCGCCCTCAACGGCGCCAATGCCGGCGTGCTCGGCATTCTCGCCGCCGCCTTGTACACGCCCGTTTTCACCGGTGCCGTCGCCGGTCCGCTGCACGCTGCGCTCGCCGCTTCCGCCTACGCCGCCCTGACCCTCGGCCGCCTGCCACCCTGGCTGGTCGTCATCGCCTGCGGCCTGGCCGGTCTGGTCCTCTGGCCGAACTGAACCGGAGCCGCGTGTTTGCAATAGCTTTTAGGTTTGCTATCCCTGTCGCGAACTCAAATGATCGGAAGGCGGCATGACCGACGACATCGCCATTGCCCATGAAGCCGAAGCGATTCATGGCCGCTACGTCACCCGTCTCGACAGCGGCGAGGCCGCCGAGATGACCTATGTCATCCGCGCCCCGGGCGTGCGCGACTTCAACCACACCTTCGTGCCCGACGCCTTCCGCGGTACCGGCATCGCCGCAAGGCTCATGGCGCGCGCTATCGCCGACGCCAAGACCGAAGGCTTCAGGATCGTGCCAACCTGCTCCTATGTCGCGGCGCAGTTCCGCCGCCATCCGGAATGGTCCGAATTCAAAGCCTGAGCCAGCGCGCTACCGGCCGATCAGTTTGTCGCGGGCACCAGGCACCAGGAAGGGAGAGAGTTCGTCCCAGGTCATCAGGGCCTGCGGCGCGCCATAGGCATAGGCCGCCACCTCGTAGGGCTGGAACTGGAAAGCGATGCCGTCGGGCCCGATCTCCCAGCGCGAAGGATCGGCAATGGCGTCCTCGAGATTGGTGAAATCGTCCCAGAGCATGTTCGTCTCGCCGGTGACGGCTTCGGCATCCGCCGCCAGGCGCTCGATCACCAGCGGCTTGAGCGCCAGCGCCCAGTCGCCCCCGGCAAAAACGTCGCCCGCAATCACCTCGCGCCGCTCGGCCCGCAGGAAACTGCTGAAGGAAATGACGTAATTTCCATGCGCGGCGCCATGGCCATAGACATATTCGTCGATGACAAGAGTGATCAGCTGCGGCGTGACGGAGCGCACGGCGATGGTCGAACTCACGTCCGCGGTACCTTCCTCCGCATCCTCGAAGGGCGGCGCGAACAAAGGTTCGGCAAGGGCATGGACATGCGCGTTCAGGGCTTTCGCCTCGGCGCCATCGCCATCCATCTGCGCGAAGGATATTTCGGTCGTCCCGACCCTGCTCCAGCTCTCGGGATCGGGATCCGGCGCCACGGCATACTCGTCCACCGAATAGAACATCAGCTCGCCGACCGGCCCGACGGCCTTGAGAATCCTGATGCGCTGGTCGAAGACCGATGTCAGACACTCCACCGCGTCGTCGTCGTAATGCCCGGCGGTCTTGGGTTCGGCATCGTCGGTGCAGGCCCGCTCGGCGAAGGCGAGCCAATTGCGCTGGTTGTCGAGCAGCACCGCCGACGCGGCGGGCGACAATAGCCCGCGCGCGGCGGAAAAGGCCGCGGCCATCGTCTCGTCCGCCCCGGAAAGCGCCGGCCGGGCGCAGATGGCGATCTCGAGCGGCGTCGTCGCCTTGGCGCAGTCGAAACTCGCCGCACCGGCAGGTGCCGCCACGAAGGCCGGAAAGACAAAGGCAAGAACAATGGAAAACCGTCGCATGGCGCTCCTCCTCGGCATGCAAGCCGTTGGCTCAATCTATGGGATTGGCTAGCGTCGCAACAGTGAGATTCGCAGAACCGGCGCACCGTGCCGCCGGCAACGACGGGAGCAGACACTCATGGTGAAACTGGCCATCGCCTCGGGCGACGTCGAACTCGTCGTCGAGACACGCGACACGTCCACGACACGGCAGATTCTCGCCGCGCTGCCCATCCGCGCCCGCGCCTTGAAATGGGGCGACGAGGTCTATTTCATGGTGCCCGTCAATGCCGGCCGCGAGGCCGGCGCTACCGATGTGATCAAGCCGGGCGAGATCGCCTTCTGGACGCAGGGTCACGCCATCGCCATAGGTTATGGTGAAACGCCACTGTCCAGGCATGGCGAAATCCGCCTCGCCGCACCGTGCAACATCTGGGCCGACGCCGAAAACGACGTCCGCCTTCTTGATGCGCTTGAAGAAGGCGATGCTATCGAACTGCGGCGGCTATGACCGCCGCCGCCTGACTGCGCCTGATCAAAGAAACGCGTTGACCAGCGACAGGACAAGGCCGACCGCGACCAGATAGCCGGCATCGGTGGCATTGGCGGTCTGGCCGCGCTTGGTGAACAGGTGGTTCGAATAGTTGAAAACCACCATGGCGAGGATGGCCAGCGCAAAAACCAAGGGCAGCGCCTGCAACCGATCGGCCAGAACCGACAAAAGCAGCAGGCCAGCGCCGTGAAGCAGCATCGCCATCACCGGCATGTTGGAAGCCGAGCCCAGTTCGAGCCCGAGATCCTTGGCCCAGCCCTTGCCGAACAGCCATGGCGAGTTGAACCGCCCCGGGATTGCCGGAGGCCCCAACTCCTGAGAAGAAGGGGCCATTATGGGCAAGACCACGAACAAGTTTTCACCTGAGGTCCGCGAACGCGCGGTTCGGATGGTGCTGGATCACC
>Ga0180009_10001338_pt1 | contig 30576 bp, 27 predicted proteins | sample OS_PC_MetaG_FD_123537 | JGI IMG/M metagenome (GOLD analysis project Ga0180009, IMG submission 123537) | Groundwater microbial communities from the Aspo Hard Rock Laboratory (HRL) deep subsurface site, Sweden - OS_PC_MetaG | ecosystem: Environmental > Aquatic > Deep subsurface > Groundwater...
GAATGTAGGACAGCTCAAATCAGGCATTTATACCTACCTGGTGAAATCGAACAACACCGACAATGTTGTTGCCTCTGGTCGTTTTTATAAATCTGAATAGTCGGGCGGCTATTCGAAAAAAGGAGGTCAAAACGAATTGACCTCCTTTTTTTTTGCGAATCCTTGTATCTTCAATCATTTTGTGTTTTGCTTTTAAAGCACCAAATAAAGCATTAAACGTTCTTTTGTTCACTTATAATCGGGCATGCATGGCATTTTTGTAATTAACCATACATAATGGTTAGCTATTCAATAAGACAAAAAAAAAAATCACCAATTGGCAGAAACTTAAATCCTACTAGCAGGCTCTTAATGCAAATTATAAAGGAATTAATGAACAAAGTAGTTTGAAATCACCCCAAGATTGCTATTTTTGTGACCCGATAAGAGAAGGATTAAGGATTATAGCAGTTTCGAAGCCCGTGAGAATTGGATTTATCACTTGGATTAAACATTTGTTTCCTGTCTTGCTTGTGGTTACCGTTTGTGTTTCCACAACTATGGCCAAGAACAGTGCTCACTTTAAGTTAACCAACCAACAACTTCAGGACAAAAACAACAATGCACAGGTCATCACTGGTGACTTTAATCGTCTGGCAGAAACTTACCTTCACGAGCATGATTCATTGGTTTCATCCGGGAGGAACCCGACCAATCATTTGTTGTATTTGGCCATTGCACTGGCAGATGAAAACAAAATTACCGACACCACTTTATTGGCAGCTCTGTATCACCGCAAAGGTAAACTCCTTGATAGTGAGCAAATGTACAAGGAGGCTTTAGCGGCTTTCGCGAAAAGCATAAAATACAAGCTAAATCAAAATCCCATTGACAGTTCGCTTTTAGCCCAAAGCTACAACTACAAAGGCATCACCTTTATGCGGCTCAACAACTTCGATAGCGCACTTGTTTGTTTTAACACCGCCCTGATCTACCTTACAAATTACCGCAAACACCACCGCGACCTTTTCGATGTGCACCTCAACAAAGGCATTATCAATGCAATATTGGGCCGGTACGATGAAGCCTACTCTAACTTTCAGCAATCCTATCATATAATCCAGGACACTTTGCTCACAGGATCAGACAGCCTGATGACCGCCATGTTTTACTATAACTATGGGTTAATGGCCACTACGGTTGGCAAAACCACCGAAGCCATCACCTACTACAATATCTCCGAAAACTACCACAAAAAGTTGCGTGGCGAACGACATAAATCAATTGCTGGCATCAATTTAAATATGGGTATCAATTCTTATTTCAGTTTTGATTTCCAAAAGGGAAAATTGCTTTTATCCAAAGCACTAGATATCTACCTTGAGAATGAAGACTTTAAAATTGGTGTACCCAAGTCGTTGTACAACCTGGGAGCAATTTCAATTATCACCAACAACTACCGGGAAGCCATCGAATACAGCAGGCTAGGGCTTAGCTATCAGCCCGAGAACGATTATCGGTTGCTTTTGACATTAAACCTGGCGAAAGCCTATAACCTATCAGGAAACATACCGCAGGCCGATGAGCAGTACAGGGCGGCGCTGGCACTCTTAAACAAGGAAGATGTTAGCCCTACCCGCAAGCCTGCAGTTTACGAGCAATATGCTGATTTTTTAATGATTAGCGGAAATACCGACAGCGCCTATGCTTATTTAAAAAGAGGGTTATCTGAGTCAAGAAAGCTATACGGCAACGATTCGGAACTTAATGCCTATACCCTTACACAGATCGGGAATTTTTTCCTCCACAGAGCCAACAACCCCGACTCTGCCCTGCTGTACTTTAATGCGGCCATCACGTTATGGGACAATACGGATAGTCTGGAAAGGGCAAACTTAAATAAAACCCAATATGCACAAGCTCTGGTTGGTAATGCACTGGCACAATATGCGTTAGCAAAACAAACCGGCCACATCGACTTCCTGCTGGCCAGCGAAGCCGCCTTTTATCGTGTGCTCCAGCAAATGCAGCAGCTCTCGCTTACGCTGACCTCTGAGAATAAAATCACGCTGGCTCAAATGCTTAAACCGTTTTATCAACAAGCTGTGGGGGTTGAATTTGAGTTATTCAGCAAAACAGGAGATAACAGGTATCTAGACCGTGGATTCGCGTTTTCAGAAAGCGCCAAATCCACTGCCCTTGTGGCCTCGGTCAACAACCAGGTGGCGCTGAAAACTGCCGATCTGCCACAGGAGACCTTTCAGGCTGAAAACCAGTTAAAAAACAACATCACTACCATCAGGCGGATTTTGGCGGATGAAACGGAAAAACCGTCGCCCGATGAACGCAAAACAAGTTATTATAAAAGTAAGCTGTTGCAAATGATCACCAGTTACGACAGCCTGATCCGACGTCTGGAAACGGATTATCCAAAATATTATCAGATGAAATACAACAATGCTGTGATTTCATCCGCACAAATTCAAAGGCAGCTAAACCCCGACGAACTGTTCATTGAATATGAGATGAGTGATTCTGTCCTTTACCGCATTGTTCTGGGTAATGATTTCTCTAAATTTGACAAGATCAGGTTAAATGAACGGGATATTGAAGCTTTAACACGTTTAATCTCTATAAAAAACATTCGTGTCGAGACAGAAAATTACCAATCTTTCAGGCAGTTTTGTCGCGATGCCCACCTATGGTACAACAAACTTATAGGGGATGTGAGCAGCGAAAATAAAGGATATCATCTGGCTATAGTTCCTGACGGGTTGCTTGGATATCTTCCATTTGAAATGCTGCTTGACCATGACCCCCAAACAGACACAATCAATTACCGCGATTTGCCCTATGTTTTTCTACGACATCCTATCTCCTACACGCCATCAGGAAGCCTGAAGTTTAATACTTTTTTCCAATCCACCGCAACAGAATATGACAACAACCTACTCGCCTTTGCCCCTTCCTATAACGACACCATTTCTGTTTCAGAAACGAATGGCCGGGAACTTCCGTTGAAATCGCTGCCCTTTGCCAAAACTGAAGCACTGGAGATAAGTAAACTCATGCATGGTCAGGCCTTTACAGAGGACATGGCCACAAAAAATACATTCACAGAAATAGCAGGAAACTACGGACTACTACACCTTTCGATGCATACCCTGCTCAACGACTCGTTACCCATGATGAGTAAACTGGTTTTCTACGATTCGCATTCCGATTCATCGAATCCTTACCTAAATATCTACGAAATATACGGCCTGTCGTTTAACGCCAAACAAGTTACTTTAAGTGCCTGCAACACTGGTTCCGGAAAGTTTAAAAAAGGGGAAGGGATCATGAGCCTTGCACGCAGTTTTATTTTTGCCGGCGTCCCTGCCATCGTCATGACTTTGTGGGACGTGCAGGACGAAAATGGTTCTTTGCTAATGCAACACTATTACAAGCTTTTGGGTGACGGGTTAGAAAAAGATGAAGCCCTGCAACAGGCCAAAATTCACGTGCTAAAGTCAGCCAACATGGTAAAATCACACCCCTTCTTCTGGTCAAGTTACGTGTTGTCGGGCGATACCAGTGCTATAACAACTAAGCACAACAAGGCTCTTTGGATATCAGGAGTCGTTGCCGCAGGAGTCCTGCTCTTTTTCTATTTCAGGTTAAGAAGGAGAAAAAAATAACGCTTAAACAAAAATCCCGGATCTCACGACCCGGGATTACTAAATTACCTCTACTATTTCTTACTCAGTTTATGAGATTGCAACATGTTTTCAGGTTTCAGGATTTCATCCAGCTCTTCCCGTGTCATGTAATTGTTCTCAAGCACCAGGTCGTACACACTACGGTTATCGCGAAGTGCGACTTTGGCCAGATTAGAGCACTTTTCGTAACCCAATACCGGGTTTAATGCCGTTACAATACCAATGCTATTGGCCACATATCCCCGACAAGTTTCTTCGTTGGCGGTAATGCCTTCTATACATTTAATCTGCAAAGTACGCATGCCCGTTGTGAGCATCCCAATATTTTCGAACAAACTCTGAACAATCACCGGCTCCATCACATTCAGCTCCAGCTGTCCGGCCTCCGAAGCCAGCGTCACGGTAAGGTCGTTACCAATCACTTTAAACGCAATCTGATTAACCACCTCCGGTATTACCGGATTCACTTTTCCGGGCATGATGGATGAACCCGGTTGCATGGGCGGCAAATTGATTTCTCCAAAACCGGCACGCGGGCCTGAGGAGAGCAGCCTCAGGTCGTTTGAAATTTTAGACAATTTCACTGCCAACCGCTTTATCGCAGAGCTGAACATGATAAAAGCTCCGGTATCCTGTGTGGCTTCCACCAGGTTAGCCGCGAGCACAAGATCAAGCTTGCTAATCTCACGTAAGTGTTTCAATACGAGACCACTGTATTCAGGATCGGCATTAATACCTGTGCCAATGGCCGTAGCTCCCATATTTATTTCGAGAAACAACCTGGCGTTTTGCTCAATTCGTTTCACTTCCTCTTCAAGGGTAACAGCCCAAGCCTCAAACTCCTGACCCAGGGTCATGGGAACGGCATCCTGCAACTGCGTACGCCCCATTTTTATGATGTGAGCAAACTCCACGCCCTTTTGCCTGAAAGCGCCTACGAGCTGCCGTAACGCTTCCAATATCGGGTCTTTGCTAAAAACCAGAGCCAGTTTTACTGCCGTAGGATAGGCATCGTTGGTCGACTGACTCAAGTTTACATGGTTATTCGGGTGACAATGGTCGTACTGGCCTTTTCTATGACCCAGAATTTCAAGGGCTCTGTTGGCAATCACCTCATTGGCATTCATGTTGGTAGAAGTGCCAGCGCCTCCCTGAATCATATCAACAACAAAATGGTTGTGGTATTTGCCCGAAATAATTTCATCACAGGCCTGTACAATGGCGTCCTTCACCGGTGTTTCGAGCAATCCCAGATCGTAGTTGGCCAGGGCTGCCGCCTTTTTCACCATACACAACCCATGAATTAAATGAGGATAAACGCTCAACGAAACACCCGTAATATTAAAATTCTCAACAGCACGCAGTGTTTGAACGCCATAATAATCGGCCTCAGGCACTTCTTTTACTCCGAGCAAATCGTGCTCGGTGCGTGTTTTACCTGAGTAGTACTGCCCGTCGGAATGCAGGATTTTGGCATTTACTTTTTGCATTCGGCGCGAGATGACCCTTGCGATATTTGAAAAAACCTTCAGGGTAATCCCGCCATGATCGCTAAAGAAACCCTTATCGAGACGGAAAACCGTCGACTCAATAAGTGCACTGGCCGAAGTGGAGTGCAAATCATCATCCAAAAGTGACCCTTCGCCGAGGAAGTCAGTCGACCCAAAAGTAACCAGCGGTGTCGTTTTTCCAAAATTATCCTGACCGGTAAGGGTTACAATCCCTTCGTTAATTATAAAAATGCACTGACGTTTATCTCCTTTTTTAAAAAGAAACTCACCAGGCTGAAACGTGCTTTCAACAATACTGTCCGAAACCACTTTCAATTCATTGTTGCTCAAGCCGTGAAACAATTCAACGGCGCGCAGGAAATTATTCATATCGTGTACCATAACATCAAAAAATTAAGTCGCAAAATTAATTAAAAGCCAACCTCAGTAATTCAACAAAACGAACAATCGCAAAGTGTTTGTGTAAAATATAGTCGTTCTAATTAGCTTATTACAAAAAAGTCCAGAATCTTTACAGGCTTGTTTAGTTAGATTAGAAAATTGGCTATATCCGAAACGTGTTAGTCGCCAGCCAAGTTAGTTAAATTAAAAAATGCCATAATTCACGCTTCATACGAGCAAGCAGGCACAATTAGCCAATCCCTCCCAGAATAATGTTTTATGAACTAATTCAAAAAATGCGATTGAGCGTAACGCATAGGCATTTGAATACAAACAGGAAACTCCTCTTAGCTCGCAGAGCATATGGGTTTTATGAGAAGATGTCTTGAACTATTTAAGGATGAAAGAAATTGAGCAAGGGTTGTGCAAATCGGGCATAAAAAAACCTAACAGATTGGTTTTAAATCTATTAGATTTTTAAAAAGTAGTCCGTACGGGATTCGACAAACTTCCACTATATGTTGTATATCAATTAGTTACAGAGGTATAAAAAAATGGGTCCCTTATTGGTCTCATGTAAATTGATGGCAATGCGCTATAAGAACGTACTGTTAACTGTTGCAAATGTAATCAAAACAAGGCAAAAAAGCAACTTTAATTTGGTGTATTTTATAGGTATTTGAATATTATAATGAATTTATAATCTGATAGTTATGTATCCATTTTCGTAATTATCTATCCGAAATTGGATGGTTGTATTCTTTCAGTTGAGATCCCGGAACATTCTATTTATTTTCAATAATCTTTGATTTTTCTTATCGCTTTGGCACAAAAATCGCTTGACCCGCTTAGCAGCTTTATTAATGGAGTGAAGGCGGGAAAGGCAAGGACAGCGGAAATTGGGAAGGCCTTTTGCGGGCAAGCCCTGACGCTGTTCATGTATCCTTGCCTTTGCTGACTGAACGAAATAGTTTTGCAAAGCGGGTAAAGGGATGGCTATAGAAGACCAAGCTTGCTGAGCAGGTAGATTGTTTGGAGTGAACTAAAAACTCCTTGACAGATTATCTATTGAACCATAGTTGCCAATGGATGCCTACATACAAATCTTTGTTTAGGATATCGTAGGAAAGTGAATATACTCTGCCCTTTTTTGATTGTAACAAGACGGATGGTGCCAAGCTAAATTGATTGGGATTGCGACCCAAAGCCATACCAAAAAATAATTTGTTTTTTGATGACTGAGATACCTCAACAATGGTTGTTTGGCGAATGAGCTGGGAATAGAGGGTAATATGTGGTTGACGATAGGTGATTTGGTTTTGTGAAACGGTATCATAGAGGATAATGAGTGCGTTTGAGTCATTTTGCAGCGTATCCATATAAAAGTGCCTGGCGAAATAGTCAGCGAGGATCTCATTGGTGTCCACTGGATTCCAGCGCCATTTAGTGCTGCCGGTATCGGTATAGATAGGTTTGGGAGTGTAGTGGTGGATGGTATTGGAAATGGTATCGTGGATGGTGTCGGTGGTAGTTTGGATATCTATGATGGTCTTTGGCTCCGGAGTGTATTTGTGCTGGAGGAAAAGTGCGAGCAGGAGAATGGTGATGATTATGTAGGGAATGGATTTCATAACAAGAAAAAAGAGACAAGAAAAAAGAAAAAAGTTTGAGGGCTATTGAACATTCCTTTCAAAATGAGGTGCATCATAGAAATTCTTAAAATGGCCACCCCAACGATTGAGTGGATCCAGGGATTCCCAGTATGCACCCAGTTCATCAATTAAAGGGTGTTTGTAAACCAACTGATGTTGAATGAAAAAATTGAAGTCGATTGCCAGGCGTTTTAGGTGGTTGCTGGCCATGGTACGGGTGCGTTTTTGGGCTGAGATGAGTTCAAGTACGTGGTCTTCGACCCTGACGGATTTACCATAAAAGTAGAGTTCTTGTTGCTCTATGGTGCGAAAAGCCTCGCCAAGGGTGAGGTTGATGCCCAAACAATTTGCCTTGAGGATGAGCAAGGCAAGATTTTGGGTGAAGATTTGTTGGTGACGGGAGAGTTTCATGGGGAAGGCTTTTGACGGTTAGCTGTTAGCTGTAATTATTTCAATTCTATAAGGATTTGTTTGATGTCGGACATGATGACTTTTTGGTCGGATTTGATTTCTTTGATGCTGGAGCGAATGAGCTCGACATCTTTCTCGTGATAAGATTGAACCTCAACGATCTTTTTCTCGTTGGACTGGACTTTTTCGGAGACGATGCCAGAGGTGCGGTACATACCAATGAGGCCAATGATGGAGGCTATAATCAGGGTAGTGGCTATGCTGCCAAACCATTTGATAAAATTGGATTCCTGGTTACTCATGACCGGAAAAATTTGATTTTGATTCGAGAAAGCTTTGGTATGATTTTTCACCTGAAGAAAAAGCCAGAAGGGTGATGATAATAGGTAGGCTTTCGCCAACTGTTACCACTTGAAAGAATACACTCGATAGAGCTATTGCCATGGCTGTAACAGCCGCAAGGAAAGTTTTGAGCCTGGTTGAGCTTTTGTTGCCGCGGGCATCCTCAAAGAAGCCTGATTGGGTGTGGGAAGTAGATGATGTATTGTTCATGGGTAAAAAGATTAAAAAAGTCTCCAGGAAAATCCCCGGAGACTTGAACAGAAAAAAGCAACCCTATTTCACGATACTTGATAAATCAGCACCAGCTTTGAATTTCACGATTTTCTTGGGTTTTCCAGCAAGGAGAACCTCTGATTCAGAAGTCACCACGTGGATCGCTGTTTGGGCACCTACCCAATCAGCGGGAACGGTTACCGAAGCACTACCAGCACTACGCACAGCAGCATCCCTGAAGATCATGGCTTTGTTGGTGGTGCAGTTAAACACCACGAAAGTCAACAAGCTGGCCAGATCGGCAGCAACGGTTGTGCCGGGATCCCAGGCGATATCCATTACCTGATCGTCCTGACCGGTTAAGGTTACATTCTCCACCGAACTACCTACAAAGTCACACAACACCACTTTGGTGTGATCCAACTCAGGTGGATCCCCCACGAAAGCATTTTTCACGTTGATGCTGGTGATTTTGTTGAAGGGAGACATGGTAGTGAGGCTACCGGCATACACCTCGTTGATCAGGGCAAGCACCTGACGCACCAGTTCGACCGTAGTCGAAAACTTATTGCGTTGCCTGACCTGCCCTTCGGTTCTTGGATTTTTTACATCCATTGCTTTTGAGCGCATGGTGTTGTTTCCATATGACTTGGAAAATACCGCAGTCCCGAACGCTTTTCGGGTCCGACCTGTAATAGGATTTTGAACAATTGCCATAACAAATGGTTTTTAAGAGTGAATAATCAGTTTAAGCGGCCTTGGTACGGACTTGGTACGGCCTTGATATGGAGTAAAGGCAGACAATTAGTATCATAAAACAAGCACTTTCTTTTATGGAAACCTGATGAGGAACACCCTCTTTGTGCATGCTTGTTTTAGTGAAATCAGAAGACAAACTTTTACTTGCAGTCAGCACGAAAAATCCGGATTTGGGCTTAAACTTTGATTTGTACTTCACCATGGTGAAATAAATTGTTAACGATCCAAATTTAGGTGCCACCATTTATTTAAAGTTGATTTATCATAGATAATTGACTATTAGCATTGTAAAATTTCCAAATGATATGTAATTTTGTAAGAAAACACAATGAAATCAGTGGAGATAAGTCAATCAGGGGAAATGCTTACAGCTGCTTACCATGATTTATTGGAAAAAATAAGCGACCATGTAATGGTACTGGCCATGCATGATGAACCCATTGACGGAATTATGACGGCCAAACGCGGGCTGTACAGACTTAAAGAGCAACTCGGAAGGCTACAAAACATGAACGATAAAGAGTTGATTACCGGGAAAAACGTGAAAATACCAGGACTAAGCCAATCAATGATGTGGTTGATTGAGGAAACTCAACAAAAGCTGGGAATTGATGTGCTTGAACCGGTCAAAATTGGAATGGTTGGTGAAGATGATCTTAAGCGAGTTCTCATTCAATATGAGTATTTGGAATTGGCGAAGGAAGGGAATAAATACAAAGATATCAAGCAACTTTTGAGTTGCCGATATGATTGGAGTGTTAGTCGGATTGAGAAGCTGGTCTATGGAGGATAGAATTAATTAATAAAAACCTAAATAAAATTAAATGGAAATTAAACTTCCCAAAAGGTACAACGAAAAGGCTAATGACAGTTTTCGTACAAAACGCAATCTTTATCTATTCAGTAAAGCAGTAAATAACTCTTGGCAGAATTTTGGCTTAGAAGACTTCAGGCAGTTTGAAATTGAAGTAGAACTGGTCAAAGAATATACGGGCATCTACTGGCAGTACGAGCCTGGACACGAAATAAAAAATGGTCTGAAAATAAATGAGGTTCAAAATCAAATTGAATTGAAGGAAAAGGAATTGAAAGATGAACTTGAACAATTCAGACTTGATTATATCAGCCAGACATTTCCGGCTAAGTATCCGGTGGAACAATTTCAGAAATTAATTGATTCAGAAAAATGCGCTTACTGCGGAATTACAATACCAATAGTCAATGAGCTCGCCAATAAGCAGGAATTATTTAAGAAAAATTACCGCGGTTGGTCATTGGAAATTGATCGAAAAGATTCAAACCTGGAGTACACACCGGAAAATTGTGTAATGGCTTGTTATTGGTGTAATAATGCGAAAACGGATGAGTTTACTTACAATGAATTCAAAATAGTTGGGGAGACTATCCGTAAAATATGGGAGAATCGATTGAGAAAACCATTTGAAAGTTATACCACACTCACGGATTAATCCTGTAAACAGCAGATTTTCAAGCTGCTTGTATATGGATTAAAAGTTGTTAAAAAATTTGCCCATTCTTTACTCCTGGGCTAACTTGGCTGTATATTTAATGAAAAGTCAGTGCCATGATCACCGATGCCCAAACCAATTTCGTATGGTTTTCTGAACTGTTGCGGAGAAAACCGGAATACCAGCTGTTCAATGAACAGCTGACGGCTATATTGCAAAGATACCGTATTGCTCATGATTTCCTTCAGGAGACAAACGATATATGGTGCCGCGACTATATGCCGATACAAGTGAATCAGGATAAATATGTAGAATTTCGGTTTGATCCGGATTATCTGCTAAGTAAAAAGTGGCGATCCTATAAAACCTATGCCGATCTGGTATGCGAAACAATGGGTTTGAAAGTCGTTAAATCAGATATCTTGCTTGATGGTGGCAATGTAATACGGGGAGGTAACTGGGCCATTCTTACTGACAAGGTGGTGGTTGAAAACAGATTGCATTACACATCTGACAGATTAATAGGAAAATTGACTGAACTTTTTGAGGTAGATAAAGTAATCCTGATACCCTGGGATAAGACCGAAAGGTATGGACATGCCGATGGTATGATCCGGTTTATTGACAATAGCCACGTATTGATCAATGGCTATTTCAGGGATTACGATCCGAAATTTAGGAATTCATTTTTGGGTGCCTTAGATAAGAATGGCCTTGCATTTACAGAACTAAAATTCAATTGTGAAAAGCCTAATGAGGACCTGAACTGGGGTTACATTAATTATTTACAAATGGAAAATCTGTTGTTGCTACCACAGTTTGGGATAGCTGAAGACAGACAGGCTCTCGAGCAGATTAGTCTGATATTCCCTGAATATGCAGTCAAAGGACAGATTGAAACAATTGATTCTAACAGTATCATCCGACATGGTGGAGTTTTGAATTGTGTATCGTGGAATATTAAACAGTAAGTAAATTTTCTTTCAAAAAGTAGAATCGAAAAATCGGCCATCTGCATGAATTGGCGAACGGCATTTTTATGACTTACCAGGGGTGGTGGTCGGGGAAGTGGGGGAGCGTGTGTTGGTGTATGGGTGAGTGATGGCGATAATGAACTGTGTGGGCAGGTGGCAGCTATTGAGCCAGCTGCCGTTTTTATTTCACGGCATGTTGGCGAAGGTGCTGCCTGCGGGAAGGGGTTACATTATGGCCAGCGCTTACGCATACCTGAGAGGCGTTAGTTTTTGGTCACAGAATGAATACTGCCTGTACCAGGGTGAACGAAAGTAGAGCGGACGTTGCATAAATGAGGATTTGGCTGTGTGCTTATGGGGGGTAACGAATTGGCTGGCAGTGAGGCACGAGCTGTCGGCTAATGAGGAGCGAAGGCTTGCAGGGCAGCTAAAATAAGCTTACAGACAAATCGAATGTTGCGTAGGTAGCGTTACTGAGTGAGGCCGGGACTGGCTGTATGGGTAATTCAAATAGATGTTTTTTGAAAGAGAATTGAAAGGAGGGCGCGGGAAGGTTTTTGTTTGACGATGTTTCTTGTTCTGAGGTGCGGTTGTGTGTGGGTATGGCATTGCTCCTCTGCCATACTCACACCTGAGGATAGGCTTGTTAGGATCCGGAAAAGGAATACTGTGCTATAAAATCGAATGAGGAGTAACGAAAGGTGGATCACATGAGTATGCGAATGTGTCCCCTGGAGTGAAGCCGACTGAGTGGAGATGGCACTGTATGGGTAGTATTGATCGATGATGTTTTAAAGTGGATCTAAAGGGGGTTGGTGTTAGATGGGTTTTGGTTTGGATGAAGGATTTGTTTGTTTTGTTGGTATGGCTTCCCGGGACTGGTCGACCGGGAGAAGGATTGAGCCTGGTCGGACAGTAACGGGAGGCCGGTAAATGGGAGGATTTGAAAATGTGCTAATTTGAAAATTGGTAGTGTTTTACTCTGGTTTGGGCGGGTCGGTATGTTGAAGGATTGAGATGTGCCGGGACGCACGAACCTGAGTTGATGAGTGGGCTTCATTGGAACGCTGATGACGCTGATTATTATGATGGACGCTGATTTTTAATTGATGGAACACTGAGGTGTTCTTCGGAGGTGGATCCGGGAATTGGTTGTATAGGAGGATGGAGTGAACGGCTTGACCTGTGAGTGGAGCCTGCATAGAATGGAGCGTTGGGGAGCAGGGTTAGTTTGGGCGATAGCCCAAGTGCCCTGCGATGGTGGTGGCACGCGGGAAGCGGAATGACATGCAGGCGGAATGAGCAGGGCGGAGAAGTGAACGGGTTTGTAGAGGCGGGCAGGCCGTGGGTAGCTATTTAACATAATACTGTTATGTGTCTGTTTTTTGTAAAAGCAGAAAATCCGATGAAAGGAAAAACACGCACATAACTCGTATTATGTTACTTAGCGGGGGGGGTGTTGTTTTTTTCTGGCACAAAAGCAGTGGTGGTGGTGGTTGGAACGGAGTGATCTTTTTGCCTTATGGCGTTGGCTTGCGCTTTGTTTAACGAAGGATTGAGTAAAACAATGGGCAATTGTTCGGTGGGCTTGCAAAAAGTGTGACAGAAAAAAATAACGAAGGGAAGGGTGTGTGAGCCAGTATTAATATAAGAATAACTCCAGAATGATTGGTTGTCTTTTGGAGCCTGGAGGCACCTGCAGAAGGTATGACATAGATCCCTAAAAGTAGATTACTTATGTGATCAATAACATCATAGTTACTAAATCTTTCTAACTCAAATAACTGCTCCCACAATTTGTTGATAAAAATCTAGTGGGGAAAGATGGATGTATCTGATTCTGGGCGTATTCTAAAAGTACACATTAATACCGATGGCAGCGCTCACTATATCCTTCAGGGCAACTTCTTTTGATCTGATGAAATACCATAAATAGGTGTCTACCGTTCCGAGTTCAGTGTAAAAATCTATCCCATGCAATACTTCTAATTTACTGAAGTCCTTATGAATTTTCCCACCTGCAAAAACGGTAAAATGAAAAGCGTTGGTGGTATAGTACCCTTTTGGATATTTATCCGGGAGTCTCAAAAAAGAATTGTTGCCGGTTTCGTAGCTGAGCGTATGCCCTAAATAGGGTGTAAAGCTTAAATCTGCTCCTGATTTTTTACCCAGATTAATCACGTTTTTAAGGGTAATTAAATGAATATTTGTTTTGCCTATGGATTTGGGTACATAACCATACATCAGACTGGTAAGAAGCCTTCCTTTAAAGAATTGTGTTCCTGTGCCCACAGATAAAAACCCGATGTGGCCTGCATACTGAATGGAAAATGACTGGGGTATGTACCAAGGTTTCTTTTTGTTGATCAAAGGTTCATCGGCATACATTGAAATGCTGCATGACAATATGATCAGTACCAGTCGGATAAAAATTCTTTTCATGGTATTTGACCGATATCAATTAATTGGATGTCGACAGAATCAGGAGTACATTTAATGATACAATATTCTGATGTCCTTATGCTGGGTACCACCAGATAGACAACTCCATCATTATAGTATTCATTGAATATATAGCGATGCGAGTGTCCGTGAATTGACACTGAAACATGGTGGTCGGACATTAGTTTCCGATAGGTATTTTGCATGGTTTCATCAAATTGATCGGAAGAAGGTGGAATATGTGCGGCTACAAATACATGGGTATAGTTTTGATAATTAGTCAACTGACCTCCTAACCATTCAAAGTACGGGGGAGAGTTACTTTCCCAGACTATATCATCAAACAGGATAAATTTGCTGTTTGCATATTCAAACGAATAATTGTGCGCTCCAAACATCTGGTCATAAATAAGTTCGCCGTTAGAGATGTAGTCGTGGTTGCCGATGACGGTAAAGTAAGGCTTGTTTAGCTGATTCATAATCTCATGGAATATTTCGTATTCTTTCAGCAAAGCCTGGTCAGCGATGTCGCCTCCAAAAATCACAAACTGAATGCTTTCTGATTGGTTAATGTGATCGACCATAGCGGCCAATTCGGTAAAATAATAGTGGCTGTCGGTAATTACGGCAAAACTAAAACTGTCGGTTGGCTGCTCTGTTTCGGCCAGTTTGGTCAGGTTGTACTCCGTGGTGTTTTTATAGGAGTCCTGCACATTCGCCTGATAGGGACTAAATTCAAAAAGTTTATTGCATCCGGTGAACAGCAGGCTTATGATTCCGGAAATAAAAAGAAATGGGTATCTGATTTTGATTCCAGAGCGTGACATATTATATTTTGTTTTTAAAAGAAATTAGCCAATTGTCTACAAACCTGATACGTGAAATCTTTTCAAATGAGAAAATAACAATCAGTGCAACGGCAGCCCCCACGACAATATCGATAATGTAATGATGGCTGGTGTAAACAGCGGAAAACCAAATTCCTAACATGAAAACAGCTAAAAAAATATTAAACCAGCCCAACCGCTTTTTTATACCATAATACAATACAATAACAGGATAGGCTGCATGTAGCGATGGTATGGCGGCCAATACATTGGCATTTTTGTTGTAAATACTTGCAAATACAGGAATACCCACTAATTCATCAAACCGACCCAGTCCTGCACGGAAACCCGGAACCCCCATTTTTAAACTGAATCCATGAAGTTCCACGTACCAGGGTGGCGCTGCCGGATAGATATAATAAATGGCGAACCCAACCAGATTGGTCAATAAAAAAACCAGTGAGAATTTGGTGAACATATATTTGTCCTTAACAAAAAGGTAAACGCCAAAGGCAAGCGGTACAGGCATCCAGTTGATATAAAAAAGTCCTGAAAGCAGGTCCAGGATTAGGTGAGTGTGGTTTGCGAAATATTCACTTGGGATGAGCACTGAACCATTTGTATGAATTCCGAAAAGTGCTTTTTCAAGTTCAAAGGGCTCCCTAATATGTGCGGTAGAAACCTCATAATTCGGAAGTATCCGCATGGAATCGTAAGCAATCCAAAAAACAATAAAAATGGAGAATCCGAGAATAAATTTTCGTGTTTTTTCATGTGCATAAAAGCAAATCAAATACAACGCGATAAGGATCATTTGATCAGATCTTAGGCCACCCAGGATAAAAGCCCAGGCTAAGTATAATGAAACCAATAATAGATTGATTATGATGTTTTTTCGTGTAAACCGGATGAATCCCATTCTATTTTACTTTATTGGTTGTTAATTTTTTCGTACACAGGCAGACAGGTGTCTGTTTGATTGCCAAAAAGCTCGATGTATTCTACTTTGGGCCACCATCCGCTGTTATCGGCGTGGATGTACATGTGTTCGAGTTGTGCCGGAGTATGATTAATGGCGGTGGTAATGATTGCTTTATGAGGCCCGGTTTGCTTAAGCAAAAAATTATGCGATTGGTCTGCTACCAGATGAACCTGATAGGCTCCCCTGATGGAATCTGATTTTTTACAATTAACGCCATAGGCAAATAGTTGCTCAATTTTCCTGAGTTCCATTCTTCTACCGTCTTCTTCATATCTTAACCAATAAACATCTATGGGATTCTCAGCATTTAGCCGGCCATTATTATCGAAGTTGGCATCGTAGACAATGGTGTTTTTGTTGTGGTTTCGCTGGATGTAAAACAATAACTTATTGGTTTTTGGCGGGACGGGATATGAATCTTGCAGAGAGATGGTGGCAATTCCCAGAGTAAAAATCAGGATGGATAAAAATGGATTCATAAATTCTACAGCATTTTTTCTTGTTTGTACCAATCGATGGTTTCTTTTAATCCGCTCTTCAGGTCGTATTTCGGTTCCATACTATGATCACTCCATATTTCATCTCCTTCGCAAAGCCAGTTTGTGCAGCTTATTTCCTTGTATTTTTCTGTGTTCAGGGTGGGAACGGAGCCAAAGAAAGCGTACAGCTTCTCCAACGACCAGGCAATGGATTTAACAATCGCTTTTGGGAAAACCAGGGTGATGGTTTTTTTGTTCAGATGGGCCTTTACAATCGCTGAAAACTCCTTTGTTGTATACTTATTTCCATCGGTAATAAAATAGGATTTATTGCTGATGTTTGAAGCTGACGCCGCAATAATAATCCGGGCCAGATCCTTTATATATAAAAAGGTGAGTTGCTGGAAAGCGGTTCCAATATAGGTTTCGAGGTGTTTATTAATGGTTTTATACATCACCAAATAATCTTTTTCGCGCGGTCCGTAAACACCAGTTGGACGCAGAATAAGGTATGGAAAGTTGGTTAATGAGGAGATGTATTGCTCTGCCCTTAATTTGCTTTTTCCATAATAGGTGATTGGATTGGGCGTGTCCTTCGACGTAATGGGCTGTCCAGATTGTGCATTACCGGGACCGAAAGCAGCCAGACTGCTGATGTAAACAAACTTCTTTGGCGTGGATCCGGACAGAATGAGTGCATTAATCAAGTTCCTGGTATATTGATGATTGACCAGATCGAAATCGTGTTTTTTGTGCGTTTTGGTGATGCCCGCATTGTGCACGATGGCATCGAATGTACCCGATTTTCGCTTGAAGCTTACAAACAATTCCTTCATGGATTCTTCGTTTGAAAAATCAAGCTCAATAAAATGGATAGCCGGGTTGGTCAAATAAGTTTTAATGCTCGTCAATCGGATGCCTGCCCATACTTCCCAACCTTGTTTGAGCGCTTCTTCCACCAAAAAACTGCCAATAAATCCACTGGCTCCTGTAATGAGAATCTTTTTCATGTTAGTTTAGTTTCTTTTTATAAGCCCTTCTTCTTAAATGTTGTCGCGTATCATAGGCATCGAACATTTGGTGCGAATTTAAGTTGTGTTCCAGCATATGACTGGAGATGGCCGTCTTGACGCCGCAGTCGATATAGGCCTGCATCATTTCCGCATAAAATACGGATGCCACGCCTTTTTTAATGTATTCGGGGAGAACTCCCTGTAGCAGCATGTCGACTTTGTCGTTGTGATGCAGCCCTTTCAGCAGGTGTATAAACCCGGTGGGAAATAGTTTGCCTTTGGCTTTTTGCAGGGCTATTGACAAAGAAGGTACTGAGATGCCAAAGCCCACAACTTCATGGTTTTTATCTAGCACAAAACAGACGAACCTGGGGTCAATCATCGAAAAATAGGCTTTTGTATAATGGGCTATTTGTTTGTCGGTTAGTGGAACAAATCCGTATAGATGTTTAAAAGCCTCATTAAGAGTATAAAACATACTTTTGGCAAAGGGTAACAAATCCCGCGCTTTCTTTGTTTTTAATACATGCAGGTCATATTTGTTGAGCACCAGCGAGGCAATTCTTTTTACTTTTTCGGGTACTTGCTGCGGTACTTTGATCTCCTGCTGAATCCAGTCCACATCTTTTGCGTACCCATGTTTTTCAAGGTGGACCGGATAATAAGGATAATTATAAAGTACAGCCTGCGTACTAATTTCATCAAATCCTTTCACCAACATTCCTTCCAGATCCATATCGGTAAAGCCCATAGGGCCAACAATCGTATCCATCCCTTTCGAGATGCCCCAATTTTCAACGGTTTTTAGTAAAGCTTCTGATACATCCGGGTCATCAATAAAATCGATCCATCCAAAGCGCACATGTTGTTCGTTCCAGATTTTATTTGATTCTTTGTTGATAATCCCGGCAATTCTGCCCACTATTTTACCATCGATGGTTGCCATCCAATACATAGCCTCGCAATAATCAAAAGCCGGGTTTTTAGAAGATTTCAAACTTGATTTCTCGTAAGCATGAAGTTGTGGAACCCTGTACTGATTGCCTTTATACAATTGGTCCTGATAAGATACGAACCTGTTCAAATCAGCGGATGATTTTACTTCCGTAATTTTAATTGCTTTCATGGAGTATTTTTTCTGACGGAAGATTATTTTTGATCCAATCACGTGTTTTTGCCAAGATGTCTACAGCATATTCAATTTGAAGTTTGGTATGTGTAGCCATCAGAGAAAAGCGGAGAATGGCTTCCCCTTTTTTTACTGCAGGATGAACAGCAGGATTTACATACAGACCATTTTTTAACAAACCAGAAGCGAGCGCATAAGTTTTAATCTCCTCACCTACAAAAATAGGTATGATGGGAGTTTTGCTATTTCCAAGTGAAAAACCCTCCTGAAGCAAACACTGATATGCATAATGGGTATTGTCCCACAGTCTGGCTATCCTTTCCGGTTCGCGTTTAATAATTTCCAGTGCTTTTAGGGCCGTTGCTGCAGACGCAGGAGGGATACTGGCACTAAACAACAAAGAGCGTGCATGGTGTTTGAGGTAGTTTATTGTTTCAAAATCGCTGGCGATAAAACCACCTAACGATGCCAAAGATTTACTGAATGTACCCATAATAATGTCGGTTTTTTCAGTAAGATTGAAGTGGGCTACGGTGCCTCTTCCTTGTGATCCCATCACACCCAGACCATGTGCGTCATCCACCATTACCGAAGCATTGTATTTCTCTGCAAGTTGACAAATTCTGTCCAGGTTGGCTACATCACCTTCCATGCTAAATATGCCGTCAGTAACAATTAAACTGATTTGATAGGGATCGGTTTTCTGAAGAATTCTCTCCAAACTTTCCATGTCATTGTGTTTGTATTTTAGGGTTTTAGCAAGAGAAAGCCGAGAACCTTCAATAATTGAAGCATGATTTTTTTCATCAATAATCAGGAAATCGTTTCTGCCAAGTAGCGTGGATATGGCTCCGATATTTGCCTGAAATCCTGTGCTGAAAACTGCCACTGCTGGTTTTTCTACAAATTCGGCCAATGCCAATTCCAGTTCTTCATGTAAGACGAGGTTCCCGTTCATCAGTCGTGAACCAGAAGCACCTGTGCCATATTTTTGAATTGCATTTTTTGCAGCAAGTTTCAATTCAGGGTGATTTGTAAGGCCCAGGTAACTGTTTGAGCCAAACATCAATACTCTCTGTCCGTAGATCATTACTTCTGTATCCTGCCCAGACTGTACAGGGTGGTAGAATGGATATATACCCTGGCTTTTTATTTGCTGCGGCAAAGTATATTGGGATAGTTTTTTCTGTAGAGGTTTCATATTTATCATTTTTAAAAATCAAATTTGAATCTGACCCTGATGCCGTATTCCGACACGTTGGGATTGTTTAAATAGGTTAGTCGCTTCACTAAATCAACTCTAAATACTTTGAAGATATTCCCAATTCCGACGCTGGCTTCCATATAAGGTTGCTCTTTTAAAGTGAAAGTGGAGGGATCACCATTGAGGTCGGTGGGGAACATCATAAGACCTGGTGTTTTCTTCGGGTTGTTTTGGTCGGAAACACTTCCGTAGACCGCTTTAAAAGAGATTATTTCCCTGAGTTTAAGTCGTTTAATGAGTGGTATTTTGTTGAGAATAAGTCCGTTAAAATGATGTTCCGCATTCAGGCTTATATATTCATCGCTTACAAACTCAAGAAAGTTCATCAGGTTATACGAAAGTAATTGGTAAGAATATGTTTGGTTGGCCCGATGAATAAACAGCAATGGGAAAGGGATTCCTTTTCCAAAGACTTTCCCTGCTTCAGCTTCTATATCAGTATATCCTAGAATACCCTCATAGAACCGTTTGAAGGTACTAAATGAGAGTTTGCTGTAAGTAAAATCAGCATCAATCAAGCCACTAATCCCCTGAACATAATGAAGTTGGAAAATGGGGTGGTTAGTAATGATAGGGGTTTTATAGTCCATACCCTGGTAAAATCTTTCATTGGGGGCAAACCGGAGAATTGTAGTCACCTCGCTAGATATAATTTTATCCATTGAGTAGTCGGTGTAGTCGAAATATAAAGTTCCTCCTGGTTTTTGCACCATGTGCTTAAAATTGAGTGTTGTAGAAAAACCATTGCCCCAATCACGGTAGTGCTCCACTTTATATTGGTTGTAGTATACTATTTTGTCGGCGATTCCACGTTTAAAGGACAAGAGAAAGTTATCCTCATTAATAAACTGCATCTCCATTCCTGGAAAATTGGTTTCCTTTTGGTACATCAAATTGATAGAATGCCGGGGATTGTCCTTTAGTGGTTTTTTGTTCAACGACCAGGTAGCACTGGCTGAGTATTTAAATTGTTCGTCTTTAAATCCATAAAGCAGGTAGCCATTAAGCTGAAGTCGTTTGCTAAATTTATCGCTTGTTCTTCCACCCAATCGCAAACGAAATCCCTCCACATCATTAAAGCTATAAAAGGTGTTAACCGGTCCTACATCGAATTTCCCAAAGTTCCAGTATCCTGCCACTAATAACATAACAACGTCCATGGTTCTTTTAAAAGCCGGCACGTGTTGCACACTGTCGATCATGGTGTAGATACCTGCTTCCTGGTCTGATAATTTAGTCAGCCTGTTTTTCTCCCAGAATTCATTGCTTTGGTCTTCATAATTAACTGCTTTTATGGTGTTTTCAATGCCGGAAAAGGTGGTGTCGGGTATTTCTTGGTTGAAGGTGTAATGATCATAATAAACCTTTTTTTTGCCGTAAATACCAGTACCGTTTTTTGTTAGGTTGAAGTTGAAATCAACCACCAGTTCATCTTTTGTTAGCGTCCAGGCTTCATTGTTAAGGTAACTGAACTCCTGAATGATTTGAAGATCGTTTACAAAATTCAGGTTTATTTCATCAGTTACGCGCATATCCACCTTAATTACGGCATAGCGATCGTCATTGGTAATATATAAGTTGCCTCTAAAGGCAAAATCTGCCTTATTGCGGGGCTGAAAAGCCAAGTTAATACAGTTGTATCCGTTTATGTCTATTGTGTCCAGGATGTGGAATTTATACACTATCGGAGAAATGGTAGCGATAGGGCTGACAAATTCGTTGGTGAGCAGTGTAATGCTATTGTTGTAAATGTCGATATCCTGGTACAGATTATCGATCAGGAATCCAACCCCATTGTTGTCGATATATTCATGAAAACCAACCATGTTGGTGCCGGAGATATATTCTTTTTGAGATTGCGGGAATTTGCGGTAGTATACTTTTGATACAGTCTCTTTTAAGAACATTGGTAAATATGGTTTTCCATTAATATTGGACGTGTCCACGTAATTAAAGACAAACTGTAGCTTTTTAAACACCTTCCTATCCCTGAATTCCTTTGTGATGTTATTCAGGTCGAACTCGACTTTTTCATATTTATCGTAAGTATAGTAGTCGAGTTTTTCTTTTCGGTTTTGCGATTTGTTTTCGATGACTTTGCGGATAAGTTCTACCGCAGGATTGTCTTTGTTACGGTATCTCACTCGGTTGGCTTTTACTTCCACTTCAGTTAAGTCATAAGTTTCAGAAGTGAGTTGGAAATTTATTTCTTGATTTTTATCGGATGAAACAATTTTTTCCTGGGGTTGATAGCCTACAAACGACGCCTGAACTTTGGCTGATGCCCAACGGGTATCAAAACTGTATTCACCATTGTAATCGGTGATAGTACCTATATTTTTCCCAACGAAAGCAACATTAACAAATGGGAGGGGTTCCTTGGTCGTGGCATCAACTACTTTACCGTACACATGGATTGATTTTTGTCCATATGCAGTTGTGAGAATGAAAAATAGTAAACATCCCAGAACTAGTATATTTGTTATTGAGTTGGCCTTCATTGAAATGATTATTTAAAAATATAATACTTGTGCATCAGATAGTTGAACCCAACTCCAACCATTACTGAAACAATGATTTTAGAAATTATGTACTGATAACCTGATAGTTCAACCATTAGGTACAGCCCTCCAGTGTTGAGCACAATACTCACAATCCAAATTAAAAGGTACTTTGTTGATTGAGTGGCTAGTTTGACTTCTTTTCGTTTAAAAACCCAGTTTCTTTCGAGGATGAACCCTGTAATGCCACCGGAAAGCGCTCCTGCAGTTGCTGAAAACAAATACCACAAGTGTGCAATCTCGGTTAAACCGATGAGTACAACAAAATCAACGACTGTGGCAATGATAGAAACAACATTGTACCTGAGAAATGTGGACAGACGGTTTTGTTTTTCCTTCATCTTAAAGAATATGAAAATAAATCGCTATCTGTAAAATAATCAGGGCATATATGCCGGCCAGTACGTCATCAAGCATCACACTCCAGTCATTTTTTTGTTTATCCAACATTTTGATACCCAGTGGCTTTAGTATATCAAAAAACCTAAACAATACAAAAGCAAAAAAGTAATAAGTCCAATGCATTGGCAACGCCAGTGCGGCAATCCAAACACCTGTAATCTCATCGATCACAATTTTTGGGTCATCGTGTTCCCAAAATCGGCGAACAACTTTTATGGCGTACACCCCGATAAATAGAACAGAAACAATAGCCCCCAGATTAAGGATAAGGATAGTTGGCTGTTGCATTCCCAATTCGTTAACCCATGAATTGAGGGCATAGATTATTGCTATACCGAGTAGCGAACCTGCTGTTCCCGGGGCAAAGGGAGCATATCCTGTTCCCAACCCGGAAGCTATTATTTTACTAATCCGCATTTATTCTTCGTAATAATCCAAACCCAAATGTGTGATCAAATCTTCTCCCATGAGGTGCCGCAAGGTATTCTCGAACTTGATTTTTTGCAAAAAGATATCGTGAATTGGTCGCAGTCCGGCAGCCGTTTGAGGTGACTTAAAGTAGAACGAGAGCCATTCCTGAATTCCTTTCATGCCGGCACGTTGTGCCAGGTCCATGAACAGTGCCAGATCGAGCACAACGGGAGCGGCCAAAATGGAATCCTTGCACAAAAAGTTGACCTTGATTTGCATTTTGTATCCCAACCAACCAAAAATGTCGATGTTATCCCAACTTTCCTTGTCATCACCTTTGGGAGGATAGTAGTTGATTCTGACCTTGTGGTACATATCCTTATACAGGTCAGGGTACAATTCAGGTTCAAGTATGCTGTCGAGGACACTTAATTTGGAAACTTCCTTGGTTTTAAACGAATCAGCATCATCCAGGACTTCACCGTCTCTGTTTCCCAGAATATTGGTCGAAAACCAGCCATCTATACCTAACATACGGGTTTTTAATCCGGGTCCGAGAATAGTTTTCATTAATGTCTGTCCTGTTTTGAAATCTTTTCCGGCAATGGGGACATTTTGTTGATGCGCCAGTTCGATGAGTGCCGGAATATCAACAGTAAGATTGGGAGCTCCGTTTACAAAGGGCACCTTGCATTTTAAGGCCGCGTAGGCATATATCATACTGGGTGATATAGAAGGGTCATTGTTGCATAATCCTTTTTCAAAACTCTCAATGGTGTAATGAACTGGTGATTTTTCCAAATAAACTTCTGTGGAAGCGGCCCATATCATCACCAGCCTGCTGCAGTCGTTGTCGGCTTTAAAGTGTTGTATGTCGGCGATCAGCTCCGTAGCCAACTCCATTTTGGAAGTTTGCTTTTTTATGTGATCGCCATGTAGGTTTTTAACAAATTTAGGATCGAAAACGGCACGCATGGGCACAATCTCCGATAGCTCATCTTTCAGTGAGTAGAGTAGCTGTTTGTCTAATACACCAGCCTTTACTGCAGCCTGGTATACATTGTCTGGAAATATATCCCATCCGCCAAAGACAAGGTCGTTGAGCGAAGCCAGAGGTACAAAGTCGTTGACCATGGGATTTCTGTTCTCGGTTCTTTTGCCCAGACGGATTCTTCCCATTTGAGAGATGGATCCAATGGGTTGACCCATGTTGTGTCTGGCGGCGATGGTGCCAGCGATAAAGGTAGTGGAAACGGCTCCGATTCCCGGGATGAGTATTCCTAGTTTACCTTCGGGTTTTTTAATATTTGGTTGTGAATTCATTTGATGTTATTATTTAAGTGTCGTTATTACATGTTGTTATGGCAATGGTTTAGTCTTTGGATGGCTGTGAGGTTGGTCAAAATGGCCATGATGAAAATGGGGATGGTGAAAAGGCTGATGTTTTCGATTAGTGGAAACGGTAACCAGTCAACGGTGACCTTAAACTCACCAAAATGGTAAGTGATGACCCCATACAATATGGCCGATATTCCGATGGTCAACACCCTTTCGGGACGTTGCATCAGGCCTACTTTACAGTCTACACCCAATGCCTCGGAACGGGCACGCACATAGCTCACCATAATGGATCCAATCATGGCAACAAAAGCGAAAACCGAGCTGAGGAAGAAGTCCTGTGAAACCAGGTAATAACAGATTCCAAGGAACATTATCATTTCGCTGTATCGGTCTAAAACCGAATCATACAAAGCTCCAAATGTGCTCATCTTATTGGTCTTGCGTGCCAGTTGACCATCAAGCATATCGAAGACTCCGGCGAATATAGTAATGGCACCAAACCAGGCAATGTACCTGAAGTCAGTGCGGTCGCCTATCTCACCTCCGACAACCAGCACAACTGCTGAGATGAACGTAATTACCAGTCCAATGGTGGTGATTACGTTGGGTGTAATGCCGGTTTTCGACAGTAGCCGAATAACCGGATTAAGTGCCTTGTAGGCATAGTCCTTGGTGATGATCCACAAGTTAGAAATCATAAAGTTGTTGTATTAAATTAATTAATTGCGACAAAAAGACAATGAAAATAGTTCGTTACTAATTATTGCTGACAATAGTAGAATTGGCTTTTTTTCCATATCATCGTAATTGAGCCAACTTTCAACAGTTTGTTAAACAGAAGATTCTATGTTCCAAACAAATGCCCTAAGGCCTTGTTGCTCCACTTTCTGATCAAAAGCACGAAGATTTTCGAGTAGAATAGCGACCTTTTCATCTTCAACCATGGTCAGGTGTACATTGTTCTGCTCAGGCCAGGTATGGGTGCCCTCGTGTGGTTCACCCTTTTCTGTGCCTCTTCCTTTTATATCCGTCCACTGAGTGTATCCACGAATGGATAAACTGTCGAGTATTTCTTGTATTTCGTCAGTGATTGATTGGTTGTATGTTATAAATACTGCTTTCATTTTTATCTTTTTAGTTGATGAGTTTTTCTGTGTTGGTTTTTCGTTCCCTTTTTATTTTACCTACGCCAAAAATGGTGTAAATGGTTGGCACCAGAATGAGCGTTACCAAGGTGGAAAAGGTTAATCCACCAAATACAGCCACCCCCATGGGTCTCCACATTTCGGAACCACTACCTTTTAAAACAATCATGGGAAGCATTGCCAAAATGGTTGTTAATGAGGTCATGAGAACAGGTCTTAAACGAGAGCGGCCGGCTGCGACAACAGCCTGTTTAAGCGAATTTCCTTTATCGACCAGCAAATTGATGTAGTCAACCAATACAATTCCATTTTTAACCACAATTCCAATCAGCATAATGGACCCAATCATCGAAATGATGTTGATGGTAGTGTTGAACAGGTACAGAGAAATAAATACTCCTGTAAATGCAAAAGGAATGGAAAGCATGATGATAAGCGGTTCGGACAAGGACTCAAATTGAGAAGCCATGACAATGTATACCAAAATGATTATCAAAACGCCCAACATGAGTAGGTCGTTAAATGAGTCTTTCATATCTTCGGCACTTCCTCCAAACTCTATGGTAACTTCGGGAGGGATATTCATATTTGCTATTTCCTTTTCAAGAGCAGTTTTTACAGTTCCCAAATCGGTGCCGGAAAGAGCCGAAGACACAGTTACTACCCGGACTTTATTTTGCCTTTCGATGTTTGGTGGTGAATAAAAACGGTTGAGCTTGGATATTTCTCTAAGTTTTATCATCTTGCCAGTCGGGGTTGCTATAGAGATATTTTCTATGTCCTCGGTGGATTGCCGAAATTTTTCATCGTAGCGGACAATGATGTCGTATTCGTTACCATCTTCCTTATATTTTGTGGCTGTGAGTCCTGTGATGCGATTCCGAATGGCATTGGCGACGGTAGCCGTATTCAAACCGAATGAGGTCATTTTTTCCTGATCAAGTATCAGTTGCAATTCTGCCTTTTCTTTGTCGCGACTAATGAGAATGTCTTTCGTACCATGAATGTTTTTTAAGGCTCCATAAATCTTTTCAGAAACAATATTTGTTTTGTCGAAGCTGTTTCCAAACACCTTAACCTCCAGGTTACTGCCACCTCCGCCGGTGAGCGCACTTGATGAACGCGAAGATCCCGGGTCGACATAATATTTTTCTACCTCGGGCAGTTTTTCAATGTCTTTTCTCATTTCGTCAGAAATCTCGAAAATGTCCTTTTCACGCTGATTCCGGGCTTTCATTTTAAAACTATAATTGATAATATAATTACCGGTTTCGGTAAAGATGGCTGCCAAACTATTTCCGTCGCCCACGCCCGCACTTGTTGAAACGACTTCAATTTCAGGATATTTAGCCCTGAAAACAGAATCCAGATAATGAGCTGTGATGACGGTTTCGTCCAGTTTCACACCCTGGGCGAGTTTTATCTGTGCCGAAATTCGGTCATTATCGGATGCAGGCATAAATTCTGATCCAACCAGTTTTACAAGAAAGATGGAAGCGACAAACACTGCGGTTGAAGCGGCCACCACCACCCAGCGGTGATTAACAGCCCACGAAAGGATTCTTGCATAAAAGTTATCCAGTCCGTCCAGCAAGTTCTGCGAGAACCAATACAGTTTTCCTCCTATACTTTTTCTGTCGGGTACTTTGGTACTTAAAATTTTTGAAGCCAACATCGGAACCAGGGTTAATGAAACAATTACCGATGTTAAAATTGAAATGGTTACTACCCATCCCAGCGGTTTAAACAGGATACCTGTCATTCCGCCCAGCATGGTCAATGGAAGAAAAACGGCTACAATGGTCAGCGTGGAGGCCACTACGGCAAGGCTCACTTCGTTGGTTCCATAAATTGCTGATTCACGCGCAAAGCCGCCGCGTTCCAGCTTTTTGGTGATATTTTCAAGGACTACGATTGAATCGTCTACCACCATCCCAATTGCTATCGACAATGAAGAAAGTGTAATGACGTTAATGGTACCCCCTGTAAGGTACATGTATATGAAGGATACAATGAGTGAGATTGGAATGGAAAGTGAAACTATCAGGGTTGCGCGCCAGCGTCCCATAAAAAAGATCACCACAATCACGACAAAAAGTAAAGCGTAAAGGATGGTTTCCGTTAGATTATTTATGGCACTCACGGTGTTAATGGATGAGTCCATGAGTACGTCAATTTTTACATCAGGCGGAAGTGTTTTTTTAATAGTTTCAAGTTTCTCCTTCACATCGTTTGCAACGCTCACAGTATTGGCATCCGATTGTTTTTGAATCATCAGGCGTACGTTTTTTTCTCCGTTTGCCCGTTCGTATGATTTTACATCTTTCAATCCGTCATGCACCGTTGCAATGTCCTTCAGGTACACCGTTTTACCGTTGATATTACTGACAATGATGTCTTTAATAATGTTGCTGTTTTCAAACTCGCCTTGAAGCCTTAGCGGCAGGTCCGATTTTCCCATTTCAAGATTCCCGCTGGGCACATTCAGGTTGTTTGCAGACAGTATTCCGCCAATTTGTTCCAGGGTTAAGTTGTAGGCATCAAGTTTTCGGGGATCTACATCCACCATAACGGCCCTTACCGGCGCTCCGATCTGAATGATGTTTCCAACGCCATTTATGCGGTTCAGGGGTTGAATGAGCTGATTGTCGATAATATCCTTAATCCCGGCATAACTTTCGGTAGAAGTAACAGAAAACATCAATACAGGAATCATGCTTGTTGAGATCTTAAAAATGGTAGGACTCTCCACTTCATCGGGGAGGTTTCGTTCGGCCAGGCCAACTGCGGAACGTATCTCATTGGTGGCTTCATCCAGGTTGGCACCCCATTCAAACTCCAAAGAAACTACGGATATGTTATCCTTTGACGAAGAAGTCATTTTTTTAAGGTTGGACAGTGATCCAAATCCATCTTCGAGTTTCCGGGTAATATTTTGTTCCACATCCGAAGCGTTCGCTCCAGGATAAAAGGTAAGTACGGAGATGATTGGAGGGTCCATCTTCGGGAAGAAATCTACAGGTAGATTCAGGAATGAAAACGCTCCCAGGATAATTACCCCCAAAAATATCATGATGGTACTTACAGGTTTTTTAACTGCTGTGCTATATATACTCATTGCAAGTGCTTTTTAATCAATACTTTTTATGTCTGATGATTTATTTGTTGATGGTTACCGGCATCTGGTTTTCGAGCTTGTTTTGTCCAACAACAATTACTTGATCACCATCACTGATTCCTGCCAGGATTTCGGTTTTATCATCAATAATGCGTCCTGTTTTAATGGGCTGTTTAATTGCAATATTGTTTTTATTCAGAAAAACATACATGTCATTGGTGCCGGTTTGCTTAATCAGTGCAATGGTTGGGACCAATATTGCTTTCCCTTTGCCAAGGTTGAGATCGATGGTGCAAAACATTCCAGGACGTAACATTAAGTCTTCATTCGGAATCTTTACCTCAACAGTAAAGGTTTTGGTTGCATTGTCGATGGTGGGGTATTTCTGGTAAATTTCCCCTTTAAACTTTTGATCGGGATAGATATCGCAACTGATGTCGGCGGTCATTCCTTCTGAAATCTGCGGAAAGTAGGAGGCTGAAAGGCCGATGAGTGCCTTGAGTTGATTAATCTGCACGATGGTCACAATGGCCGATTTGCCAGCAGCCGTATTAGGTGCGCCCGAGAAATTTTCTCCGTCTTCGTAATATTTACCAGATACAATTCCATTGAAAGGTGCCTTGATCTGCGTATTGTCCAGAAGAAACTGATAGCTTACTTCGGCTGCTTTGTAGGCAGCATTTACCTGATCAAACTGCTGTTCGGATATTGTATTTGTTTTTTTGAGTGTTTCCATACGTTTGAAATTGGTTTCCAGATTCAATAAATTAATTTTTGCCTGCTCCAGGTTCGATTTGTTCATGGTTGCCACAATTTGACCTTTAGAAGCGCGGTCACCAATTTCAACATATATTCTCTCTATTTTGCCCGGTGAAACCGGAGCCAGATAGATTTCCTCGAATGGAATTAAAGTGGCTGTAAACTCAATTGTTTTATTAATTTCCTCTTTTTTTACAATCATTGTTTTTACTGGGACTTCCTGCCTTGCCTCGATTTTGTTTGTGTTGGAATTGTCTTCTTTATTTGACGTACACGACTGAACTAATGTCATGAATCCAACGATGACGGATAGGTTAATGATATTGAATTTGTTCATGATATTCTAAGTTATTTTAAAGGTTGTTGTTTAATTTACGTAAGGCTAATTCTGCATTCAGCAACTGAAGTATGGTTCCTGTAAAATCGATTTCAGCAGACAGATAATCGTTGTTTGCACTTGTAAGATCGAGGCTGGAGGCAATTCCTTGCTGGAATTTCAGATTCATCTGATCCAGCACTTCCCTGGCTACCGACACATTGCTTTTTTGGTTGAAATACTGCTCAAGCAGGTTGTTGTAGTTAAAATTTAATTGTTTTTCCTGAAGCATCAGTTGGTCTGCCAACAGATCTCTGGTGTTTTCGCTTATATCGAAATCAATTTTTGCCTGACTTAGCTGGGATGATCTGGTTCCGCTTGAAAAGATTGGAATATTGAGTGTTAGTCCCAATACATGTTTGGGAGTCATATCAAAAACTGGTTTTTTGATCTTCTCCGTATAGGAATAAAAAGCCACCAGGGTGGGCATGTAGTTTGCCTTGGCCATATTGATCGATTTTTTTGATATCTCTCCCTGCATGGATAGTAATTTATAATCGATGTTGTTTTCCAGTCTAAAGGTATCAACAGTGGCTACTTGAATGTGTTGAGCAATTTCTTTCAATGTGGTTGAAAGTTCAATTTCCTTAGATTCGGATAATCCGAGATTAAATCGCAACAGATTATACCCGGTCTCCAGTTGTCGTTCTGCCGCGTTTACCGCATTTGAAATAGTTGTGACCATTACCGAGAGTTTTTTTGCTTCTGTTTGCTCAATCACTCCCGCATTGGCCAGGTTGGTAGTTTGCTCAAAAATGGAACGGGCATTTGTTTGATTTTCCTTTAAGGTACCAAGGATTTGCTCGCTCGCCAATACCAGGTAATAGGATTGCGTGGTTTGGTCAACCACCTCCAACTCATTCTTTTGATAGCTTTGCTCGGTGATGGCTTTTGCCAGACGAGAAAGTTGAATTCCAACGATATAGTTCCCGCTA
>Ga0180009_10001339_pt1 | contig 30565 bp, 30 predicted proteins | sample OS_PC_MetaG_FD_123537 | JGI IMG/M metagenome (GOLD analysis project Ga0180009, IMG submission 123537) | Groundwater microbial communities from the Aspo Hard Rock Laboratory (HRL) deep subsurface site, Sweden - OS_PC_MetaG | ecosystem: Environmental > Aquatic > Deep subsurface > Groundwater...
AATTAGACAGATTTATTAAACACGAATTAAAGATTAAACACTATATTCGTTATACAGATGATTTTGTAATATTAAATAAAAGCAAAAAAGATCTAGAAAAATTAATTCCAGTAATAAGAAAATTTTTAAGAACTAATTTGAAATTATCATTACATCCTGATAAAATTACTATTAGAAAGTATAATCAAGGCATAGATTTTCTTGGTTATGTGGTTTTGCCGTATTATATAGTATTGAGAACAAAAACAAAGAAAAGAATATTTAAAAAGATTAAACTTAGAATTAAACAATTTAAGAATAATCAAATCGTTGAACAATGTTTAAATCAATCAATTCAATCATATTTTGGTGTTTTAAAACATTGTAATTCATATAAATTAAGGAGGGAGTTAGAGAAATTTATAAAACAATATTATTTATGATATAATTAAATCATATGAGCAAAATACATTTATCAGTAGTAGTTCCAGCATATAATGAGGCTAAAAGAATAAAAGCTAGTCTTTTAGATATGGATAAGTATTTATCTAAACAAAATTACACTTATGAGATTATTGTTGTTTCTGATGGTTCTAATGATGGAACAGGAGATGTTGTTAGAAGCGCTAATCTTAATAGTGTAAGATTAATTGATAATAAGAAGAATCATGGAAAAGGATATGTTACTAAGCAAGGTATGTTAGAAGCTAAAGGAGATTATAGGATATACGTAGATGCAGATAATGCTATTTCAATGGATCATATTGAAAAGTTTTGGCCTTATACTAAAAATTATGATGTAATTATTGGTTCAATAGAAGTAAAGGGTGCAAAAATTGAAGAACATGCTGGTTGGCATAGAAGATTTTTAGGTAAAATATCTAAATATCTTATTAGATTTGTAGCTGGTATTTGGGAAATAAAAGATTCTCAAAGAGCTTTTAAATTATTTCCAGCTGAAATTGTTAAAAGTGTTTTTCCTAAGCAAACACTTGAAAGATGGGGTTTTGATTTTGAGATTTTAGCCATTACTAAGAAACTAGGGTATAAGATTAAAGAGTTACCAGTAGAATGGATTAATGCTGAAGGAAGCAAGGTTGGTTTAAAAGCATATTTTAGAACTTTTATTGAATTATTTAAAATTAGATGGAATTTTATTATCAATAAGTATAAAATATGAAAATTCCTGATTTTAGAAAAAAACAAACACGTGAAGGCTTTGAAAACGTTTCTGAATTAAGACAAGATTTAATTAGTAAAGAATGGGTTGTTATAGCCACTGGTCGAAGTAAAAGACCAGGTGCCTTTGCAAAGGGTAAAAGAGAAAAATTTGAGCAACCTATTTCAGAATGTCCTTTTGAGGATCCCCAAGCTAGTGGCAATGGGGAGCCTCTTTTAATTTATTATTCAGACAAAAGAAAAAGAGTAAAAGGAGCTAAAAAAATAATTAAAGAATGGAGTTTGCAAGTTATTGGAAATAAATATCCAATATTTGGACCAGGAGATTGTTCTGAAACATTTAAAGAAGGTCCATATACTTTAATGGATGGTTCTGGTTTTCATGAGGTAATTATTACTCGTGATCATGAAAAACATATTGCTTTGCTTTCTTTAAAAAAAGTAGAAGAAATTATTAAAGCTTATCAAGAAAGATATTTAAATTTAATGGAACATAAATGTGTAAACTATATTTCAATTTTTTATAATCATGGAAAAGAATCTGGTGCTTCTTTGTCACATCCTCATTCTCAATTAATTGCTATTCCTATTCTTCCTTCTGATATTAAAAGAAGTTTACGTGGGGCAAAACAACATTATGAAGATCATAAAAGATGTGCTCATTGTGCTATGCTTAAATGGGAAAAAGAAGAAAAAAGAGTAATATTTCAAAATGAGTATTTTATAGTTTACGCACCTTTTGTTCCAAGGGTTAGTTTTGAATTAAGAGTTTATCCTCGTAAACATCAGCCTAATTTTGAAAAAATTAAACCTAATGAAATAAAATATTTAGCTGAAGCATTAAAAACTGCTTTGTATAAATTAAACAAAGGATTAAAAGATCCAGCATATAATTTCTTTTTTCACACTGCTCCATGTGATGGAAAAGATTATTCATATTATCATTGGCATATTGAAATTTTACCAAGAACAAATATTTGGGCTGGAATTGAATTAGGAACAGGAATAGAGGTTTCTTCTATTGAACCAGAGCAAGTTGCTAAATTTTTAAGAAAGATAAAATGAGTTCAGAAATTATTGTTTTGTTAATATCAATGTTGCCCATTGTTGAATTAAGAATCGGTATTCCTATTGCCCTAGCTGTTTATAATTTACCTGTTTGGTCTGCTTTTGTTTTTTCTGTTATTGGTAATTTAATTCCTGTTGTATTTATTATGTGGTTTCTTGGTTTTTTAGTTAAATTTTTAATTCATAAAATATATTTTTTAAATAGGTTTTTTTCTTGGTTATTTGAAAAAACAAGAAAAAGACATTCTGCTAAATTTGATCGTTTTAGAGATTTAGCTCTAATTGTTTTAGTTGCTATTCCTTTACCTGGCACAGGTGCTTGGACTGGTGCTTTGGCTGCTTTTGTCTTTGGTATACCAATTAAAAGAGCTTTTCCATTAATTGCTATAGGTGTTTTAATTGCTGGTGTAATAGTTACGATTATTACTTTGGGCATTGTTAATTTATGAAAAAAATAATTGTTGCAAATTGGAAATGTAATCCTAATAGTTTTTTAAAAGCTAGAAATCTTTTTCATGACATTAAAAAGATTAAAACAAACAATCTAATAGTTGTTTGTCCGTCTTTTGTTCATTTTAATATTTTTAAGTTTCAGATTAATAATAAGATTAAGGCTGGAGCTCAAGATGTTTTTTATAAAGAAGGTGCTTTTACTGGAAAGATTTCTGCTTCTATGCTAAAAGATTATAAAATTAAATATGTAATTATTGGTCATTCAGAAATAAGAGCATTAGGAGAAACAGATGAACAGATTAATAAAAAGATAAAATCTGCTTTAGATCATGAATTAATTCCTATTTTATGTGTTGGAGAGAAAAAAGATGAAGATGTTAAAAAAATATTAGAATCTCAGTTAAAAAATATTATTTCTAAAAAAATCATTATTGCTTATGAACCTGTTTGGGCTATTGGTACTGGAAAATTTTGTTCTTCTGAAAAAGCTAATAAGGTTTTAGAATTTATTAAAAAAAGATTTAAAAACAAAATTATTTACGGAGGCAGTGTTAATGGTGATGTGGTTAAAAATTATTCTAATTTTGATGGTGTTTTAGTTGGTTCAGCTAGCTTGAATTCAAAGGAATTTATTAAAATTGTTAAAAATGTATAAAAATTTAAAAAATACAGATGTTTTTAAAAAACGCGTATTAGTGCGCGTTGATTTAAATATACCAATTGGTGATAATTTAAAAATTGATAAATCTGAAATATGGAGATTAGAAGCAATTATTCCTACATTAAAATATTTAATAAAACAAAAATCAAAAATTATTTTAATTTCTCATTTAGGAAGACCAAAAGAAAAAAAATTATCTTTAAAATCTGTTTGTAATTCTTTAAGTAAATTATTGAGAAAAAAAATATCTTTTTCTGAAACATTAAATGTTAAAAAAACAATAGAATTGATGAATTTTGGAGATATTCTTTTATTAGAAAATATCAGATTTGATTCAAGAGAAGAAAAAAATTCTGATTCTCTTGCTAAAGAATTAGCTGATTTAGCAGATATTTTTGTTAATGAGGCTTTTTCTGTTTCTCATAGAGAACATGCTTCTATTGTTGGTATTCCTAAATATTTAGATTCATGTATTGGATTTCTTTTTGAAAAAGAAATTGATGAATTAAATAAGGTTTTAAAAAACTTTAAAAGACCATTAGTAGCTATTATTGGTGGCAACAAGATATCTACCAAGATTAAAGTTATTAATAAATTTTTAAATATATCTGATAAGGTTTTAATTGGTGGTGCTTTGGCTAATACAATATTTTATTCTCAAGGAGTTGATATGAGTGATTCTCTGGTTGAAAAAATAGATTTTAATATTGATTTAGATAATAAAAAACTGTTTTTACCTCAAGATTTTGGTATTTGGGATAATAATGTTGTTAAATATTCTGATAAAGTTCAAGGAAAAGCTTTAGATATTGGCCCAAAATCAATTGATTTATTTTGTAGCGCAATTAAATCAGCCAAAACAATTGTTTGGAATGGTCCTTTGGGTCTTTATACTCAAAAACCATTTGATAAATCTTCTTTAGAAATTACTAAAGCAATTATTAAATCAAAAGCTTATTCTGTTGTAGGTGGTGGTGATACAGTTGAGTTTTTAAGAAAAATTAAAAAAGATAAAAAATTTAACCATATTTCTACTGGAGGGGGAGCTATGTTGAATTATTTAGCTAATGAAAGATTGGCTGGATTGGATGCTTTATGAAAAAACAATGGAAATTAAACAAAGAAGCACCTATGGTGTTTTTAAATAAATTCCCAGAATATTCTAAATTAACTCTTCAATTATTATGGGATCGTGGATTAGATACTCAGAAAAAAATTGATGAGTTTTTTAGTCCTGATTATGATCAGGATCTTCATGACCCATTTTTATTAAAAGATTTAAAAAAAGCAATAAAAAGAATAGAAAAAGCTGGAAAGGAAAAAGTTGCTCTTTTTGCTGACTATGATGCTGATGGTGTTTGTGGAGGAACAATTATTGTTGAAGTTTTAAAACTTTTTAAAATTAAACCATCTGTATATATTCCAAACAGAAATCTTGAGGGATATGGTTTAAACTTAAATGCAATTAAAAAATTACACAATGAAGGTATTAAATTAATTATTACCACAGATTGTGGTATTACTGACTTTAAAGAGGTTCAATTGGCGAATAAATTAGGAATTGATGTTTTAATTTTTGATCATCATGAGGTTCCTGAAAAAATCCCAAAAGCCTTAGCTGTTGTTAATCCAAAACAAAAAGATTGTAAATATCCTTTTAAGTTTTTATCTGGTGCTGGTGTTGCTTTTAAATTAGCTCAAGCTGTTGCCATACTTAAAGGATTAGATTCTTCTTGGGAAAAATGGTTATTAGATTTAGTTGCTATTTCTATTGCTACTGATGCAATGCCATTATTGGGTGAAAATAGAACTTTAATGAAATATGGTTTGATTGTTTTGTCTAAAACAAAAAGAATTGGCTTGGTTGCATTAATGGAAAAAGCTAGAATTAATCCTGTATGTAATTCTCATACACTGAAAACCAATTTAAGCGTAGAAACATTAGGATTTGTTATTGGTCCAAGAATAAATGCTGCTAGTAGAATGGATCATGGTGATTTAGCTTTTAAGTTATTAAATTCTAATAATAAGGAGAAAGCAAAAGAAATATCTGAGAAACTAGAAAGACAAAACAAACAAAGACAGCAATTAATGAAAAAAATATTTGAACAAGCTAGAAAAAGAGTTTTACATGGTTCAAATAAAAAATTTATACTAGAAGGGGATAAAGATTGGCTAGCTGGATTAGCTGGATTAGTTGCTCAAAAACTTAAAGATGAATTTTATTTACCTGTTTTTATCTTTCAAGTTTTGCCTAATTTTTGTACTGGATCTGTTAGAAGCATGCAAGAAATTGATGTTGTTAAAGTTATGGATAGGTGTAAGTCTGTTTTATTTGAATTTGGTGGTCATCCAGTAGCAGCTGGTTTTAAAATTTTAGAAAAAGACATAGATAAATTTAGAGAATTATTGGATAAGAATATTAGTGATAAAAAATTATCTTCCATATTAGAAATAGATGTTGAAGTTAATATTAAAGATTTAAATTTTAGAGTTTTTGAAGAAATTCAAAGATTTGCTCCTTTTGAATGTGGTTTTAGCACAAAAATTAAAAATAGAAATAGTGCTCCTTTATTTTTACTTAAAGGAATAAGTGTTTTAAGTATTCGTAAGGTTGGCTCTAATGGAGGTCATTTAAAAATGTATTTAGAGAAAAACGGAAAAAAATTTGATGCAATTGGATTTAATTTAGGTGATTTTTGTGGTAAAATTAATACAGGAGATAAAATTGATATTGTTTTTGAATTAATTGCCAATGAATGGAATGGTTCTAAAGAATTACAATTAAAGATTATTGATTTAAAATGAAATTAATCAAAGATCAAATTACAACCGAAGAATTAAAAGAAATGTCCAAAAGAATGTTTGGTAATTTAGTAAAAGCAGTTATTGATATTGAAAAAGAAGAAATGGTTGTTGATATGGAATTACATTCAGATGGTCAGGAGCTTTTAATAGAAAATGGTTCAATAAATCAAAATACTTGGGGAATTAATATCTATCCTGAAATGGAGGATTTAATTGAATTTGATTCTATGATAAATCTTAAACCAGTTTCTGGAAATAGAACTAGGGGCGTAGAAGACGAAAGAATAAGAGAAAGAATAAAAAAAATTGTAAATAAATTTGTTAAAAAATGAATTATCAACACAAAAAATTAGCATCTGGAAATTGGAATAAAATGTCATTTTTAAAACAAATGGCTAATGTTGGTAGTGAAGTAGAAAGAGCAATTAATTGGAAAGAAAAAAACAAAGAATATAGTCGAATGGCATTTGATCGTGCTTTAGAGCTTTTAGATTTAACAATTAAAGATAAAAAAAATCATAAGCGTGGTTATTTAAAAGAACTTTTAAGATTGCGTGAAGTTTTATCTGACTATTTCTATTTTGATAACATATATAAATCAACTGATGAGAGTTGGAGAAAATATTTTCTAGCCTTTAATTATGCTGCAAATATTTCATGAAAACAGTAATTTACACAGACGGTGGATCAAGGGGGAATCCTGGCCCAGCTGCGATTGGTGTTGTTTTTACTGATGAAAAAGGAAAGGTTATTAAAGAATATGCTCAAAAGATTGGAAGAGCTACAAATAACGAGGCTGAGTATGAAGCAGTAATATTTGCTTTACAAAAAGCAAAATTGCTTTTTGGCAAGAAAAAAGCAAAAACAATGGAAATAGAAGTTAGAATGGATAGTCAATTTGTTGTTAAACAATTGAATGCACAGTATAAGATTCTCAATAGAAGAATCGAACAATTTTTTTTACAAGTTTGGAATTTAAGAATAGATTTTAATAAAATTGATTTTATACACATTACTAGAGATAAAAATATTGAAGCTGATAAATTAGTTAATCGAGCATTGGGAAGCAAAGACAGAGGAAAGCAAGGTTATTTGATATAAAAGTTGACACAATTTAATAGATATGATATATTTGTATTGAACTGATATATATCAGTTTTTAAATTTTAAAGGAGGATATGAACATTGAAAAGATTAATTATTAGTGGAATTATTTCAGTTATTTTGGCTTTAGGAACCTTTCTTTTGATTTTTTTTCTTATGAATGGCTGGGAGAAGATTAAAGACGAACGATGTGTAGTTGCTACTGTCGCTGCTACCATTTCAATGATTGTTATTATCGTTGCTATTTTTATTGTTGCTATCGTTGCCTTTAATATCTTTATTACTACTTTTCTTGAGACTGCTCTTGTTGCCATTGGTGCTGTTATTTCTTCTGTTGTTATTCTTACTGGTTCTTATGTTCTTATTACTACTATTATTTTTTCCTCTATTGTCGTTGCTGCTATTGTTACTGCTGTTTCCCCTCCTTCTATCGCTGATGATAATAAATTTAAGATAGGGACTCCAAAAAAAATCATATGGTTTTTTTTAATATGGTTTTCTTTATTTGTAGAGGGAATAGCTATATCTATTCCAATTATACTGATTATTTATTCTTGATTACTATGAGCGTCAATTGTTTATTAAGACAATTAGACGCTCTTTTTTTAAATCATTAAACAGCTTTTAATGCGTTACAATCTTTAATCTCTTTTTATGTTGACATTTATTTTTTAAATTGCTATTATTTTATTGTCGGGTAAGTGTGATGATCGCTCCTTTTTGGAGAGGAAAGTCCGAACACTCATTAAAGCCTAGCGGGTAACCCCCGTCGTTCGTAAGAATAGGGATGCGAATAGTGACGTTGATATCCGAAAGGATTGATACATCTTTTTTAAAGATGAGTCTTCTAAGTAATTAGAAGAGTGAAACGGCTAAATTCCTAGGTGAGTGCAAGAACAAGTCTGAAAGAAGGTGATTTATGATTTTCTTTCAGTTAAAGGTAGTTCGCATGAGCTTATTAGTAATAATAAGCCTAGATAAATGATCATCCTTTGAACAGAATTCGGCTTACTACTTGCCCGACATTAAAAGTCCTTCACATTTGTGGAGGATTTTTAATTGATTTTAGATTCATTTTAAGCTACAATATGAGTGATATGAAAAAGTCAGAATTAATCTTTAGTAGTTTATTGGTTCCAGTAGATTTTTTAATGTTTTTAGTAGCTGGAGTGGCTGCATATTTTTTGCGTGTTAGTTCTTTGGTGGCTAATTTAAGACCAGTTATGTTTGCTTTAAATCTTCCATTTCAAAGATATTTTATTCTTCTCATTTTTGTTTCTGTTCTGGGTGTTTTTGTTTTCGCTATTTCTGGTCTTTATACTTTTAAAGCAAAAAAACGTTTATTTAAAGAATTTTTCCAGATTATTGTAGCTGTTTCAGCTACTCTTTTAATTCTTATTCTATATATCTTTTTTAGTAGTCAATTATTTGAATCTCGTTTTATTGTTTTAGCTTCTTGGGTCTTAGCTATATTTTTTGTTAGCTTGGGCCGTTTTTTTGTTAAAAAACTTCAGAGATATTTAGTTGGTAAGTATAATATTGGTGTTCATTATGTTCTTATTATCGGCCATGACAAAATGACCAGAAAAGTTATTCAAGAAATTACAAAAAGACCTGATTTAGGTTATAGAATAAAAAAGCATTTTTCAGAATTAGAATTTGAAAAAATTAAAAGATTTTTAGATAATAATTTGGTTGATGAGGTTATTTTAGCTAGTCCTAAATATGAAAGAAGTGAGGTTTTAGAAATTGTTGATTATTGTGAAGAGCATAGAATTGGATTTAAATTTGTTCCAAATTTATTTCAAACCATGGCTAGTAATTTAGAATTAGATACATTTGACTCTGCGCCATTATTAGAAATTAAAAGAACTTCTTTAGATGGATGGGGAAGAATAATTAAAAGATTGATAGATATTATTTTTTCTTTTATTGGATTGTTAATTTTATTTCCATTCTTTTTAATTATTGGAATAATAATTAAATTAGATTCTTCTGGATCTGTTTTTGTTAAACTAGATAGAATTAGTCAAAAAAGGAAATTTAAATTATATAAATTTAGATCAATGATAAATAACGCAGAAAAAATGAAAAAAGATTTATTAGATAAAAATGAAAGACAAGAAGGAATTTTGTTTAAAATAAAGAATGATCCAAGAATAACAAAAGTTGGTAAATTTCTAAGAAAATCTAGAATTGATGAGATTCCTCAATTATTAAATGTATTTTTTGGAGAAATGAGTTTGGTTGGTCCTCGTCCACATCAGCCAGATGAAATAGACAGATATGAAAAACATCATAAAAAGGTTTTACTTATTAAACCAGGAATGACTGGTATGGCTCAGATTAGTGGAAGTTCTGACTTGCCATTTGAAGAAGAGGTTAAATTAGACACTTATTATATTGAAAACTGGTCTTTAAAAAGAGATGTCTATATATTATTAAAAACATTTATTATATTATTTACTGATAATTCAGCTTGTTAACATATGAAAATAGCTTTAGTACATGATTATTTAAATCAATATGGTGGAGCAGAGAAAGTTTTAGAGGCATTTACTGAAATTTTTCCAGATGCCCCTATTTTTACTTTAATTCATGATAAAAAGCTTTTTTCTGATAAAGAGGTTTATACGTCGTTTTTGCAAAAAGTTCCTTTTGCTGTTAAAAAGCATAGATTTTTTCCTCCTTTAATGCCAATGGCAATAGAAAAATTTGATTTATCTGATTATGATGTTGTTTTGTCTGACTCTGCTAGTTTTGCCAAGGGAATAATTACAAAACCAGAAACTTTACATATTTGTTATTGTCATACACCAACTAGATATGCTTGGGATGATTCACATAAATATATTAGAGAGTTTTCTTTACCAATATTTTCTCGTACATTTGTTTCTTTATTTTTAAACTATATTCGTTTGTGGGATAGAGAAGCAGCTTATAGGGTAGATAAATTTATTTGTAATTCAAAATTTGTTTTAAAAAGAATTAATAAGTATTATAAGGTGGATGCTAAAGTAATTTATCCTCCTGTTAATATTAATGATTTTGAAATAAGTAAGAATATTGATAATTATTTTTTAATTGTTGGTAGATTATTGCCTTACAAGCGATTTGATTTAGCTATTCAAGCTTTTAATAAATTAGGACTTCCTTTAAAGGTTGTTGGAGATGGTCCTCAAAGAAAAAAATTAGAAAAAATTGCTGAAAAAAATATTGAATTTTTAGGAGAAGTTAAAGATTTAAAAAAATATTATCAAAATTGTAAGGCTTTGATTTTTCCACAAGAAGAAGATTTTGGAATTGTTGCAATTGAAGCAATGGCTTGTGGTAGACCAGTAATTGCTTTTAAGGGTGGTGGTGCTTTAGAAAGCGTTATTGATGGAAAAACTGGTATATTTTTTAATGAACAAAATCCTGATTCTTTGATTAGAGCTGTTAAGAATTTTGATCCTAAAAAATTTAAACCATCTAAAATTAGACAACATGCATTAAAATTTGATAAAGAAATTTTTAAGAAAAAGATTAAAGATTTTGTTGAAAAAAATTATGAAAATTGGAATTGACATTAGAGCACTAATTAAAGGAAGAAGAACTGGTGTAGAAGAATATATTATTAATCTTTTAAATCATTTAATTCCTTTAGATGAATCAATAAAATATGTTTTATTTTATAATGGTCTAACTAAAGCAAAAATAGACTTTGATTTTTTAAAGTATCCTAATGTTAAGGTTAAGGAAATGAATATCCCCAATAAGATTCTTGATTTATTGATTAGAGTGTTTAATTTTCCTAAAATAGATAAGATTCTTGGGAAAATAGATGTTTTTTTTAGTCCTCATTTTATATTAGCCCCGGTTAGCAAAAAAGTTAAAAAGGTTTTAGTTTTTTATGATTTGGGATTTATTCGTTTTCCTGAGTTTTTTTCTTTTAAAAAATTAGCTTGGCATATATCTGTTGGTCCTAAAAAACAAGCCCAAAAAGCTGATAAAATTATTGCTATATCTGAATCTACTAAAAATGATTTAATTGATTTGTTTAAAATTGATAAAGATAAAATAAAAGTAATATATCCTGGAATTTCTGATAAATTTAAAAAAATTAAAAGCAATATTGCTGAAAAGTATAATCTACCAGATAAATTTATTTTATACCTTGCTACTATTGAACCAAGAAAAAATGTTTTAGGATTAATAAAAGCATTTGAAAAATTAAAAAGAGGAGATTTAATAGAAGAGTATGATATAAACTGGAAGGGATTTGAAGGAATGGTTAAAACAAAAAAATCTTTTGATTTTTCAGAGTATAAATTAGTTATTGCTGGTTCTAAGGGTTGGTTGTATAAAGAAATATTTGATTATATTGAAAATTCTAAATTTAAAGATCAAATAGTTTTTACAGATTTTATTCAAGAAAATGATAAAGAATATTTATATAATTTAGCTGAAATTTTTGTTTATCCCAGTTTTTTTGAGGGATTTGGATTGCCACCCTTAGAAGCAATGGCTTGTTCAGTGCCTGTAATTGTTTCTAATAGATCTTCTTTGCCAGAGGTTGTTGGTGATTGTGCAATTATGATTGATCCAAACAATTCTAATGAGATTGCATTTGCAATAGAATCTGTTTTAAAATACAAAGAATTAAAAGATTATTTGATTAATAAAGGGATAGAAAGAGCTAAGGACTTTAAATGGGATAAAAAGGCAAGAGAAGTTTTAAAAGTGTTAATTGAAAAATAAAAAACCCTGCTAAATGCAGGATTTTTTAATATATAATATATTTTAAACCTCAAATTTAACTTTAATTTTCTTTGTTTTTATTTTTTCTAATTTAGGCAATCGTATGGTTAATATTCCATTTTTAATTGATGCTCTTGCTTTGTCTGAATCTACTTCTGCTGGAAGGATTACTGAACGAGAAAATACTCCCCAGTATAATTCTTGATAAAAATAGTTTTCTGTTTCAATTTTTTCATCTTTTGCTCTTTTCCCCTTTATTGTTACCATGTCATTATTAATATCAATATCAATATCATCTGGATTTACTCCAGCTACTGTTGATTTAATTACAATTTCTTCATCTGTTTGATAAACATCAATTGTTAATTGTCCTTCTTCACTGTCTGCTTCTTCTAACCAGTCTTTTTCTTCTGTTTCTGGTTCTTCTATTTTGGGTTCAATTAATGATATTTCTTCTGAATCTTTTTTTAATCTAGGCATAGATATATTTTCTTTTTTAATAGTTTTTTTAGGCCCGCGCTTCGACTCGGCTGGTTTAGCAGCGAGGTCTTTTGGCCCTTCTTTTATGGGCCCTTCTGGAGACTCTTCAGCTCCAGTTAATTTTTCGAAAAAAGAAGCCATATATTTTTCTTAATTATTAAATTTCGCAAATTGATCTGTGTTTTTTTATTTTCTTAAACATGAAAGAAACTATTACTGCCATTGTTACTAATAATACTAATAAATATATATTTCTTTCAGCAATACTAATAAATGTCTGACTATTTAGTATTATAATATAATTAAATATCGAATGCAAAATAGTAGCACATATTATTCCTCCAAATGTTAAAAGTTTTCTTATTTTTGAATCTATTAATAAAGATGCTGCTAAAAAATATCCAAGAATTGCAGAGGCTAAAGCGTGTAAAAATGTTGCCCCTAAAAATCTTGTTGTCATAAATTCTAATGCTTGTAGCATTGGCAAATCAGTTGGAAATACTTGCATTAATAAATAAATATTTTCAGCTGCTGCAAATCCTAGGGCAGCTATTATCATATACATCATTGCATCTACTGGTTCATCAAATGCTGAATTTCTTAGTATTCCAAATTTAATTACTAAATATTTTAATAATTCTTCTACAAAAGCAAATAGTATAACAATTAATCCTATTTTTTCTAATAAATTAATTTTTTCTAAGCTCATAAATATTCCTTGTTCTAAAAATCCAGCTATTGGGACAGCTATTATTCCTAAAATAAATATTTTAATGATCATTTTATTTGGCTCAGGATGCTTGTCTTTTCTAAGATAAAAAGCTAACCAAATTAAACTTGGAATAGATGCTAGAATAATACAAATTATAATTTTCATAAAAATTCTTTAATTAAATCTTGTAGTTTAATATTTTCTTTTCTTTTTTCAATAATCTTGTTTTGTATTTTTTCAAATTCTTTTTCTGTTTTTTTATCTATTAATTTTTCGTTGTGTTTTGGCCAATTAGAAATAATTAATGGATTTTTTTTATCATTGTAAAGATGTTCTGTAATAAAGGGCATAAATGGGTGGAGTAGTTTTAATATTGTTTCAAATATTTCTTTGTTTAGAGATTTATCTTGTTGTTTTGATATTTCAACATACCAATCAGCATAATCATGCCATACAAAATCATATATTTCTCTAGAGGCTTCTCCTAGTTTGTATTCTTTAATATTATTTGTTGTATTTTTAATTAAGGTATTTAATTTGCTTATTATCCATTTATCAGCTAATGTTTTTGGTTTTTTGGTTTCTGGTTTATCTAAAAATTCTTTAATAAATCTATTAATATTAAATAGTTTATTTGCAAAATTTCTTGATGTTTTTGCTGTGTTTTCTGAAAATCTAATTTGTTGTTGTTCTAGGCTTGTTATATACATTAATCCAAATCTTGTTGCATCTGCTCCATATTTTTCTATTAATTCCAAAGGATCAATTCCTGTTCCTAAGGATTTGCTCATTCTTTTTCCTTCAATATTTAAAACCGTTGAATGAATATATACATCTGTAAATGGAATTGTTTTTAAAAACTCTAATGATGAAAATATCATTCTAGCTACCCATAGATAAATAATATCTTGTGCCGTTGATAAAAGAGTAGTGGGATAAAAATCTTTCATGTCTTGTGTTTTTTCTGGCCATCCTAAAACTGCAAAAGGCCACAAAGCGGAAGAAAACCAAGTATCTAAAACATCTGTTTCTCCCTTGATTGGTATTTTATGTCCCCACCACAATTGTCTGGAAATACACCAATCATCAATATTTTCCATCCAATCTAAATATATCTTTTTATATCTTTTAGGATAAAATTTAATTTTATCTTTTTTAACAGCTTGTATTGCTGGTTTAACTAATTTATCCATTTTTACAAACCATTGTTTTGATATTAATGGTTCTATTGGTGTGTTGCATCTATCACATAAAGATAAAGAATGTTCATAATCTTCTTGTTTTTCTAAAAGATTTAATTTTTGTAAATCTTCTAATATTTTGTTTCTTGCTTCTTTTATTGTTAGTCCAGCATATTGTTTACCATTTTCTGTGATTTTTCCATCTTCTCCAATAACATTAATTATTTCTAATTTATTCTCTTTTCCTATTTTATTATCTATAACTGAATGAGCTGGCGTAAGCTTTAATGCTCCTGTTCCAAAATCTTTTTCTACTAATCTATGAGAGATTATTGGAATTTCTCTATTTATTAGAGGTAATATTACTTTCTTTCCTATTAAATCTTTATATCTTTCATCTTTTGGATTAACTACTATAGCTGTATCTCCTAACATTGTTTCTGGTCTTGTTGTTGCTACTGTAATAAATTTTTTAGAATCTTTTAAAGGATATTTAATATACCATAATTTAGTTTTTTCTGGTTTGTATTTTATTTCAATATCAGAAATAGCTGTTGAACATCTTGGACACCAATTAACTATTCTTGGTCCTTGATAAATATATCCTTTTTTATGGTATTGATTAAATGCTGTTTCAACTGCTTTTGCATATCCTTTGTCTAATGTAAATCTTGTTCTTGACCAATCGCAAGAACATCCTAGTTTTTTTAGTTGGTCTATAATAATATCTATGTGTTTTTCTTTCCATTTATGAGTTAATTCTACAAACTTTTCTCTTCCAATATCATGTCTTGTTTTTCCTTGTTCTTTTAATTCTTTTTCTACTTTATTTTGTGTTGCTATTCCTGCATGATCTGTCCCTGGAACCCATAATGTTGGTTCTTGATTCATTCTATGATATCTAACTAATATATCTTGTATTGTGTTATTTAAAGCATGGCCCATGTGTAGAGCTCCGGTAATATTTGGAGGAGGAATAGTAACAACATATGGTTTTTTTCCTTTTTTTGGTTGAAAAAATTTACCTTTTTCCCAAAGGTTATAAATTTCTTTTTCTATTTTTTCTGGTTCATATGCCATGCCTTTATTATCTCATTTTTTATTTTATTCGTAAATTGGCATCTGCTTTAATTTTATGTAAGTTCTTTGGTTTTTTAGAAAATGCTGCTATTGCAATCATTGCTCCATTGTCTGTACATAATTTAAAATCTGGAATTAAAACATTTGTTTTTTCTTGAAATTGTTTTCTTAATTCTTTATTAGCTGCTACGCCTCCTGCTAAAATTACTGTTTTTGCCTTGTATTGTTCTTTTGCTTTTATTGTTTTTTTAATTAAAACATCTATTATTGCTTGTTGAGATTCTTTTGCTATTTCTTCTGTTTTGTATTTATTTTCTTTTACTTTGTGTAAAACAGCTGTTTTTAAGCCAGAAAAAGAAAAATCATAGTTTTTTTGATGAATCATTGGACGGGGGAGTTCTAATTTAGTTGTTTTACATTTTTCTGCTTGTTTTGATATTTCTGGTCCCCCTGGATAACCAAGATTTAATAATTTAGCTATTTTATCAAAACATTCTCCAGCTGCATCATCTCTTGTTTCTCCAATAATCTTATACTTTTTATCTATTAATATTAATTGTGTATGACCACCTGACACAATTAAAGCAATTGCTGGTAATTTTATTTTTTTGTTTATTGCTAATATATGTGCTTCTATATGATTTATTGGTATTATTGGCTTTTTATATTTATATGCCAATGCTTTAGCAAAATGAACTCCTATTAATAAAGATGGAATTAGTCCTGGTCCTGTTGTTACTGCTATAGCATCTATATCTTTTATTGTTTTATTTGCTTGTTTTAAAGATTCTTTTAAACATGGTTCTATGTTTTTTACATGTTCTCTGGCAGCTAAATTAGGAACAATTCCTCCATATTTTTCATGTATTTTTATTTGTGAGGAAACAATGTTTGATAAAATATTAAAATCACCTCGTTTAGAGGCTTCAACCACAGCTATTCCTGTATCGTCACAAGATGTTTCTATTCCTAGGATAATCATTTGATTTATATGTTTTTAGTGTTATTATATGTGTATAATAGCTTATTATTAATGTTTATACAATAAAGGTTGTTATTTTGTGAAAGGTTCGTATAGAAATGAATTAGGCAAAATTGTGTTGATTTTCTTTTATTATTTTGCTACTTTAACTATTAACTTGTAATTTTATGAAAAAAATAACCATTTTAATTATCGTACTTGTTATTTTTGGTGCAGGTTTTTTGTTGTGGCAATCCAAGTCTATGTTTCCACAAAAGAATTCTAAAAAGATTAATCAAGCTGATACTTGGCAGACTTATCGGGATGAAAAATTAGGATTTGAAATAAAACATCCGACTGATTGTAATTTTTCAACAGATATGGGAGGTAATATCACAGGTATCAGTGAATGCGAAAAATATACTACATTTCGTTTTGAAGAAATTCCTAGTATTCCAGATTTTAGTAAGTTCAATATTGAAGAAGTTTCTAAAATATATCATAAGGCAATGAAAGAGGACAATAATAAGAATAAGCCGGATAATAGATTTTTAAGTGACATAGAAGAAATAATAATAAACGGAATTAAGGTTTATCAATTTACTTTTGATTGGGCTGATTGCAAGTCTTTTAATAATGATTATTCATGTAATGGCGGTGGGCTTGTTGAAGAAAAAACAATTTTAACTTTTATGGAAAGCAATAGAAATAAAAAAATAAAATTTGAAATGTTTGAGAATGATAAAGTTGCAAATAAAATTTTATCCACTCTTAAACTTATAGATTAGAAAAATTAGCATAACTTTCGACTAACACGGTGTATCTAACTATATGAAATCGCAATTTAACATAAATTAATATACATGATTTTACTTCGTCATAATTTTTGCCATTGTTGATCATAAAAAATACGCATACATAGATACTTCATAATTCGAAATCAATGAAAAATAATAAATACAATTTAGCAGTAATTGGTGGTGGGCCAGCTGGAATGATTGCAGCAGGACATGCAGCAGAAAGGGGTTTTTCTGTTGTTTTATTAGAAAAAAACGAAAGTCTAGGAGTAAAGCTTTTAACTACTGGTAAAAATAGATGTAATATTACAAATGCAGAAGAAGATTTAAGGAAAATGATAGATGTTTATGGGAAAAACGGAAAATTCTTATACCCTGCTTTAAATAAATTTTCTAATAAAGATGTTATTAATTTTTTTAAGAAACATAGAGTTAAAATAAAAATAGAAAGAGGGGGTAGGGTTTTCCCTGTTTCAGATAGTGCTAGGGATGTTGTTGGTTGTTTAAAAAAATATTTAAGAAGAAATAATGTAAGAATCAGACTTAATAGTTCAGTTAAAAGAATAGTTTTTAAAAATAATAGAATAGATAAGGTTGTTTTAAAAGATGGTGAAAAAATTACTGCTGATAATTTTTTATTTTCAACTGGAGGTAAATCTTATCCTAAAACTGGTTCTACTGGCGATGCGTATAAATGGCTTAAACAAATGGGGCATACAGTTATAGAACCAAGACCAGCGCTTACGCCGATTATAGTAAAAGAAGAAATAGTTAAAAAGCTTGAAGGATTGAGTTTAAAAAATGTAGAAATAAGTTTATGGAAAGAACGCAAGCTTTATTCTTGTTTTGGCGAGGCAATTTTTACTGAGAATGGTTTAAGTGGGCCAATAGTATTAAATTTAAGTAAAAAAATAAATGAAAAAGATTTAAAGATAAAAATAGATTTTAAGCCTGCGCTTGATTATCCAACATTAGATAAAAGAATTCAAAGAGATTTTGAAGAACAAAAAAATAAACAATTTAAAAATAGTTTAAATAAATTATTACCAAAAAAACTTATTCCAGTTATAGTTGAATTATCTCGAATTAATGGAGAAAAAATGGTAAACGAAGTAACAAAAATTGAAAGAAAAAGAATAATTAAGTTATTAAAAGAATTTGAGCTTAGCTTTAAGGGGCTTGTTGGTTTTGAAAAGGCGATTATAACTTCAGGTGGAGTAGATTTAAAAGAGGTTGATCAAAAAACAATGAAATCAAAAATAATAGATAATTTATATTTTGCTGGTGAAATTTTAGATATTGATGGTCCTACTGGTGGATATAATTTACAAGTTGCATGGAGTACTGGTTATTTGGCTGGAGAGAGTGATTTTTTATAAGAAAGAGAAGCTGATCAAGTTTTTTCGTTTTTAATTGATGTTTTTATTTTTAGGATAATTTTATTTTATGTGTTTTTAGTGCTACTATTTATAATAGTTTAATATTGTTGATTGTACGGACTATTATATTTAATTTTTAAACTTACCATTAAAAAATTAAAAGAGCGTTGTGAAAAATTATCCATTGATAATTAAAAAAATTAAGGAACAATTTGCTATTTTAAAAGAAGAGCATTTTGTAGTTGCTCAAAGTGGTACAAATTATAAAGTTTTTATTTCAAATAATTATGTTATTCGTTTTAGAGACGACAATCCAAAGCTTTTATTAAGAGAAGTAAATTTTTTAAAACAACTTAATCATGTGTTAATACCAAAGATTTTGTTGTTTGGAGAAATTGATCAATCATTTTTTATGATTGAGAATCGACTTTCAGGAAAAACAATAAATTTAGTTTGGAAAAATCTTTCAATAAAGAATAAGAAAAACATTATTGAACAAGTTGTAAAATTTTTGCAGTATCAAAAAACACAAAAAAGAGATCATATTTGTTCAGTAAAAACTGGTAAAAAATATAAAAGATTTTTAGATTATCTCATTGATGGAATAAATGAAAAGATTGTTGATATTAAAAAATTTAAACAAACAAATGATATAATAAAAGATTTATTATTAATTATTAACAATCAAGAAATTAAAAGTTTATTTAATATTAAAACAAGGGCCACATTAATTCATGGCGATCTTATTATTCATAATTTGCTTACAGATGGAGAGAATTTAACGGGGGTTCTTGATTGGGAGCTGGCACTGTGGGGTGATTCTGATTATGATCTTTTCCGCCTTTTTTATTATAAAGAATGTGCTAAGGCATATAAAGAGCAAGGAATTGATAAAACATTTGAATTTGATTATATGGATAGATTAGTAAAGATGATTTTAAAATCTGATTTTGTAAAAAATAAAATATTGTTTCAAAAAAAATATCAATTAGTACGTGCCATTTTTTATATAAATGCGCTTTATTGGGCGATAAATTCAAGTAGTCCGAAAAAAAATATTAATGAAATTATAGTAGAATGGAATAAAAAAAGCGGGACTAAATATTTGCACATTTAATCCCGCAGGCTGTATTATTTACAGCTAGTTCGTTTGCCGGTGGATGACGTTCCTGATAATAGTGGTTTTACTTTTTTGATTTTGATTTTTTTTATTACAATTTTTTTCATCTATCTTACCTCCGTTTATAGAGCACAGGATTGGCGATTGCCTACCATTGTAGTTTTGTTTGACAGAAGATATTTTATGGCAAGCGCTTCAGTGACTCTACGATAGAAATTACACATGTCAGCAAAAAAATCTTCCTGACTTCTAACTACTGAACGAGAAACGACCTCTCTTGTGACATGACATTGCCCACCACATAGTCCTTCAATTTTACAGCCGGAACAGTATTCATTTGTTCCGGGGAAACGGTTTTTGACTATTTGTATTAAGTCACCTCCTTTGTCGAATATTTTATTAAAATTATTTATATGACCGACTGTTGTGGTTGTGTGGCCACATATTTTAATACTACCTTCTATATTAAATTCAAGAGATTTGCCTTGAACAGCGGCACAAAAAGCATAATTTGTAGATAAAAAATTTTCTGACGTAAGATTACGGAATGGAGAATCCCATGTTCCAAAAAAATCAATACCATATTTATTTGCATATTCTTTAAATTTTATAAGTTTTGATACTCGTTGTTCTACAGGAACATGCATTAAGTTAATTAGGTCGTAATCAAAAGCTATTGAAGTCATTTTTCTTTTAATCGCCAAATCAAGAATGTCTGTATTGATGAGCTCAAAATTTTCTTTTGTGACAGTGATACTGAATCCATCGAGAGGGTAGCCAATTTTTTCTAAAAGATCAAATTTTTTAATAATATCAGAAAACGTTCCACGTCCATTTTTTGTGATTCGGATAGCATCATTTGCCATTTTAGTACCATCAAGCGATGTTGCAATGCGAACTTGATATTTCTTAAGTATTTCAGCGATTTGTTTGGTCATAAGTATTAAATTTGTATTAATAGAGAATTCAAACGAAATATCATTTATTTTTTCACAGTATTTAAGTGCTTGTTTAATTGTGGGCCAATTGATTAGCGGTTCTGCATTTCCGAAATGAATCTTTCCATCAGTTTTTCCATGTTTTCTCATTAATACAATATATTGGTCTATGCATTGTTTTGCAGTTTTCCAAGTCATGTTGATTTGTGAAATTGTTTGTTGGTGTGTTGGTGGTTTTTTGCCAAAATTTGTTGTGGGTTGAAAATGAATACAGTGCGCACATCTTAAGTTACACGAATCACTTATTGCGAGACCAATTCGATCAATTGTTTGTTGTTTTTGCATTTGAATGAGTTGTTGTTCTCTTTTTTCTCGTAAGAACTTTTTTTCATCAAAACCCAATTTGGTGATAAAAAATATTTCAATAAATTCTTGAATAATGTCTTTTGGATCTTCATCGCAAATTTTAGAAACCTTCTCTATTGTAACTGGTTTTCTAAAAAGGTTTAAAAATCGTAAGCCTTCATTGTTGATAATTCGAGGATTGCCATATAGGGTGTGATAAATCATTTTTGTTTTTGATTTATGACTAGATATGATATGAAGATTTGGTGACAATTGATATTTTTGCTTTTCCATGTTTTTCTCCTTTGTTATTTTTATATTCAATTTTAAAAAACTATTTATATATTATCATTATTACACCACACTGTCAATCATTTTGGGGGGTTTCGAGAAGTTTTTAAAATGTTCACAAAATAATATTTTATAGAGCCTGTTTTAATTATTTGTGTTAAAAAAAATTAAGGATTTTTCAATCCTTAATTTTTTATATATATCTATTAAATCTTTATTTCAATATTTCTTGTAATTCATCTATTCCTAGAATTGCTTCAAAGTTACCAGCAGCATAAGCTGCTATTTCATATGGATCAAAGTTGAATATGATTCCTTGTTCTACCAAATTAAAGTTATTGTAATTTTCTGCTTTTGGTTCTGTTCCTGTTTCAAATAAAGAATCTGTTTCAATATTCTTTTTCTCAAATTCTGCTTTAAGCTTTTCTTTTACTAATTCTGATAGTTTTTCAAAATCACTTACTATATCTGTAATTTCTATTTTTCTATTTGTTTCTAAATCAAAGTTTAAAGAATAAGTATATGAATTAGGATGAGCAGCCCCAGCCATGCTATCTGAAATTACAAAATATATAGAAGCAATATTATCTAGTCTTCTTAAATTGTAATCCATCCAAAATCTACTATATGCTCCTTCTGGAATATTTTCTGTATCCCATGTTTCAAGATTTTTCTTAAATTCAGAAACAAATTTATCTATGTCTTGTTTAATCACATTGTTTATATCTATAAAGCTCTTATTTCCTTTAAATTCTGGATAAGATACATCTATGTATTGTTTCCCGTCTTTAACGTCTGTGATTCTTTTGGTTAGAGTATATGTTTCTTTGTCTGGTTGAATTGATTCTAAAAATTCATCTACTTTATCAAGCATTTGCGTATATTTATCAAAGTCTGTTGATCCGGGTTCAAATGGCATGTCCAATGGTTGAGAGGTTGTATAATATTTTTCTGCTGTTTGTGCAAATATTCGTGTGTTTGGTGTTGTTTCTAGTTCGAAGATATTAATGCTTGCTGGATAGCTTGTAACTATTGCTAATAAGGCAGTTGTTCCATCTTCTGCTAAATAATTAAAAACCGTTCCTCCTTCTCCTTGATTTGCTTCATAATAATTTTCCCATTCTTCTGGTATTGTAACTGTAAATCCATATATTTCATTTGTATATGTAATTTCTTCTGGTTCACTTATTTCTTCTATTTCTCCTTTATCGTTTTTAATAAAAAGAAAAAACCCCAACGCTACAAGGATGATTATAATTATAAAGATTAAAATTTGTTTTTTCATATGGTATAATAGTATCATAAGAATTAAATATTTTCAATAAAAACATGAAAAAAACATTAGAAAATTTAACAAAAGCCTTTATTGGTGAATCACAAGCAAGAAATCGTTATTCTTTTTATTCTAAAATTGCTAAAAAAGAAGGTTATGAACAAATAGCTGAAATATTTTTAATTACAGCTGAAAATGAAAAAGCACATGCTAAAAGATTATTTGAACACATTCAAGAATTAAAAGAAAATGATGAGATTAAAGTAGAAGCAACTGCTCCATTGTTTTATGGAAACACATTAGAAAATCTTAAAGCAGCTGCTAATGGAGAAAATCATGAACATACTCAAATGTATCCTGAATTTGCCGAAATAGCAGAACAAGAAGGATTAGATGTTATTTCTGCTAGATTAAAGGCAATTGCTAGCGCTGAACAGCATCATGAACAAAGATTTAAAAAACTAATTTCTGAAATTGAAGGAAATACTGTGTTTGAGAAAAATGAGGAGGTAGAATGGATTTGTAGAGAATGTGGGTATCCTCATAAGGGAATGACTCCACCAGAAAAGTGTCCTTCTTGTGATCATGCAAAATCTTTTTATCAAATTAAATGTGAAAAATATTGATTATATGAAGATATATAAATGTAATGTTTGTGGAAATATTGTAGAACTTATTCATGAAGGTAGAGGAGAATTGGTTTGTTGTGGACAGCCAATGGAATTATTAAAAGAAAAGAATCAAGATGAAGGACTGGAAAAACATGTTCCTGTTGTTGATGAAGATAAAATAAAAGTTGGTTCAATTCCTCACCCAATGGAAGATTCTCATTATATTGAATGGATAGAAGTAAATGGATGTAAAAAATATTTAAAACCAGGAGATAAGCCAGAGACTGAATTTAAACAAGGCAATGTGAGAGCCTATTGTAATATACATGGGCTTTGGAGAAAATAAATAGATTTATATATTAAAATAGCGGTTATGTACCGCTATTTTAAATTCTTGCAGACTACTGTATTAAGAATTTAAACCCCTTGATAAGAGAAATTAAGAGATGGTATGGAGTTATTTTGGGGTTAAACTATTAAGGTTTTATTACCGTTTTTATCAAAATAATCAATAATTTGAGGTTCAATAAAATTATTTAGAAATGACATGTTTGTAAATATATCTTTATATTGAAATTTCTTTTTTCCTTGTCTTGTCCTATATGCTGTATAAATTAAATCTTTATATTCTTTATCTAATTTCAATTTTTTGGATAGTTTATAAATTTCATCATAGGATACTACAAATTTTTTAAGCTTTAATATTTCTAAATCTCTTAATCCAAACATGCAAGATTTATAAAAAGTATAGTTAGCAGTAAATCTATCTCCATTTCTATATGAATGCATTGCATCAAAAGCACGACCAAGATTAAATCTTAAATCTTGGATTATGTCTAAAACTTTTATTGCTGGTACTTTAATACTTTCAATAATTTTTTCTCCTTTTAATGTTTTTCCTGCCTTAATTATTTCTTGTAGATAAATGGCTTTTTGGAATGGCGTATCTAATTTACCTTTAATAAAATCTTCATATTTAAAAGGATAAATATTAAACCCTTTTTCATTAATACTTTTCTTAATCTTGCTTCTGTTTACATATTTATTTTTTTTAATTAAAACACCAATTTCATAATCGCTTCTACTCAAATAGTCGGTCCTTGCCCTAGAACCATAAAGAAATATTGAGACAGGATTACATAATTTTTCTATTTTATCTAAAACAATATCTAATCTCATATACTTTTATTATATCAAAAAACCGCTAAAAAAGCGATTTTTTAAACCCAATAGCGCCACGGGGAATCGAACCCCGATTACCAGATTGAAAATCTGGCGTCCTAACCGTTAGACGATGGCGCCATAATATTTAATATAACAGATTTGTTTGTTTTTAGCAAATTGTTTGTTATGTGGTATAATAAAAAAATAAATATTTTAAAGATATGTTTCCTAAAAAATCAATTGGTCTAGATGTTTCTGATCACACAATTGAAGTTGTTGAATTACAGAGAGGTGGTAATAAAATGAAGGTTTTGAAAATTAATAGGGTTAAAATAGAACCTGGTATTATTGAGCATGGAAGAGTAAAAAATTCAGAAAAATTAATTTTAATTCTTAGGGCATTATTTAAACAAGCAAGACCTAAATCTATTTTTATTAATAAAATAGCATTTGCATTACCAAAGTCTCAAACCCATATTAAAGTATTAGAAGTAAAATCAACAACAGAAAAAGATTTAATTAGCGTTGTTGAAGAAGAGGCTATTAAAGTAATTCCTTTAAATAAAGAAGATTTAGTTTTTTCATATAAATTACTTAACAAGACAAAAGAAAGTGTTGAGGTTTTATTGGTTGCAGCTTCTAAAAAAATTATTTTAGAATGGCAAGATGTTTTTAATAAATTAGGAGTTAATATTGATTTTTTTGATATTGAAGTATTAGCTAGTTTTAGAGGCTTAACAGAATTACCTGAAAAGCCTTTTTGTATTGTTGATATTGGTGCTTTTTCTACAAATATTAGTATTTTTAATTCTTTTGGGTTGCGTTATTCTTATTCTATTAATATTGCTGGTAATAGTTTTAATAAGGAGCTAATGAATTCTTTGGGTATTAATAAAGAGCATGCAGAGGGACAAAAAATTAAATTTGGTCTTTCTGATAAAAACAATCCTGTTTTTCCGGTTTTAATTAATGTTTTAGAAAATATTTCTAATGAGATAAAAAATTCTATTAAATTTTTTGAAGAAAAAACAAATAAAAGAGTTAAAAATATTATTTTAATTGGTGGTTCTAGCAAATTAAAAGAGATTGATAAATATTTTTCTTCTAGTCTTGGTTTAAATGTTATTTTGGGTAAGTCTGTTTTATATAAATCTAATTTAGCCAGTGAATATATTGGTGCAATTGGTGTAGCTTTAAGAGGATTGGATAAAAAATGGGATAGAGACCCTTATTTGGATTTGGAAAAAAAAGAAATTATTAAAAAGAAAAAACTTGAAGTAGATGAAGCTATTAATAAAGAATTTGTTGTTAAGAAGAAAAATAATAAATCAATTATTTTAATTGTAATTTTAATAATTATTTTAATTGGTATATATTTTTGGTATATGGATTCTAAAAAGGTTGATAAACAAGAAGAAATTAAAATAGAACAAGAAGAACAATTAAATGAAATTATTGAACAAGAGCCTATTATCGAAATGATTGTTATAAAAGAAACAGAAACTGGGTGGTTAAATGTTAGAAAGGGTCCAGGAATAGATTATGAAATTTTAATGAAAATTTATCCAGGAGAAGAATATGAATTATTGGGTCAAGATAAAGATTGGTATAATATTAAAATAGAAGATAAAGATGGTTGGATTTTTGGAGATTATATAATTAAAAAATAGTTATTTTTAAAAATTAGTAATTATTGTATTACTGATTTTTTTATTTTAGAATTAACTTATGCGGGGTTAGTATAATGGTATTATACTTGCTTCCCAAGCAAGAGACGCGAGTTCGATTCTCGTATCCCGCTTTATGGATACATTTCTATTTATTTATATTTCATAAAAAAGCCAGAAGAAATTTTAAAATACAGATTCGTTTACAAGTTGTTGACAAGTTGATTTTTTTATTAGTATAATGTACTTGTAAACAAAATAATTATGGATATTAAAAAATTAATTTTAGAAAAATTAAAAAAAGAAAAAAAGATTAAAGTTTCTGATATTGTTAAAGAAACTAATTTTAGTCGTGCATATATTCATAGATTTTTTAAAGAATTACAAAATGAGAAAAAAATAGTTTCTATTGGTAAAACTAAAAAAGCTTTTTATTTTTTAATTAATGAAAAAAATATAAAAAGACCATTGGCGTTTCGTAGAGCGTTGATTAATCAAGGTATTTTAGAGGATTTAATTTTAGAAGATATTAGAAAAGAAACAGATATTTTTAGAAATTTAAATAAAAATGTTTCTAATATTTTAGAATATGCTTTTACTGAAATATTAAATAATTCTATTGAGCATTCAGAATCAAAAAAAATATTGATTGAGATTAATAAAACATTAAATTTTATTAGATTTCAAATAACAGATTGGGGGATTGGAATCTTTAACGACATTAAAAGAAAATTCAAGCTTAAAAACACGTTTAGCGCAATAGAACATTTATTAAAAGGAAAACAAACAACTAAGCCCAAAAAACATTCTGGTGAGGGAATATTTTTTACATCAAAGATTGCAGATGAATTTATTATTAAAAGTCAGAGCAAAAAATTAATCTTCGATAATAAAATTAATGATATTTTTGTTAGAAATTCAAAAAAAACAAAAGGAACAAAAGTTTCTTTTGAAATTTCTATTAATTCAGAAAAAGATTTATCTAATGTTTTTAAAGAGTATTCTAATGAAAATTTTTCTTTTGATAAAACAAAAATTATTGTTAAGTTGGTTAAATTAGATGGTGATTCATATATTTCTCGATCTCAAGCTCGTCGTTTATTGTTTGGGTTAGATAAGTTTAGTAGAATAGTTTTCGATTTTAGGGAAGTTGATTCGATCGGTCAATCTTTTGCTGATGAAATTTTTAGAGTTTGGCAGAAAAAAAATAAAAAAATTAAATTAGAATTTATTAACTTTAATGAAAATGTAATGTTTTTTATAAAAAGAGCAATTAGGCCCATGTAGCTCAGTTGGTTAGAGCAACTCTTTCGTAAAGAGTAGGTCGTCTGTTCGAATCAGACCATGGGCTTATTGTTGTAATATTTTTTTTAAGATATAATTAAGTTAATGGATGTTCCAGAAAAAATCAAAGAATTAGAAAATAAAATCCTTCAAATGAAGGACTGTCTTTGACTTAGTTAGTAAAAAACAAAAAATTATTCAATTAGAAATTTTAGTTGGTGAAAAAGATTTTTGGGATAATCCAAAAAAGGCAGCAGAAATTAGTGAAGAATTATCTGATTTGAATGAACAGGTTAATTTTTGGGAGGGAATAGAAAAAGAAGTTTCTGATTTAAAAGGATTGGTTGATGTTGATGGAATTGAAAAAGAAATTGTTGCTTTAGAAAAAAGATTTTCTGAAGAAGAATTTAAAGTTTTTTTCTCTGGTGAATATGATAGAAAAAATGCTGTAATTAGTATTTTTTCTGGAGCTGGTGGAACAGAAGCACAAGATTGGGCTGAAATGTTAATGAAAATGTATATTGCATATATTGAGAAAAAAGGATTTAAATATAAAATACTTGATATATCTAAAGGACAAGAAGCTGGTATTAAAAGCGTTGTTTTAGAGGTTATTGGTTCTTATTCCTATGCATATTTAAAAGGAGAAAACGGTGTTCATAGATTAGTTCGTTTATCACCATTTAATTCTGATAATCTTAGACATACTTCTTTTGCATTAGTTGAGGTTTTGCCTGAATTAGAAGTTGAAGACGATATTGAGATTAAAGACGATGATTTAAAAATTGATACATTTAGAGCTTCTGGTCCTGGTGGCCAAAATGTAAATATGCGTTCTACTGCTGTTCGTATCACTCATTTGCCTTCCAAGATAGTTGCTTCTTGTCAGAGTGAAAGGTCACAGGCACAGAATAAAGAAAGAGCTTTTAAATTACTTTATACAAAGCTTTATCAAAAAAAGCTTTTACAAGACAAAAAAGAAAAAAAACAAATTCGTGGAGATTTGCCTTCTGTAGAATGGGGTAGTCAAATACGTTCTTATGTATTACATCCATATAAAATGGTAAAGGATCATAGAACTGAGGTTGAAAGTTCTGATCCAGAATCTATTTTAAATGGTGAATTAGATAAATTTATTGAGGCTGAAATAAAATTATGATAAATTTTAACAAAACATCTAGGTATTATGGTGATTATTGTGCTTTAAAGGACATTTCATTTAGAGTAAAACCTAAAGAGTTTGTTTCTATTGTTGGAAGATCTGGTGCTGGCAAAACCACATTATTAAAACTATTATTAAAAGAAGAAAAAGCAAGTTCTGGAGAAATACTTGTTGATGGTAAAAACATAGATGAAATTAAAGAAAAAGATGTTCCTAATTACAGACGTAAAATTGGTTCAATTTTTCAAGACTTTAAATTATTACCAAATAAAACAGCTTATGAGAATATTGCCTTTGCAATGGAAGCAGGCGGTAGAACAGATGAAGAAATAGCTGAAGATGTTCCTCAAATATTAAATTTAGTTGAGCTGGCTGATAAAGCTGATAATTTTCCTTATCAAATGTCTGGAGGAGAAAAACAAAGAGTAGCTATTGGTAGGGCATTGGTTCATAAGCCAGATATTTTAATGGCTGATGAGCCTACTGGTAATTTGGATCCTTTGCATACTTGGGATATAATTAGATTATTGTGTAGAATCAATGAATTAGGAACAACTGTTCTTTTAGCTACACATGATAGAGAAATAGTTAATGCATTAGGTCGTAGAGTAATTAGTTTAGATCGTGGCCAATTGATTCGTGATGAAGAAAAAGGCCGCTATATTGTATAATGTTTGAAGGTTTTAAAAGAATATTTAAATGGGGTTTAAAAAACTTCTGGAGAAACGGTTGGTTATCAACCGCTACTGTTTCTATTATGTCTTTAACCCTTCTTGTTATAACAGTCCTTTTAATGTTAAATGTTGTGGCTAATGTTATTTTAGAAGAATTAGAGAATAAAATTGATATTAGTGTATATTTTAAATTAGATACATCTGAAACTGATATTTTAAAAGTTAAAGATCAATTAGAAAAACTAGAAGAAGTAAATAGTATTACTTATGTTTCGCAAGAAGATGCTCTTGTTAAATTTAAAGAAAGACATAAAGACAATCCTATTCTTTTACAAAGCTTAGATGAATTAGATGTTAATCCATTAGAGGCTAGTTTAAATATTAAAGCCAAAGAAACTAGTCAATATGCAAGTATTAATCAATTCCTAGAAAGTGTTTATTATCAAGAGATTATTGATAAAGTAAATTATATGCAGAACAAGGATGTAATTGAGAAGTTAAATAAGATTGTTACTGATGTTAAAGCTGGTGGCTTGATTTTAACTCTTCTTTTAGCTTTAATTGTATTTTTGGTTACATTTAATGCTATTCGTTTGGCTATTTATTCTTCTCGCGAAGAAATAAATATTATGAGATTAGTTGGTGCAAAAAATTGGTTTATTCGTGGCCCATTTCTTGTAGAGGGTGTTTTGTATGGGGTTATAGGAACTGTTGTTTCTTTGCTTGTTCTTTATCCTGTGTTTTACTTTTTATCACCAAAGCTTTCTGGGTTTTTACCAATTGAAGATATTTTTGGATATTTTCAAGATAATCTTTTAGCATTTTTCTTTCTTTTATTGGCTGTTGGTATTATTTTGGGTGGTTTTAGTTCATGGTTTGCTGTTAGAAAATATTTAAGAAGATAGTTATTGAAAATATCTTTATTTTGTTTTAACCTAAGATTATTAGGTTTTTTATTTTGCCGGGTGGTGTAATGGCAGCACGCAAGGTTCTGGTCTTTGAAATCTAGGTTCGAGTCCTAGCCCGGCAGCACTATACTATATTCCCGATTTTCCGTTCCGTTTTGCGCCTCGCCGCTTCGCGGCTCGGCGCTGAAATGGGGCAAATTTCCGAGTATTTTCCACGCACCGCGTGGAAAATATTTTATAGTTTGGTCTGTCAAAACAAGGTTCGAGCCGACTTTTTTGAGAAATTCGGCTTTTTCTGCCAAGTCGGTGCCGGAAGCCGCATTTTTAGCTTCATTTGAGACCAGAATGAAGTTTTTGGCCGGTTCGAGCCATGAGTACCCCTTTTGCTGAAAAACCTTCAATTTCTCTGAAATCTCAATCTTTTGATTGAGGATTTTTTGTTTCTTTTCAGCGTATTCTTCGGTAGATATGGTTTCGGAAAGTTGAAGGTCTAAAAGTTTATCCAGCTTATCTTTACATTCATTGATTTGAGATTTCAGATTTTGA
>Ga0180009_10001340_pt1 | contig 30565 bp, 22 predicted proteins | sample OS_PC_MetaG_FD_123537 | JGI IMG/M metagenome (GOLD analysis project Ga0180009, IMG submission 123537) | Groundwater microbial communities from the Aspo Hard Rock Laboratory (HRL) deep subsurface site, Sweden - OS_PC_MetaG | ecosystem: Environmental > Aquatic > Deep subsurface > Groundwater...
CGAAATATTTACTCATTGTTAAATTTTTATTTTCACAAATAATGTTTTAAAATAAAAAACCCCGCAGATATTTGCGGGGTTTTATTTTTTCCGTGAGCGCGGGTGGTCTCGAACCACCGACCCTCTGCTTAAAAGGCAGATGCTCTACCACTGAGCTACGCGCCCTACTGTCAAAAAATTTAGACCACTAATATAAAGGTTCATTTTTAAAGATACAACCAATGTTTGAACTTAAAATAATATTTTTAGAGGAAGGACTAATTATTTTCCCCGGAAAAAAGACTTTGGCTGTCCTTTTTGTTTACAATACAGTCAAAAAGAGTACTATCGTCGCCGGTAACCTTGGTATTCTCACGAATGGCGAAAATTGTTATTTCCGAATCACTTCTTGTAGCCCGTATTTTTTGAGCAAACATTCTTTCGTTTAATAATGGAAGGTTTTCGCCTAAACAGACTATTTTAGGCTTTTCTTTCATAAAAATCTGAAGTCCCTCGGCACCTGAATCGCTTTCTAATATTTTAAAATCATTCTCTAACTGTTTCCTAAAATTTTCTCTGAACTCAATATCAGTATCAACAATCAATATTTTTTCTTTCTTTTCCCCGTTAGCTTCGGCAAGTCTCTCTCTTTCTTCTTCCTCTTTCATTTCTTTAATTTTTTCAAATATTTCTTTAAGACGCACATAGGTTTCATCATACATTAAAGGTTTTAATACGTAATCAATTACTCCTAAATTCATTACCTTTCCAACCACGTCCCTTTCTCTTACCGCTGTTAGCATAATAATGGGTACATTTTTGAAGTTTTTATCCCCTCTTATTGCCTGAAGAGTCTCAATACCGTTCATTACCGGCATTGTAACGTCAAGGAAAACCACTTCCGGATTTTCTTCTTTTAATTTTGACAAGCCGTCTAAACCGTTAACCGCGGTAACAACTTCACAATGAAATTTTTTCATGAGCAATCTGCTAATAAACAAATTTACATTCGGATCATCATCAACAACTAATACTTTGTACATTTTTTCCCTGGATCAATTCTGATTTAAAAGTGTACACAATTTAACAAAAAAAAGCATTTATTTGCTATATTGTATAAATAATTTTGGTAATTACTATTATCGGAATAACTTTAGAAAATTTGAATGCGAATTAGCTGTATCAATATTTTTTAACGTCTATTTTGTTATATTATTTAGGAATTAAATCAGACTTTTATGGGAATAAATTCGCAAATTTTAATAGTAGACGACGATGAAACCTTATGTTATCTCTTAAAAGAAGAGTTAATTAATGAGGGATTTAAAGTTGATATTACTTACGACGGCAAATATGCCATTCAAAATATCAAGAATAAAAATTACGATTTGCTACTGCTTGATCTTGAAATGAGTGAAGTTTCAGGCGAGGAAGTTCTCGATTTTGTAAAAGAAAGTTTCCCTGATTTACAGGTAATTGTGCTTACGGCCAAGTCTGAAATGCGCACAGCCATTGACTGTATAAAAAAAGGCGCATATGATTTTATTACAAAACCATATGAGTTCAGCCAGCTTTTAATAATTATTAATAGGGCTATTGAACATAAAGAACTTATTGTAAAAAACAGACTATTGTCCGAAAAGATAAATCAGAATACTCCTCATCAAATAATCGGCGAAAGCAGGCAGATAAAAGAAATCATTAATCTAGCCGAACGCGCCGCTAAATCGGATTCAAATATTTTACTTGAAGGCGAAACCGGAACTGGCAAAGAATTATTCGCCGAGTTTATTCATAAGAATTCCGAAAGAAACGATAAACCTCTTGTCGCCATTAATTGCGCATCACTGCCGGATCAATTAATAGAAAGCGAATTATTCGGATTTGAAAAAGGAGCGTTTACGGATGCAAAAGCTTCTAAACAGGGTCTGGTTGAAATAGCCAACAGAGGCACTTTATTCCTGGATGAAATAGGTGAACTAAGTTTAATACTTCAGCCAAAACTATTACGGTTTTTAGAAAAAGGAGAGTTTAGAAGAATCGGCGGAGTGTCAAATTTAACTTCGGATGTTCGTGTTATAGGAGCGACAAATAAAAATTTAATGGAAGAAGCCGATAACAAAAATTTTAGGAAAGATCTACTTTTCAGATTAAATGTAATAACGCTTACAATACCTCCTTTAAGAGAACGCGGAAGCGACGTATTAATTTTAGCAAATTATTTTCTAGATAAAAAATCTCCACTGCGGGCAAAAAAAGTTCTTTCTCCCGAAGCCGAAAACAAATTATTAAGTTATGAATTCCCGGGCAATGTTAGAGAACTTGAACATATAATTGAAAGAGCGATTATTTTTTCAGAAGATAATATTATTCAGGCTAAAGATCTTTACTTGCCGAAAATAAACGGACAAGAGTTTGTTTATGAGGGGAATGAAAAAGAAATTCTTCCTATGGACGAAGTTGAAAAAATGCATATTAAAAAAGTGCTTATACACCACGAATGGAACAGAGAAAAATCCGCCCACGATCTGGGAATAAGTTTAAAAACTCTTTATACAAAAATCAAAAAGTACGACCTGAAGTAAAATGAAATCTCAAGACGATAAATTAAAAGAGTTTAAAAACATTTCTCATGATATTCAAAATATTATTTCTGCAATTACCAACAATGTTAAGCTTTTAAAACAAAATATTGATCCTTCGGAATCTGCATTCAAATATATAAATCAAATTGAGAATAATTCGTTGCGTGTTTCCGAGATCATCAATGAATTTTTATCTCAAAAAGAAACTCAGAAAAGAATAATTAATTCATCTTTTCTGTTTGAAGATTTAACAGCTTCATTTGCAAATACATTACCTTCCGGAATAAATTTTTCTTTCAAGAGCGATGAATTAAACGCTGCTATTTATGGAAACTACACAGAACTTTTCCGGGTTTTTTTTAACTTATTAATAAACGCGAAAGAAGCCCTTTCCCAAAAAGGAAAAATTCAATTTGAGAAAAGGCTTACTGATGACAATAAAATTGTTTTTATAGTTTCAGATAATGGACCTGGAATTCCAGCTGAATTAGTTTCTAAAATTTTTGAAGGCGGTTTTTCGACTAAGGATAAAGGCCGTGAATCAGGTATGGGTTTAGGTATTGTAAAGAATATTATTGAAGCACACAGCGGATTCATTGAAGTAAAAAGCGAACAATTCCGAAAAACCGAATTTAGAATTTCACTCCCGGTTTATATTGAAAATAGAACCGGCGGATTGAATAAAAAAGTACTAATTGCCGACGACGACGACAGCTTAAGGGAATCGCTGGCTGATTTATTTGACTCATATAACTATGATACAATTCAGGCAAAAGACGGCAAAGAAGTAATTGAGTTATTAAATAAGAATGAAATTGATATACTTATAATCGATAAAAATATGCCGAAGAAAGACGGTATAAAATGCATTTCGGAAATTAGAAATACAAACAGCAGACTTCCTATTATTCTCGTCACGGGAATTAATCTTGATCTTTCGGAATTAAGCGAACTTGAATCAAACAAAGGGGCTAATAAAATTATATTAAAGCCGTATGACTTTGTTTATCTAAAAGAAATCGTAGATTTATTAACCGTTTAATTTATCTTTGCTGCCGCTGTTTATATCAATCATTCTTAAGTCATTTACATAAGGGGTAAAAACAGGTTTTCTAATTGATTTCAGTTTTTCAAGCACTTCTATAATTTCTTTTGTGGCTCCGTCAATAAAATTAATTCTTTTAAGCACTGCCTCTCTGGATATTTCTTCTTTATTAATTTCTCTTCGAAGCGCCGCGGTAGATAAGTTAATTAATGTAAGCGGCTGCTTAATTTCATGGTTCGCAGTTATCACAGTAGCTGCATAGGTATTAATTTTTTCAATTTCCAAAAGAAGTTTGCTTGATTCTCTGAATTTCAAAGCGGAATTAATTCGAGACAAAAGTTCAATTCTGTTAAACGGTTTTTTTATATAATCAAACGCACCAGATTGAAATCCTTTCTTCAGATCATTTGAATCTGTTAATGCTGTTAATAAAATAACAGGGATATCTCTTGAAGCTTCGTCGCTTACAACTTCTTTGCAGACTTCAAATCCTGAAAGCCCGGGCATCATTACGTCAAGTAAAATTAAATCAGGCATTTCTTCTTTAACTTTTTTTAATCCGGCTTCACCGTCGTATGCGGTTATAACTTCATAGCCTTCATGTTCTAACCTGTCCTGAAGAAGGAATACATTATCAGGCTGATCGTCAACAACAAGTATTTTACTCATTTATTTTTCTCAATAATTTATTCATATAATTTTTTAATTTAGTTTTTAATTCGACAGTCTTCACGGGTTTTGTAATTAAATCATTAAAGCCGTTTTTCTCAATCACCTCTTTATTATCAAGCATGGCGTAAGCAGTAAGCGCTATTACGGTTAAGTTTTTTAATTGTTCATTCTCCCTTATTCTCCTAATTGTTTCGAATCCATCCATCTGCGGCATCATAATATCAAGCAAAACAATATCCGGAACTACATTATTCAAAAATAACAAACACTCTACGCCGTTTTTTGCAAAAAATGTTTCAAACCCAAGATCATTAACAATTTCGCCCACAGTAAAAAGAGTATCATTATCATCATCAACTATTAGCACCTTCCCTTTTCTTAAGGCGCTGGAAGTTATTCCTGTCCTGTCATCATTTGACATTTCTTTTTTTGAACCTTCATGCGAAAGGTCAAAAATGTTCTGTGGATCTGATGAGATTTTTAGTCTATCTCTAATAACCTTTAGAACGTCCATCGGGTGGTGATTTTCTCTTGCGACAAGTTCATTAATTTTAGCTATTAATTTTTCCGAAACATCTTTATGAGTTTTATTCTCAAGCTCAAAAATTATAGGAATTTTTCTTGTTGTCCTGTTCTTTTTTAATTCGAAATAAAAATCGATTCCTTTAAAATTATTTGCGAATATATTTATAATTATTAAGTCATACATTTCCAGAGAAGCAATATTTGTTAAATCGGAATAATCTATAATAAAATCATATGACTGATCATTATCCGATTTTTTTACTTTTTTAATTTCCGAGAAGAATAATATGTTTTTATAGTTATGAGAAAAAGGAATAATATTCTCAAGATTGAAATTTCCATTAGCAATAATATATTTAAGTACACTGAATCCATAACCAACTTTTCTTATTTCATCAATCGATGTAATAAGCACGGGTGTATTACTGAAATTCCCTGTTTTATTTATCTTAGAAACAAACTCCCAAGGAGTTATATCGCGAATATTTACATCCATTATGATTGCCGACGGCGTTTCAATTTTAATAAATTCCAATGCATCGTTTCCGCTATCAAATATTTTTGTTCCGTAATTATTTGTATTAAGATAATCGCCAATCAGATTTTGTACCTGCTTATTGCTGTTTACAATTAATACAAATTGAGCATCTCTATTATCCTCAGTTAAAGCAACCGCAGATAATTCCTTAACTTTTACATTTGCCAAATTTTCTTTAATAATATCGGGAATTTTTAATAAGAACCGAGAGCCTTCCCCTGGTGTGCTTTCGACATTTATAGTACCGTTTAATGAATTAATATATCTTTTGCAAATAGCCAGTCCTAATCCCGTTCCGCCGTAATTTCTTGATATACTCGAATCCAATTGTTTAAATTCATTAAATATTACCGATAAGTTGTTTGATTCGATTCCAATTCCTGTATCTCTAACAACAATTTCCAAATCACGGCCTTCGGAATAAAACTCGAGATTTATCTCGCCTTGTTCCGTAAATTTAACAGCATTGCCTAAAAGGTTAATAACCATTTGTTCAATTTTACTTTTATCGCTTTCGATAATTTTATCGTTGGCAAAATTATACGATAGGAAAAAACTTAATTTCTTTTCATCAACAAGCGGAGTAATAAAATTAAATATGTCTGAAGCAAAATCTTTTAATGAAAACTCTTCAATTTTGAGATCAACAATTCCTGACTCGATTTTTGAAAATTCAAGGATATTATTTATTAATGTTAATAATTTATTCCCGTTTCTTAACACAATATTAAGCCGGTCTTTTGATTTAATTGACGAAGAAGAATCTTTAATTACAAGCTCCGTAAGACCAAGTATTGAATTAAGCGGAGTTCTAAGTTCGTGCGACATGCTTGCAAGAAAATCAGATTTTACCTTTGTTAATTCAACTGCTTTTTCTTTCTGTTTTTCCAACTCCTCGGCATTCTGTTTCAATTTTCCGTGAAGCTCCAAAAGCTGTCTGTTCTGTTCAGTTATCTGCTCATTCTGCAAATGATACTGTTCGTTTAATTTTCTTAACTCTTCGATAAAATTTTCAAGCTGTTCCAAGGCTTTTGCATTAGTCAAACCAACGGCCAGCTGTTCTTGAATTTTACCAATATAGTCTTTTACATTAATATTTGGTTTTTTCTCCGATGCAAGTTCAATTATTGCTATAACGTTTTTATTATAAATAACCGGGGCTACAAGAAGGTATTCAATTTTAATTTCCGCAATTCCGGTTTTGATAACGGGATTATTTTTATAGAAATCGAATTCCGCAATTTCTTTTTTCTTAATTACATTTTTATAGAATTCTATTTCACCGGAAGGTTTTATAACATTATCACTTATTCCGTATGAGGAAACCATTCGAAGCTGTTCATTTTCAACAAGATATAACAGCCCTAAAGTTAATCCGGTAGACGTAATTATTTTTGCTAAAGCTTGATCTGAAACTTCAATAAGCGAAGGATTTTTATTAAGCAGTGTTATGAATTCCGCGTAATCTTTTTCAGCCTTTTCTTTAGCCATTAATTTATCAAGCATCGCGTTAAAAGCTTCGCCGAATTTTCCTATTTCATCTTTTAAAATAATTTTTGTTCTGTGATTAAGATTTCCCTTACTAGTAATTTCAGCGGTTTCACTCAGTAAAGAAATTTGATTCCTTAACTTTGTTGTAAATATAAGAACGATAATAACAGAAAGAGCAATACTGACCGAGATAATTAGAAAAGCGATAAACCTCATTGTATCCCTAAACTCAGATGCTTCTCTGGAAACAGTGAATATTAAAAAACTCATTCTGCCGGACGGGGTTAATATATTGCTCGGCGTATAAATGGAGGCGAGGAAATCGGTATTTTGAAGTTCTTCGCCTGAAAGATCAAAGTTGTTTTTATACTTTAATAATGAGTATGCGTTTTCAATGTAAATATAATTTGATTGATTTAATTTCGCGTTTGACACATCCAACAATTTATTATCAACTATGAGGGAAATATCGGCTTGAATTTTTTTTGATATTTCGGTTAAAAGCTTGTCCGTAATAATAAATCCATAATAGAATGTTTCCCCATTTAGGTTTTTATATTTAAGAATAACATTTTTATTATCGGACAAAAACTGGTTTAGCGTAACACCAGTGCTTGTTATATAGTTTTTCGATTTATATTTTTTCTGATTAATTATATTGTTGTCGATAAGCGTAAAAATAAAATCAACTTCTTTGCCGGCGATATCTAAAGAGTCCAGGTTTTCGCTGCTTGAGATTATTTTTTGAAAATCGTCATCTACCTTTTCGATTTGAAGCTGAAAAGAAAACACAAATAGGTTTGTAGAATTAAGAAGTGTTTTTGAGTGCTGCGTCTGCAGAAAAGAATTAGCTAAAGAATTATATATTATTGTAGAAGTAAAAGAAACAAAGGCTACAACCGTTAAAATTATCAGTAAAATTCTGGCATTGATTTTCATTTTTCGTTTTGCAAAACTTTTCTAATTGTAATTATCAGCTCATCCAAATCATACGGTTTGCTGATAAAGTCTGCAGCTCCGAGCCGGGCAGAATCAATAGCGCTTTTAACATCGGCATAAGCGGTTAGCACAATAACTTTTATATCAAACAGCTCTTCGTGCAGTTTATTAAGGACATAAAACCCGTCTTTTCCGGGCATCTTTAAATCTAGTAGTAATAGATCAACCTTATTATTACTTATAAATTTAAAAACGTCGTCGGCATTAGTAACAAAATTGGAATTATATCCTATTTCAACAAGTTCTTCGGAAAGAACAGAGCACAAATTTATATCGTCATCAACTATTAAAATTGATTCCATTAATTAATTTTCCTTCTGTTCCTCTGTTTCTTCTAATTTTTTTGTTTTAAATTTTTCGATAATATCTTTATGTTCGTTTCTTAAATCATTAATTGCGTTAACTTTTTTCTGATTAACTCTATCCTTAAGTGTAGGTACAATTTCGGCCTTAATAAGAATTATTACTTCTCTTTTACTAATTTGTTTCTGATCGTATCCCGTTAAATATCTAATTCCAAATACCCACCAAGGCAAATCCTTCAAAATCGGAATTCCTCTTCTAACATCAGTTTCTTCGTTTACAAATAATCCGCCTATAACGGTTTCTTCACCGTCAAGCATTAAAACATCGGTAGTCGCCTTAGTTTTTCTTATTTCAGTTGTAAGATCGCCGGGCTGAGCCGAACTTCTTTCAACATCCAATTTAAGCAGCACATAATCTACGTCATCTTCATTATAGATATAAGGAGATACTTGAATAATTGTACCGGTTGATATAAATACATCGATAACATTGCCTGCAAAGTCTCTTTGTTTTATTGATATATCCGACCCGATTTGAATTCTTCCGTCTTGTTTATTTCTTACGGTAACGGAAGGACGGGAAATAATTTCTCCTAAATTTTCAGTTTCAAAAAATCTGAACAAAGCGGTAGCATTGCCTTTAAATTCACCAATTTCAAATTCAGATGAAGTACCTGTTGTAAAATCAGGAGGAGTTAGTTCTGTGCCTGTTCCTTCGGTAGCGCCTGCTGAAAAAGTCTGAAAGTTAGTTCCTATTGAAAGTCCGGATTGAGAAAGCAAGAACTGCCAATTTATTCCGCGTTCTCTCATTTCAGTAATATTCGCTTCAAAAAATACAGCTGAAATTTTCACTTCTCTTTCCGCGACTGAAGCATAAATCTCTTCCGAAAGCTGTGTTTTCCCGATTTCTCTACTTTTAAGAATTATGACTTCGGGTTTTTCTTCAAGAATTAAATTCTTAACCTGACTTAAAATCGACAGGGCCTTCATGTAAGGCATTTTATTTATTTCAATTCCAATCGGATCAATATTTTCAGAAGTAGTAACTACCTTTCTGCCTGTAAGTTTTTCGCTAACCTGACTTATTACTTCTATTGCCTGGTTAAACGGTATGTCTTGCGAAAGAGTTACCAATTCTTCCGGATTATTATAACCGCTTAATTCTTTTTCAAGAAGTTTTTGAGCGCTAACTTGAAAAGCAGCAGCGGTTAAAAACAAAATTATAATAAATCTTTTCATTGTATTTTTCTCTTATTATTTTCTTTTGCAAGAGTTAATTCCACTTTATCAATTATCCCTCCCTTATTAAGGATAAACCGAACAGTGCTATTGTCAAAATCTATTTCAGTCAAATAACCTAAATATACCTGATCGCCTTCCCAAAGCAAATATGTTGTGCCTTGTCCGTCAGCAATAAATGCGCCGTCCGGAATTAAAGCAAGCAGCGTAGCATTTTGAACGTCGAGAAGATTATCGGTATTAGGAGGTATTTCATTTCTAATCAACGGATAGAAAATGTCATATATTGGATTAGGAACAAGACTATTTTCTTTAATAACCTTAGAGGCAAAGTCCGCGTTAAACGAATAATAAACCGCGACAGAAATTTTATAGTTTACCAAATAGTACGGATTTTTTTCATCGTCGACTTTCACAAAATCGTTAAAAGCTACCATCAAAATCTTCTTAAGTTCCTTGCTTTGTTCAATTGCATAAATCAGTTTGTATAAGTCGTTAAAAAAAGCGACACCGGATAAATCATATTTATAAAACATAAAATCACCGGCTTGTTTTGTATCCGTATATTCAATATTCACAAACGAATGAGGCGAAAAGCCGAAACTAACTTTATTAACAAAATCATAAAAACTTGACTGCGAAAGACTTACAGGTATATTAAACTTTCTTAGATTAAGAATTGAATCCAGTTCTGCCGATCTGGCCTTGAGCGCATTAAGCTGATCAATTAAATCTGCTGTATTATAAGCATTCAGGTTTAATTCTTTGATCTTATTTTTTCTTTCGTCAATGTCCCCTTTTTGCAGGACAAATGTATATAGACCGCTTCCAAGAACAATAAAAATCAGAATTGTAAGAATTATTAAAGTATTTTTAATTTTCGGATCCATCTTTCCCGGTCCGGTTGTTAGTAAGTTTAAAGTTTAGAATATATGAGAAAGCATTTTTATCACGCAGCGGATCATATAAAATATTTTTCAAAATTGCCGAGTTGCTGTAATCGGCAAACTCGGTTAAAGCACTTCTGGAAAGGGAATAACCTTTTATAGCAACATCCTGACTAAGTTCGGCTGCTTCAAGATTAGTAATCCAGAAATTCCGCCTGCGTTCAACAAAGGTAGAAATTCCGTCAAGAAGATTTCCCCAAACCTCTGTTCCTACCGTCGCGGAATCGAGTATGGCCTGAGTTTTATCAAAATTTGCTATTCTGCTTGCAATAGGATTAATCTGATTTACAAGTTCCTGGTTCTGCTGCTGAAGAATTGTAAGTCTGTTTACTTCCTGATCAAGTGACGCAAGCTCTTTATTATTAGCTAGTATGTGATATGTAAAATAAAATGTTGCCGCAAATATTAAAGGCATAACAGCGTAACTATGCCATCCGAATTGAAGGAATTTTTGGTTTTCATGAATGTAACGCGGCAGAATATTTATTCCGCGATATTCTTTTGCCTGTTCATCAAAATATTCAACAGCTGCGGCAACAGGAATAGAAAAAGAAGATATTTCTTTTTTTGCTTTGTCCTGAAGCTGGGATGTATCAATATTATCGAAAGTAAGTTCAGTTACGTTTGCTTCAGGAAATGTTCCGTAGAAAGAAAGCACAAGGTTTTCGGATCTGTCTTCACCGCAAAGAATTACATTATCCAGGCGAGGAATTCCGCCATTCTCCATTTCCAGAAGAATTTTAGAAAAATAAACATCGTAAGTATGAAGGTTTTGCGTGCCTATATCTAATGTAGTGCCGATATGTTTAAGTTTTTGTCCCTCAAGAAAAATTAATTTACTGTATTCTTTTCCAGTATAAATAATTAATGAAAAATCCTCGGGATAAAATTTTGTAGTTTTGGAAACATAATACGCTAGCGAAATTTCGGCGCTTTTAATTGTGCCAATAGTGTAAAATCTTCTATTGTTGTATCCGGCTAAAGAATTTACTAATGATACGCATGGTATTTCGCCTTCAACAAAAACCGCTAAAGTATGACCGCCGTTTAAGTCAATGCAGTCAATTGAATCTTTGGAGATATAAAAGCCTTTTGTTTCAAGAATATCTTTTAGAATAATATCAATAAGTTTGCTTTTATCTTCAATTCTTGCTCCTTCATAGATATGGTAATTAATAGCAGGTTCTGTAATAACAGGAACAAAGGTAGCCTGATTTAATTTAATATCGTTTAAAGAAGCCGCTATTGTTGTAAATTCTCCCCCTTTAACGTCGGGGCCGGAAGAAGGCGCGGCACTGTCGATATTATCAAATGAAATATCGTCTCCAATGCTTTCCATACTAAAGTCGGCCAAAGAATCGGATTGAGAAGATGAAGATTCGCTATGAGACAATACAACAGAAATTGTACGGATAACTTTCAAACCTTCCTTATCCTTAATTACAACAGCAACCTTGGTATCGCTTCCCTCACAATATATAAAAACATAGGGTTTCATAAATTACATACCTTTAAGCAATTGCAGCATTCTAGTTTTATTATTAGCATATCCTACTGCATTTTCTTTAGTTATTCTTTTTTGTTGATATAATCTTATCAAATCTTGTTCCATAGTTACCATACCCTGCTGGGAGCCTTGATTTATCATCATGTATATTTCGCTCGTATTGTTATTTTTTATTGCGGCTCTAACGCTCGGAGTAACAATTAATACTTCCTTTGCCATTACGCGCTTACCGTCAGTGCTTGGCACAAGTTTTTGCGATACAGCCGAAACAAGCACATCAGCTAATCTGTATCTAACTCTTTCCTGTTCCGAGGGGCTGACTTCCGCGATAATACGATCGAGTGATTCAACGGCCGAAGATGTATGCAAGGTAGAAAATACCTTATGACCGGTATCAGTTACCTCCAGCGCGGCCATAATTGTTTCCGGGTCTCTCATTTCACCTATTACAATTATATCGGGATCCTGTCTTAATGCTTGTATAACTCCTTCTTTAAAGGATAATACATCTCTGCCCACTTCGCGATGTCTTACAATACATTTCTGAGATTTGTGAACATATTCAATTGGAGCAGCGACAATTACAACATGAGCCGAATCAAATTTATTATGGTAATCAATAATTGCATCCAATGTGGTTGATTTACCCGATCCTGTAATTCCGGTTACAAGCGACAAGCCGAATTTCATATAATTATGGCTCATCATTTTTACTGCAAAGGGATGAAAATCTAATGATTCTAAAGGGCGCACGGTTGCTGAAATTGCTCTCATATTAAGTGCAAGCGAATCTAAATCAAAGTAGGCATCGGCGCGGAATCTAACATCTTTGCTTTGTTTTGAATAAAAGAATGTATAACTAAAATCTAAGTTTCTTTTATCGAGTAATGAGCCGCATTGGTTTTTATTCAATAAAGAAACTATAAGTGTTGTGGATTCGTCAGGTTTCATCTTCGGCAAATCCATTGCTTTTTCTTTTTTACCGAAAATTCTCAGCCATATAAACTCTTCGGTTCCGTGACCGCCGATTTCAATATCCGAAGCCTGGCGTTCAATCATTGCAGTTAAAATAATATTCGCAAATTTTACAAGTATTGATTTTTGTTCAATGTTAATCTCGTCAATATGTTCAATTATAAACCTAACTCTTTCTGGTCCTATTACTGAGTCAGGAATGCGAGAAGTATACTGAGCAAGTATTTTAAGCGCTTCAGAAGTCATATAATAATTAAATTATGTACAATTCTTTTTATTATCGTATAATGTAACAATATATTTAAGAATATATAACATATTATTCATCAGTTGTGGCCGCAATCACTTCGGGAATTGATGTTAAACCAAGTCTAACTTTTTCCAAACCCGATTCTCTAAGGTTAAGCGAACCGTCAAGTTTAGCCTGCTGTCTTATTGCTTCTTCATCAACTTCATCACCTGAACGTACAATTATTTGTCTAAGATCTTTTGTAAAATAAAGAGCTTCATGAATTGCAAGTCTACCTTTAAAACCTGATTGATTGCATTTAGGACATCCAACCGGTTCAAATAATTCTATATTTTTCCATTCTTCGTATTTAAGTCCCGCAGCGGTTAAAACCTCAATTGTATTCTTGTCCATTCGTCTTTTACAATCAGGGCATAATCTGCGGATAAGTCTCTGCGCAACAATTAAATTAATAGCGTATGCAATCAAGAAAGGTTCAACACCCATTTTAAATAAACGAGCTACAGCGCTGGGCGCATCGTTTGTATGCAATGTTGAAAAAGTAAGGTGACCGGTATTTGCAAGTTTAATAGCAGTCTCGGCTGTTTCTTTATCACGCATTTCACCAACAAGAACAATATCGGGGTCATGACGAAGAATGGCTCTTATAGCCTGTTCAAAATTCATTTTGTAGCCGATTTTCAGCTGCCTTGCGCCTTCAATAACGTACTCAACGGGATCTTCAACTGTAAGCACATTTACTTCGGGAGTAATAACCTGGTAAAGAGCCGCGACAAGCGTTGTACTTTTACCTGATCCGGTAGGACCAGTTAGAATAACCATTCCCTGCGGCTGAGTAATAGCTTTTTTAAAACTAGATTTAGTATAACCGGTAAGTCCGAGTTTATCTAAATCAGTTATAACTTTTCTATCGTCAAGAATTCTTATTACAATTGATTCAAATTTATTTTTAAGTTCGGTTCCAACCATGGGCAATACAGAAACTCTGAAACGTATTATATGTCCGTCAATTTCCCTTTGTATAAAACCGTCCTGAGCTTTTTCTCTTTCAAATCTATCCATGCCTTTCGAACGATCTTTTATAACGGCCATAACTGCTTCCGGCAGCGTATTTTCCTGGGTGTACCAATGAGCAAGTTTACCGTCGACCCTAAAATGAATTTCGGTTTTATTTCCGCTTTTAGGGAAAATGTGCAAATCACTTACACCTTTTCTTACGCCTTCAACAAGAGCGGCTTCAATAAGATTTATAAGCGCGCTTTTATTTATTTCGGCATCTAATTCTTCTTCATCAATCGCGCTTTCTTCATGTTCAACCGAAAGTTCTTCACCCGAATCTTCAATCATCTGAAGAAATTCGTTTCGCTTAGGCATTATAATTTGAATTAGCTTATCGTAATCTTTTTTACGAAGGTAATTTATTTCATATTTTTTAGCGTTAAGCGCATACGCAATTTTTGTTAAAGCTCTATCGGTAGGATCAATAGCAGCTAATGTAATTTTATCTCTTACTCTTTCATCAAGTCTAATAGGAATAACAAAATGATCTGCGATAAGAGTTTTAACATCATCGGTTTGAGAATTTATTAGTTTTTTTATTTCATTAATTTTTTCTTCGGGCAGGTCTTCAATATGAATGTTTAATTCTTTAAAAGCATAAAGTACTGCCACTTCCCTAAAAATGGTATCGTGATCAAAACTAAATTCCTGAACAAGAATCTGCGCAAGGTTTCTTTTCAGTTTGTCCTGATCGTTTACTTTTATCTGGAGAGCTTGTTCTAAAATACGGGTATCTATTATTCCCTTCTTTAACAACAAGTAACCAATTTTATCAGTCATTTCAAGATTAGTGTCAATCATCCCTTTAATCCAATTTAATAAATACTATTTTGAAAATGATGACTTAGGACTTATAGTAGCTGTTTCAGCAGATACGAGTGTCAACCCGATCATAACAACCATAATTACCATCGCAATAACGACTTGAATTAGTTCAATAACATTTTTTAATCTAAAAACAGTTTCGCTTTCATAATAATTTGCTAATTGAAGTGCGGTGTTTTTTATAGTACCGGTTTCTTCTCCCGAGTGAAGCCTGTTTAAAGCCGTATCAGTAAATACCCCGCACGCTTCAAATGATTCTGAAATACCCGCGCCTCTTTTAATCATCATAGGTATTGCTACTGTTTTTATCTGGTTTTCGAAATAAGTATTTCCTGTTGCCTCTGCTGCAATTCTAATTGGTTCAATACTTTCGGCAGAACCGCTGTAAAGTGTATAAAACACACGGCAGAAAACTTCGATGCATGTTTTATGAATTAGGGAACCCATAATTGGGATTTTAAACATTAACCTATCAACAACAAGTTTCCCTTTTTTTGTAGCTGCAAACCTCCAGAAAATAATAGGCGGAATTATAACTGCCAGAATTACTAAATACCAAAAATTGACAAGGAAATCACTTATCTGTAAGGTAGCCGCAGTTAAAGGCGGCAGTTCAATATCAAATTTCTGAAATAGTTTGGCGGTTTCAGGAAATATATATCCTACATAAAAAAGTACCGCAAGAAATAATACAAACAAAGTAATCATAGGTGTAATTAATGCGCTTCTAAGATTTTTCTTAAATTCCTGCTGTCTTTCCAAAAACTTGGCTGTGGCTTTATAAATCTCAGCCATGTTTCCGCTTTTTGAGGCAAGCCCAAGCATATATGCAGAGAATTTTCCGAATACACCCTGGTATCTTAAAAATGTTGCTTCGCTGTCGGCGCCTTTTTTTAGATCATTATTAATTTGTTTAAGGGTTTCTTTAAGAGTTTTATTTTCCAAATCGTTGATGAGCAAGGTTAAAATTTCACTATAAGGGAGTTTCTGATCCAACAACTCAGCGCTGATTTTCACAAATGAAACTATATCCTGCTGGGGAGGTTTTGGGGTCCATTCAAACAATTGTTTATTTACAGAAAGTACCTGATAACCAAGTTTTGTTAGTGCATTTACAACTTCTTCTTTTGTAAAAGCGCGCTGCTCACCTTTTATCGGTTTAGCATCGCCGCCTCTTTTTACCTTGTAAATAAAGGTAGTTTTCTTTTCAATTTTTTTTAAGGAAAGATTATGTTTGCCTGCGAGTATATGTATCTTTTTTTTACCTTCGGCATAAGTTTCTGCATTGAGTGACCCGGTTATTGGCTGACCACTCTGTTTAACGGCTTGAAATCTTAATTCTATCATAGTTTATATCCGTTTTAACCGGTTTAAAATGCAAAAAAGGGCTGATAAATCCAAACTTAGATTTAGCAGCCCCCTTTTAGAATAACTCAATATTAGTTGTTAGTAACAGCAGTTGTTATACCTGTAGGACTAACAGTTGCGGTAACAACAACTCCGCTTGTACCGTTAGCTCCTATTTCATTACCAGTACCAGTAATAACAATTTGAGTAGCTGTTGGAGTTCCTGTAATTACATATGTACCGTTTCCTGTTGTATCTAAAGCAGAAGGAATTGCCCAGCCAACGAATGAATTTCCGCCGCCGCCTAATGCTGTTGGTTTTCTATGATATTGCTGAGCCATAGAGCCTAAGTTTACAACATCTGCAGTAAGACCATCAATATTTGCTTGTAAACTGCTTGCAGTAAATACGTTGATACCAACTACTACGGCAATACCAACTATAATAACGCCTAATACGATAAGTAAAAGTTGTTGTTGACCCATTTTTAACTCCTATTTTTTGTGATTGATTGTTTGATACAAACTGAATACTTATGATCTAATTTGATGCCAAAGTTTATTTTCTATTATATTTCAAATTTTCAAACATTTTTACTATAAAGTATAATTTACATGTAATAATTACAACTGTTATTTTATAATTGTTACCTGAAAGTCATTAGGAGATACAGTAATTTGAACCTTAACCGAGTCGTTGCCTGTTACAACTTCGTTTCCTGTTGCTAATATTACAACTTGATCCGTAGATATGTTTTCGATGCTGAACCATCCGTTTCCTGTTGTTACCAATGAAGGAGGAATAGTCCATGTTAATCCGCCATGGGAGTTATCAAAGGCTCGGTTGCCGCCTCCCATAGTCTGCGGTTTTCTGTAATGCTGCTGGGCTAATGAAGCTAAATTAATCAATTCGTTGGTAATATTGTCTCTTTTGGCTTCAACTGCTGAGGCAGTAAACATGCTTATTCCAATAATAATAGAAATGCCTACTATTAAGATTCCTACTACAATAAGTAATAACTGCTGTTGACCCATTTACAATCGCCTTTAGTTAAATGTTTATCAATCACCTATCGATCGATACGTTTCAGCATAATAAACAAAAACCAAACCAGTAATATTTTAGGAGAGTAAAGCAAAACTAAAACAAATATATGAAATAAAATTAAATATAATCAATGTTTTTAAAGATTTGCGGTAGGGATTGGAAAAGTTATATAAAAAAATTTCCGGTAATATTTACGTGTACTTTGTCGAAATACAAGAAAATATTACCGGTTAGAATTTATCTAATTTTAATGTGTAGTTCTTTTAACTGATGTTCGTCAACATTTGAAGGTGAGTCATCCATTAATGAATGTCCGCTGGAAGTTTTTGGAAACGCAATTACTTCTCTTATAGATTTTTCCCCCGCGAACAGCATTGCAAGTCTGTCAAGTCCGAAAGCGATACCTCCGTGTGGCGGCGCACCGTATTTAAAAGCATTCATAAGAAAACCGAATTTAGCTTCAGCTTCTTCGTCAGAAATTCCAAGCGCTTTAAACATTAATGCCTGCAGTTCGGAATCGTGGATTCTTATACTTCCGCCGGCTATTTCATTTCCGTCTAAAACCAAATCATAAGCGCGCGCATAGACTTCAGCCGGATTCGATTCCATTTTATCAATATCTTCTATTCTTGGAGAAGTGAAAGGATGATGCATTGCATAAAATCTCTTCGTATCTTCATCCCACTCAAAAAGCGGAAATTCTGTTACCCAAAGCAATGCCGGTTCTGAATCAGGTTTTATTAAATCTAATCTTCTTGCCATTTCCAAACGCAACGATCCCATTTGGGAAAGCGTTTTTAATCTTGAACCCGAAAGTATAAATAATAAATCGCCGGGTTTAGCGTTTAAAGCATTTATAATATTTTGTTTTTCTTCATCGGTTAAAAATTTGGCAATAGGCGCATCAAGACCATCTTCTTTAACCCTCATCCAAATTAATCCCCCGGCTCCGAGTTTTTTAACGTATTCAGTCAGAACATCTAATTGATTTCTTGTATACTCGCCGCAACCTGGAGCTAAAAGACCTGTAATGATGCCTTCTTTTTCAATAGCTTCCTTAAAAACTCTAAATTCACAAGTTTTTACCGCTTCATTTAAAGTCTTCATTTCAAGATCAAACCTTAAATCAGGTTTATCACTGCCGTATCTTTCCATTGCCTCTTTAAATGTTAATCTCGGTATTGGAGTTACAAGATCAAAACCTTTCACTTCCTTGAAAAGTTTTATCATCAGTCCTTCCATAGTTTCATATATATCTTCGGTATCGACAAATGACATTTCAACATCTATTTGTGTAAACTCCGGCTGTCTGTCGGCTCTTAAATCCTCGTCTCTAAAGCATTTGACAATTTGGAAATATCTATCTAATCCAGATACCATCAATAACTGCTTATACTGTTGAGGCGATTGGGGCAAGGCGTAAAATCTGCCTTTATGCAAACGACTTGGCACCAAAAAGTCACGCGCGCCTTCAGGAGTGCTTTTCATAAGAACAGGAGTTTCAACTTCGACAAAACTTTGTTTGTCAAAATAGTTCCGTACAATCTGATACATTTTATGACGAAGAATCAAATTATCCTGCATTTCTTTTCTTCTTAAATCCAGGTATCTGTATTTTAATCTGATGTCTTCATGAACATCAATTCCGTCCTTAATTTGGAAAGGAGGTGTAATGGCTTTATTTAATATTGTAACTTTATCTACCATCACATCAACAAACCCAGTCGCAATTTCGGAATTTTCCGTCCCTTCGGGTCTCTTTCTAACCTTGCCTTCAATTGAGACAACATACTCGTTGCGCAGGTCTTTGCCAATTTCGTGCGATTCCAAATTATAGGTAGGCTCAAATACAATTTGAGTAATACCGTACCGATCGCGCAAATCAATAAAAACCACACCTCCCAAATCTCTCCGTGTGTCAACCCAACCGTTTATAACAACATTGTCGCCAATATTACTTTCTCTTAAATCTCCGCAAGTATGTGTTCGTCTTTTAAAGCTCATTTCGTTATTATTCCTCTTGAAAAAAATTTAGCTGGTAAAATAATCAATTAGATGTGGTTACACAAATTCTTAATGAGACTTTATGTTTTTTATTAACAAATACCGTATAAATATTTAATAATTAGGAATAAAATGAAATTAGTAATTGATGAAAACATTTCATTTGCAGAAGAAGCTTTCGAAAGCTTCGGCGAAATCATTCTTTTAAACGGAAGAAAAATCGATAATAAAATATTATCAGACGCAGATGCATTAATTGTGCGCTCAATAACAAACGTAAATGAGAAATTGTTAAAAAACACAAACGTAAAATTTGTAGGCACAGCAACAATTGGAACAGACCACATTGATTTAGATTATTTAAGTGAAAACAAGATTGAATTTTCAAGCGCAGCCGGATGCAATTCTTATGCGGTAACCGAATATGTTTTCTGCGCAATCGCTAATATTATAACACAAAATCATATTTTAAAGGAAAATCCTTCAATTGGAATATTCGGATTCGGAAATATCGGAACAAAAATTTCCCGTTATGCAAAAGCTATGGGACTGGATGTATTCATTAGCGACCCGCCTCTTGAGCGTGCTGGTAATCCTCAGGTTTTTCATTCCCCTGAAAAAGTACTTGAATCGGATATTATTACTTTTCATGTACCGTTAAATACCGAAGGAATTGATAAAACCGTTCATCTTCTTGATGAAAATAAATTAGAAAAAATAAAGCCTGGTACAATAATAATTAATTCTTCACGCGGTCCTGTAATAGATAACGCGGCTTTGTTAAGAAGACTTAAAAAAAACAAGGATATTTTTGCGGTACTTGACGTATGGGAAAATGAACCGGATTTTATGCTTGAACTGCTGCAGAATATAAATTTAGGAACGCCTCATATTGCAGGTTATTCGCTGGAAGGAAAAGTAAACGGCACAAAAATGATTTATGACGCTTTATGTAAATTTCTAAGCAGAGAACCTGTCTGGCAGCCGGTTTTACCCAATGTGGATAATAGTGTTGTTGAATTAAAGAATGAACAGAATAACTTTGAAATACTTAGTTCTATTTTTGAAAATGTATATTCTATTAAAGAGGATGATCTTCTTTTAAGAAATTCTTTAAATATGTCCGACAATCAAAAGAAAGAATATTTCGATATTTTAAGAAAAAATTATAAATACAGAAGAGAACTAAATAACTATAAAATTAAAATCGACAGCGGCCAGCCGGAAAATCTAAATTTAACGGGATTAAATTGGATTTCAGAATTTAGATTAAACTTGGTTTCTTAATTTATTTTTATAAAATGAAGTATACTTTTTAAAACTTTCAATGTTTAATATATTTTGAAACGTTGCATAAATTTAGCTGTATAAACACAATCCTATTTTATTTATTTTCATCTGGTTAATGAATCAATAAATTACAATATGAAATATATATTTTTAGCTTTACTATTGATAACATCTTCAATCATTTCGTCGCAGGCGAAAAACGGATTCCAAATTGCCCGTTTAAAATATAACGGCGGCGGCGATTGGTACAACGATCCCTCAGCCGAAGTTAATTTGTTAAAATACATTAACGAAAATACCAATATTAAAGTGCAGCCCGAATACGTATTTGTTGACATCAATAGCAGCGATTTATTTTTGTATCCTTTTTTATTTTTAACGGGACATGGGAATATTGTTCTTTCGGATTCCGATGCAAAAAAATTACGCACATATTTAGAAAGCGGCGGTTTTCTTTATGTTGATGATGATTACGGTTTGGATAACTCTTTTAGAAGAGAAATTAAAAAAGTTTTCCCCGAAAAAGAGTTGAAAGAAATTCCTTTTAATCACGGAATTTATAATTGTCTTTATACTTTTGAATACGGCCCTCCAAAAACTCATGAGCATGATAATAAAGCCCCTTCAGGTTTCGGAATATTTATTAATGATCGTCTTGCAGTTTATTATACAAAAGAAAGCAATCCCAGCGATGGATGGGCAGACGCGCGTTCACATAACGATAAGCCGCAAAAAAGAGAAGAAGCGTTAAAGTTCGGAACAAATATAATAATATGGGCCTTATCAAATTAAAATGATTAATAATTCTGAACATATAGATGAAATAAAAAAGAAACTTAACAATGTTGTTAAAAAAGAAGAACTAATAAATTCATTAAACGGAATCTTTATTGCTGTCTCGTTTTCACTATTAGTATTTGTATTCTTTTTATTTGTTGAGTCGATTGGAAATTTTAATTCAGGTTTTCGTACTATAATGGTACTGCTGTTGACCGTGATAACAGCATTACTGTTTGCGGTTTATTTTGTATTCCCAATTCTTAAGGCTTACGGTTATTTTCGAAAGACAGATTATTTTAAAACAGCATTTCAAGTCGGGCGCCGATTCCCGGATATAAAGGATGAACTTTTAAACTCGCTTCAATTAATTACTGAAGAAAACAAGTATAATTCCTCCCCGGTGCTTATTAACAAAGCGTTTGAAAGTATATATGAAAAAATAAAACCCATTGATTTTACATCAATTGTGGATTTTTCAAAATCAAAAAAATATTTCAGAACAACGGCTTCGATAATTATTACTTCCGGCATTCTATTATTTATTCCTTTTTTACAGAATGCAGCAGGAAGATTAATTAATTATGATAAAGAATTTATTGTCCCCCCGCGGTTTTCATTTAATATTTCACCGGGCAATAGTAAAATTACAAAAGGTGAAAAACTTTTTGTTAAAATTTCAGTTACGGGAGAAAATCCAGGTAATATCTCATTGTTAACCAAATCAATAGAAGAATCGGAGTTTTCGGAAATTGAACTACAGGCGGATTCCAACGGATATTACAATTATGTTTTTAACTCGCTAAACAGTACAATTGAATATTACGCTTCGGCACAAAAAATTGAAAGCGATATTTATAAGATTTACGTTATAAACAGGCCTGTTATAAGAGGAATGGAAATAACAGTTTCGCCTCCTTCTTATTCCAAAATTCCCCGCTCGGTTCAAAAGGATAACGGCAATATTTCAGCTCTTCCCGGTAGTATAGTTTATCTAAAATTAAATTCGACAAAACCATTACATGCGGCAGAGATTATTTTCGGCGACAGTTCAAAAAAACAGCTGGTCGTAAAAAATGATTCCGCATTTGTGAATTTTACGATTAATAAAAAGTACGATTATTATATAAGCCTAACCGATAATGAAAAAAATGAGAACAAAAATCCAGTAACATATTCAATTACTTTATTAAACGATGACTTTCCCATACTTGAAATAATTGCGCCAAATGAAGATGTTAAATTAACTGATCAGAACAATATCTCGCTGCAGTGTAAAATAAGCGATGATTTCGGATTCACTAAACTGGTATTAAATTATAAGCTCACCGAATCACGATACGAAATGCCTTGGGAAGAATATTCGCAGATTGAAATTCCGTTTAACAATAACTCGAAAGAATCTGAAATATTCTACAATTGGAATCTCTCTCCTTTAAATCTTGGGGTAGAAGACGTTGTTTCATATTATCTTGAGATTTTTGATAACGATAATATTAACGGGCCTAAATCTGCCAAATCGAAACTATTTAATATACGGGTGCCTTCGCTTGACGAGCTGTTTAATGAAGCTGATGAAACTCAGTTGGAGGCGGAAAAAGATTTAACAGAAACATTAAAAGAAGCCGAAAAACTTAATAAAGAGTTTGAGAAAATCAGCGACGAATTAAAACAGGACAATAAAGAATTATCATTTGAAGAAAAAGAAAGGATTAAAAACGCGCTCGATAAATTTGAAGAACTTGGCAATAAAGTAGAAGAAATCCAAAAAGAACTTTCTAAAATGCAGAATAACCTGCAGGAAAATGACCTTCTTTCCGAAGAAACTCTGGAAAAATATATGGAGCTCCAGAAGTTAATGGATGAACTGACCGGAGAGGAATATAAAAATGCTCTTCAGAAAATGCAGGAGATGATGGAAAAACTTCAGCGCGATCAAGCTCAAAAAGCGTTTGAAGATATGAAGCTAAATGAAGAGAATTTCAAAAAAAGCATTGAACGTACATTAAATTTATTAAAACGTATTCAAGTTGAACAGAAAGTTGATGAACTAATAAAACGTTCCGAAGAACTCAGTCAAAAGCAGGAAGAGATTCAGAAACAAACTGAAAATTCAGATCAATCAATAAATGATAAAAAAGAGCTGCAAAATAAACAGGATGAGATTTCAAAAGAGTTAAAAGATTTTAAAGAGGAATTGGAAAAACTGCGCGATAAATTAAGCGAATTAAAAGATATGCCTCAGGAAGAAATGCAGAAACTTCTTGAAGAATTTGAAAAACAAAATAACGATCAGCTTTCCGAAAAAGCAGATGAAAACCTGCGCAAGAATCAAACACAGCAGGCGATGAAAATGCAGCAGCAGATTTCTCAGAATATAGGTGAGATGAACCAGGGTCTTAAAAATTTGCAGAGCCAGATGCAGATGCAGAATCAAATGCAGACGCTGCAGGATATGATGAAAATTATTGATAACGTTCTTTCGGTTTCTAAGGAACAGGAAGAATTAAAAGAAGCGCTGAAGGATTTATCTTTTAATTCTCCTCAGCTTAATCAGAACGCAAAGAAACAGAATGATCTCAAAAATGATTTAAGCAAAATATTGCAGCAGATGGGAAATACCGCGCAAAAAACATTTGCCATTACGCCCGAAATGGCTAAAGCAATCGGTAAAGCAATTTCGGACATGAATCAGTCTATTAATTCAATGCAGAACGGTAATTCATCGGCGGCAATGCAGAGTCAAAATTCATCGATGGCAAATTTAAATGAAGCCGCTACAATGATGAACAACATGCTTAATAATATGATGCAGGGTGGAGGAGCCGGCGAAGGAATGATGTCGCTTATGCAGCAAATGCAGCAGCTTTCACAGCAGCAGATGCAGCTGAATCAATTGACGCAAATGTTAAATAAAGGCATGCTTTCTCAAGAACAGATGGGGCAATTGCAGAGGCTTGCACAGGAACAGGAAATTATTAGAAAATCTCTTGAGCAGTTAAATAAAGAAAGCAAAGAATCCGGGCAGTCAAAAAAAATGCCTGCAAACCTTGATAAAATTCTTCAGGATATGAAAGAAGTAATTACCGATATGCAGACTCAAAAACTGGGCGATGATTTAATTCAGAAACAGGAAAGAATTTTATCGAAACTTCTCGATGCTCAAAAATCAATAAATGAAAGAGACTTCGAAAAAGAACGCGAATCGTTTGCCGGGGAAAATATCAAAAAAGATTCTCCGCCGGAATTATTATTAAACAGCGAAGAAGGCAGGGACAAACTGCGCGATGAATTATTAAAAGCCATACGCGAAGGATACTTAAAAGATTATGAGGATTTAATCCGTCAGTATTATGAATCCCTTCAGAAAGAAAATGTAGAATGATAAGTTTAAAATGCTAAATTCTCAATGCTAAGTGTTAAATGAAGAATACTTTTCAATTAGAATTTAACATTTAGCATTAAACATAAAGATACCTTTTAATTTTATGTGTAGGAGTTTTTTCAAAAGGATCAGGCTGTTCAATAATTTTATTTATTCTGCTGAAAGTGGAAATTCTTTCATTAACCTGTTTTAATAAATCTTTAATAATTTCATTTATTTTTTCACGTGCTTTAGGTTCTTCCATTTTCTGCATTCCGTGAAGCTCATCAAGTAATTCATAATTTAAATGAACTCGGGCAACAAGTTTTTTTTCGCTTTCATATACCAGGGATTCAGTTACATAATCAAAACTGTTTATTATTGATTCTATTTCTTCGGGATAAATATTTTTACCGTTGGAACCTATAATTACATTCTTCGATCTGCCTTTAATAAATAAATAATCATTCTGAATAATTCCTAAATCGCCTGTTCGAAACCATCCGTCGCCGGTTAAAACAGCGTTAGTTTTTTCAGTATCCTTATAATATCCTTTCATTACGTTAGGCGCTTTTATTATTACTTCCCCTTCCCCGGTTTCCGGATCTGGATCATCAATTATAACTTCCATTCCGTATAAAGGTTTGCCTGCTGATCTGAATACAGTCGTCTCCGGGCCGGTTCCGGTTACAAGAGGTGAAGTTTCGGTTAAGCCGTAACCAATAGCGTATGGGAATTTACCTTCGCGCAAAAATCTTTCAACTTCTTCGGATAAAGCCGCTCCGCCTATGCACATCATTTTTAATTGACCGCCAAAAGTCTTTTTTAATTTTCCGCAGGCTATTCTGTTAAGTTTTTTTCTTATAGGAGCTAATTTATAAAGTCCCCTCACAAGAGCTTTCTTGTTTAATTCGGGAAGTACGCGCATAAAATAAATTTTTTCAATAATTAAAGGCACAGCCAGTAAAATCGTTGGTTTAACTTTCTGCAATGCCGGCAAAAGCACAGCGGCTGTGGGCGGTTTATCGATATAATAAACCGAGGCGCCTACCATAATAGGAGTAACAAGGCCAAGAGTTGATTCAATAGTATGAAACAAAGGCAGGATAGAAAGCATTTTATCTTCTTTGTGAATATCAACAAGTTTTGTTGTAGCAAAAGCATCAAATACAATGTTTTTATGAGTAAGCATTACTCCTTTTGAATGTCCCGTTGTTCCTGAGGTATAAATAATAGCAGCAAGGTCGTCTTCTTTTACATCCTCTTTAATTATTCCGGCAAATTTTAAGGCAGCTGCTTTTATTTTAGCGAATTCTTTTTTTCCGGTTGCAATAACATCTTTTAGAATATCCTTGGTTGTATTTAAAGGAATAATAGAAAAGTCGTCCATTAAAATTATTGTCGTTAAGTCTTCAAAATTTTTCTCGGCTATTTTATCATAATATTTTGCTGATACAAAAATCGCTTTACTTTCCGAATGCCTTAAGCAATGGTGAACTTCGTTTTCTTGGAATTCAGTCATAATAGGAACAGCAACCGCTCCCATAGTTGTTACCGCAAAATAGGAGACTCCCCAGTTGACCTGGTTCTCGCTTAGTATAGCGACTTTATCGCCCGGGATAATTCCGTTTTCCTTTAAGAAGTTTGAAACCGAATTTACTTTTTCACCAAATTCTTTATATGTTAATTCATTTGAATCAATTCCTGACAAACATATTCTATCTGAATATTTGTCAATACTGTTTCTTAGTACTTCCAAAAGTGTAAGTTTAGAATTCTCATTCATTTCGTTCTTCCTAAAAGATGTTGACACAAAATAATAAATCTTATAAACAATTCATTAAAAAAAGAAAACCCGCTTACTTTTATTTTGCTTTAGCAGATAAAAGTAAACGGGTTTTAAACTGTAAGTATAAAAACATAAGACTTAATAATACTTACGCTTTCTCTTCCCAAACCTGGCAAATTGTAACAATCATTTTTGTAGCGGCTTCCATATCCTGCACAGCTACATATTCCGTATTAGCGTGAAAATTATGCCCGCCTGCAAATAGGTTCGGTGTCGGCAGTCCCATAAAACTTAAGCGCGACCCGTCTGTACCGCCGCGGATTGCCGAGTTAATAGGTGTAATGTTTAAGCGTTTTAACGCTTCCAAGGCGTATTCTTCAACATGCGGATGATCGTTTAGGATATATTTCATATTTCTATATTGTTCAATAACTTCAAATTCCAGACGCGAGCCGGAAAATTTTTCAACCGCCTTTTCGGCAAGACCTTTAAGCTTTGTTTCAAATTCTTTAAGATTTTCAACAATAAAATCTCGTATAATAAATTTAATTGTTGTTAGTTCTTCGTTGCCGTTTATTGAAACCGGATGAACATAACCTTCGCGCTGATCTGTTGTTTCTGGTGAAAGATGATCTTTAGGAAGTGATTCAATAAAATATGCCGCAACTTTCTGCGAGTTTACCATTTTCCCTTTTGCGTATCCGGGGTGTACATTTATTCCGTGGAATTTAATTACAACAGCATCTGCGCTGAATGTTTCGGTTTCAACTTCACCTCTGGTTGATCCGTCAATTGTATATGCGTATTTAGCTCCGAACTTTTCAACGTTAAATTTTTCGGCTCCTCTGCCAACTTCTTCATCCGGAGTAAAACATATTTTAATTGTCCCGTGTTTTACTTCGGGATGATTAACAAGATAATTTACGGCATCCATTATTTCAGCTATTCCCGCTTTATCATCTGCGCCTAAAAGTGTTGTGCCGTCGGTTGTAATTATATCGAACCCGATCATGTCTTTTAATTCAGGATTGCTTTTGGCTTCTATAACTTTTGATGTATCACCGGGAAGCACAATATCGCCGCCTTGGTAATTTTTCACTATCTGAGGTTTAACATTTTTGCCTGTTACGGCCGGAGATGTATCAACATGAGCGATAAAGCCGATTACGTCAACTTCTTTATCCGAGTTTGAGGGAAGAGTAGCAATTACATAACCGTTCTCATCCATGTGCGCATCATTAAGTCCTATTTCTTTTAATTCTTTAACTAAGTCCTTTGATAATTCCAATTGTTTGGGGTCGCTTGGAAATGTTGTTGATTCTTCATCTGATTGAGTATCGTATTTTACATATTTAAGAAATCTGTCAACACATGTAAACTTATAATTTTGATCAAACATATTTTCCCCGTTTTTCTTTAAAGATTTATTTACTATTTAATAATATTGAAATAAGCCAATATTTACAAACCGGTAAATTGTTTTGTTTGATTAATTCGTAATAATAATTAGATAATAAACGTAAGCCAAATAAACCGACAGAAGAATAATACCTTCCGTCCGTTGAATTTTTAATCCGGTTTTACTTACAACAAAAACCGCAATTGAAAAAATGAGCATCATTGATAAATCAATTAACTTTATTGAAGAAGTTTGAATAGGATTTACGACAGACGCGACGCCTATAATTCCTAGAATATTAAAAATGTTTGAACCGACTACATTTCCTAACGCTATGTCAGCCTCTTTTTTTATCGCGGCGTAAACAGTTGTAAAAAGTTCAGGAAGACTTGTTCCGACTGCCACAATTGTAAGGCCGATAACAATGTCGCTCACGCCCATTCTTTTAGCAAGTTCAACTGCGCCTTTTAAAAACAAGTCCGCACCGAATGCAAGAAATGCGAGTCCGCCAAGCGCGAGTAATAAAGCGAGCCAGGTATTTAGTCTTTTCCCTACATGCATTTCTTCCGCTGAAACCGATTTTTCTTCTTTGCGTGAAATGTAAATTCCATAAGAAGTATAAATTAATAATAACAGAAGGAAAAATATTCCGATAAAAATGTTAATCACATTAATGAGCAGAAGTACAACAAAAAATAAAAGTGTAAAACCAATCATTATTGGAATTTCTTTTTTTACTATTTGAAGCCTGACGGCAACCGGCTGAATCAAAACAGCAATCCCGAGTATCAAACCGATGTTCGCGATATTTGAGCCGATAACATTTCCCAAACTTATATCGGCGTTTCCTTCCACCGCAGCTTTTATCGAAACAACAAGCTCTGGACTGCTAGTGCCGAATGCGACAAGCGTGAGTCCGATAATTAAAGGAGAAACTCCGAAACTCAGCGCAAGTGAGCTTCCGCCTCTTATTAAACCTTCAGCGCCGCCGACTAATAAAACTAAACCAATTACTAGATAAAAAACTATATATAGAGTATCCATTAAAAATCCTTTTTATACAATGTCCGTAAATATCCGAATGTGTATTATAAAAGTACATATCATTTTCTGAGAATTCATATATTTGTTTAAATAATAATTGTTAATTCTAACTTTGAAAATTTTATGAACACAATCGAAATTATAAGAAAGAAAAGAGATAAGAAATCATTAACCCCCGACGAAGTTGAATACTTAGTTCAGTGTTTTACAAAAGGTACGATCCCGGATTATCAATTTTCTGCTTTTTTAATGGCGGCGTACTTAAACGGTTTGAATTCAGATGAAAAAGCAGCCCTTACCCGTTCGATGCTTTTCAGCGGAGAGATAGTTGACCTTTCGGAAATTGAGGGAATTAAAATAGACAAACATTCTACCGGCGGAGTCGGCGACAAAACTTCGCTTATTCTTGCGCCCATTGCAGCTGCGGCCGGTGTAAAAGTGCCTATGATTTCCGGACGCGGATTAGGTCATACCGGCGGTACTCTTGATAAACTTGAATCAATAACCGGTTTTAAAACCGACTTAAATTTACGCCGTTATAAATCTGTTATTAAAAAATGCGGGGCCGTATTAATCGGGCAGACAAAAAATATTGCCCCTGCCGACAGGCTTATTTATTCATTACGTGACGTAACGGCAACCGTGGAATCAATTCCGTTTATTACTGCCAGTATAATGAGTAAAAAATTAGCAGAAGGAATTGACGGACTTGTACTCGATGTTAAAACAGGAAGCGGCGCGTTTATGAAAGAACTTAAAGACTCACGCGAACTGGCAAAATCTTTAATGAAAGCCGCGCATGCTTTTGATAAAAATGTAATCGCGTTTATAACGGATATGAATCAGCCCTTAGGCAATTATATAGGCAACTGGCTTGAAGTATATGAATCAATTAAAGTCCTGCAAGGAAAAGAAGTTGAAGATTTAAATGAGGTTACGTTTAATCTTTCAGGCGCTATGATTTATCTAGGCGGCAAAGCCGGTTCTATAGATGAAGGTATAAATATTTCTAAAGAACTTGTACAAAACGGAAAAGCTTTTAATAAGTTTGTACAGATGGTAAAGCTGCAAGGCGGCGATATAAATCATTTGAGGCATCCTGAAAAATATCCTAAATCAAAATACTCTGAAAATATTTACGCGGATAATAACGGCTATCTCAAAACAATCGATAATTATGAAATTGGAATGGCGGCTCTTGAACTAGGCGCCGGACGTTTAACAAAGGAGGACAAAATTGATCCTAAAGCAGGAATAATTTTTCATCCTAAAATCGGAGATAAATTAATTAAAGGAAGTTTGATAGCGGAAATTTTCACCGACAAAAAGAAAGTAATAGAAGACGTGAAAAATAAAATTAATTCCGCTTTAACTTTTTCACAAACTAAGGTGCAAAAAATGAAATTAATAAAGGAGATTTTGAAGTAAAAAACTTTGTGCCTTCGTGTCTCGTATGTTAGTAATACGAAATAAAAGTTAATTTGTTCTAAAAAATACTGGCTTAAGGAATAGTAGAGCGGTTCGTGCCTAGATACATAAAACAAATGATATCGTCACAAAGAA
>Ga0180009_10001341_pt1 | contig 30534 bp, 29 predicted proteins | sample OS_PC_MetaG_FD_123537 | JGI IMG/M metagenome (GOLD analysis project Ga0180009, IMG submission 123537) | Groundwater microbial communities from the Aspo Hard Rock Laboratory (HRL) deep subsurface site, Sweden - OS_PC_MetaG | ecosystem: Environmental > Aquatic > Deep subsurface > Groundwater...
CCCCGAGAGGTCTCCTTTGTGAGCCGGGCACTACGACCCGGGGGTGTCCCGCCGATAAAAGTGGATGGCACTTTGGCTGGTTGGGGAGAACGGAAAGCCGCAGCGCGCGGGGCGGAAGGAGAACCGCCCTTACATGTGCCACATGTCACATGCGAGATACATGTGCGGTTCGAATTCCAATGCCCCGCGCTCCTTCTTTCGCGCAAATCCCCGAAGGCATATGCCTTGCGGGGCCGTTGGCGCGTCTACTCGCCGAGCAGTTCCGCGATCTTCGCCAGCACCTCTTCCCGGTCGCTCGCGCGCTCGCCGAGACTTTCGATCCGCGCCGGTAGTTCGCTGAGCACCGCATTCCTCTCGCCGTCGCTCATCGCGCCCCATCCGGCGATCTCCTTGAGACTCCGCCCGCAGCCCCGGCAAATATTCGCGCGCCCGTCCACGGCGCAGACGCGAAGGCAGGGGCTCTTGATGGGTTTCGAATAGGTCACGGGGCTTTTCCGGTTCCGGGCGGCGGCGCGAGGGAGTATAGAGCGGTCGAACCGAAATCCCATGGCCCAGAGTTCACAATGTCCCGCGCCGCTACCGGCTTGCCCTTCGACGATATCCGCAACCTCCTGGCGGGCCTGCCGCCCGCCGACCAGGAGGCGCGGTCCGCTGCGGCGGCACACACCGCTTCGCTCGCCGTGCCGGAAGGCTCGCTTGGCCGCATGGCCGAACTCGCCGAATGGGTCGCCTCATGGGCCGCCATGACGCAGCCGGCGATCGCGCGCCCGCTCATCGCCATCTTCGCAGGCACGCATAGCCTCGCCGCCGCCATGCCGGGCGCCGAACCGGGCGCGACACATCGTCTCGTCGAGCTTTATGCGGCGGGCGGCGGCGCGGTGAACCAGCTCGCCCTCGAAACGCAGGCGGGCCTCAAGGTCTTCGACCTCGCCCTCGACATGCCCGTACCCGACATCCGCGCGCATGAGGCGCTCTCCGAAGCGGCCTGCGCCGCCACCATGGCCTTCGGCATGGAGGCGATTGCAGGCGGCACCGACCTCCTCTGCCTCGGCGCGGCGGGCGAGGGTGGCCGCATCGCCGCCGCCGCCCTCATGGCCGCGCTCTTCGGCGGCGCGCCCGGCGATTGGACAGATGGCTCCCTCTTCGCCAATGAAGCCGCCGCCGCCGCGCTTGCCACGCATGAAGGCCATCTCGCCGATCCGCTGGAGGCGCTGCGCCGCGTCGGTTCCCGCGAACTCGCTGCCATCGCCGGTGCCATCCTCGCCGCGCGTTTCCAGCGCATTCCCGTCCTGCTCGACGGTTTTGTGACATGCGCCGCCGCCGCCGTCCTCCACAAGCTCGAACCCTCGGCGCTCGACCACTGCCTCGCCGCGCATGTCTGCGGCCCGGCCCATGCCCGCCTCCTTGCAGCCATCGGCAAGAAACCGCTCCTCGAAACGGGCATCGCGCTGGAGGAAGGGGCAGGGGCCGCGCTCGCCCTCGGCATGGTGAAATCGGCCCTCGCCATCCATCGCGGCACGGCGACGCGGGACCTGCTCTGACGGGGCGCTCTTCCGTTCATGAATGCACAGCGTCCCGTTCGTCCCTTACGAGTCGGCACGCTTGCAACGGGGGCGCTGGGCACTATTATCACCGCCAAATAACAGGCTATGGACGCGGGATCGGCGGTTCTTCCGTCAGGGGCGCGGTACCCGGCCAGTGCAAACGATAATCCGGCATGTCCGCGCGGAGGCTCTGCCCGCCCGCGCGCTTGACCGTATGGAGGTTGACCTATGGATATGCGCTTTTCCCCCGAAGAGCTCGCCTTCCGCGACGAAGTGCGCGAGTTCATCGCCAACAACTACCCGCAGGAACTTCGCGGCTCCCGCCGCGGCGAGATGTCGAAGGAAGATATCCTCAAGTGGCACCGCATCCTCTACAAGAAGGGCTGGGTGGTCCCGCACTGGCCGGTTGAATATGGCGGCACCGGTTGGACCATCACGCAACGCTACATCTGGAACGAAGAGAATGCGCGCGCCGAGACGACGCCGCTCCTTCCTTTCGGCCTCTCCATGGTCGGCCCGGTGATCTACACCTTCGGCAATGATGAGCAGAAGAAGCGCTTCATTCCCGGCATTCTCTCGGGCGATGACTGGTGGTGCCAGGGCTATTCGGAGCCGGGCTCGGGTTCGGACCTTGCGAGCCTGCGCACCAAGGCCGTCCGTGAGGGCGACCATTACATCGTCAACGGTTCGAAGACCTGGACGACGCTCGCCCAGCATGCCGACTGGATGTTCTGCCTCGTCCGCACCGATCCGAATGCGAAGCAGCAGGAAGGCATCTCCTTCCTCCTCATTGACATGAAGACCCCCGGCATCACGGTGCGCCCGATCATCACCATGGACGGCTCGCATGAAGTGAACGAGGTCTTCCTCGAGGAGGTGAAGGTTCCGGCCGAGAACCTCATCGGCGAGGAGAACAAGGGCTGGACCTATGCGAAGTTCCTGCTCGGTAACGAGCGTTCCGGCATTGCCGGCGTCGCGCGCTCCAAGAAGGCGATCGAACGCCTGAAGAAGCTCGCCGGCGCGGAACTCGTGGACGGTACGCCGCTCATGAAGACGGACGAGTTCTCGCGCAAGGTGGCGGAAGTCGAGATCGACCTGTCCGCCCTCGAAGTAACGGAGCTCCGCACGCTCGCTGCCGAAAGCCGGGGCCGCGGGCCGGGGCCGGAAGCCTCGATCCTCAAGATCAAGGGCACGGAGATCCAGCAGCGCATCACCGAACTCGCCGTCGAGGCCGTCGGCAACTACGCGCTTGTCGAAGCCCCGCGTCTCGAAGTGACGGGCAACGAGTTCGTGCCCGGTCCGGAAGGCTCGCAGGGCCTCGCGCAGGATTATTTCAACATGCGCAAGACCTCGATCTACGGCGGATCGAACGAGATTCAGCACAACATCATCGCGAAAATGGTGCTTGGTCTTTAAGGCCGGCGCAAAAAAGAACAGCAACGAGGGAAGGTCGGAAGATGGATTTTTCGTTCACCGAAGAGCAGACGCTGCTCCGCAACACCGTGCAGAGCCTGCTCCAGGACAAATATGACTTCGACACGCGCCGCAAGGTTGCGAAGTCGGCCGATGGCTGGCGTCCGGAAATCTGGGCGCAGTTCGCCGAGCTCGGCCTTCTTGCCGCCCCCTTCTCCGAAGAGATGGGCGGCCTCGGTGGCGGCGCCATCGAAACCATGATCGTCATGGAAGAGTTCGGCCGTCACCTCGTCATCGAGCCCTATGTCGAGACTGTCGTGATCGCGGGTGGTTTCCTCCGCGAGGGCGGCTCGCCCGCGCAGCAGGAAGCCCACATTCCGGGCATCGTCGGTGGCGAGACGGTCTGGGCCTTCGCCTATGCCGAACCGCAGGGCCGCTACAACCTCGCGGACCTCACCACGACCGCGAAGAAGGACGGCTCGGGCTACACGATCAACGGCTACAAGGCCGTCGTTCTCGGCGCGCCCTGGGCGCAGAAGCTCATCGTGACGGCCCGCACCTCCGGCGGCCAGCGCGACCGTGACGGCGTCTCCGTCTTCATCGTCGACAAGTCGGCGGCCGGCGTCTCGACGCGCGACTACCCGACGGTCGATGGCCGCCGGGCCTCGGAAATCACCTTCGAGAACGTGAAGGTCGATGCCGACGCGCTGATCGGTCAGGAAGGCAAGGGCTTGGCCCTCGTCGAGAAGATCGCGGACCAGGCAATCGCCGCTCTCTCCGCCGAAGCCATCGGCTGCATGAAGGAGCTCAACACCGCGACCGTCGAATATTGCAAGACGCGCAAGCAGTTCGGCGTGCCGATCGGCAAGTTCCAGGTGCTCCAGCACCGCATGGTCGACATGTTCATGGCCTATGAGCAGTCCGTCTCCATGACCTACATGGTGAACCTCAAGCTCGAAGAAGGCGATGCGGAGCGCACCAGGGCGGCAGCCGGTGCCAAGGTGCAGATCGGCAAGGCGGGCCGTTTCGTCGGCCAGCAGGCCGTGCAGCTTCATGGCGGCATGGGCATGACCGACGAACTCAATGTCGGTCACTATTTCAAGCGCCTGACCATGATCGACACGCAGTTCGGCAACGTCGATTATCAGCTCAAGCGTTATTCCGAAGCCGCGTAAGCAGCCTCGATACCGGATACGAAAAGGCCGCTCTCCGGAGCGGCCTTTTTCTTTTCGTGAGGTGTCTGCTCTCAGGCGCGCCGCGCGACCTCGGGCGGCCTGCGCAGCCGTTGCGGCGGCAGCACGCATTCTGCCTGCGTGCCTTGGCCGAGCTGGCTCTTCAGTTCGAAACGCCCGCCGTGAACCGCCAGCAGGCCCTTCACGATGGAAAGGCCGAGGCCGGAGCCCTTGCCGGGCTGGGCGAGGCCGGAGGCGCCTTGTGTGAAGGCGTGCAGCACCTTTTCGATTTCCGATTCCGCGATACCCGGTCCGTTGTCGTGAATGCCGAAACGGAGTTCCCCCCCGGCTTCCATCCGCGCGAACATGCGCACCTCTGCGCCGGGCGGCGAGAACTTTACGGCGTTGGTGAGCAGGTTGATCCATGTCTGGCGGAGCGCCCGCGCATCGCCAAAGACGATCGGCAGTCCGGGCTCGAAATTGGCGACGACGCTCACGCGCTGCGCCTGCGCCCTGATCTCGACGATGCGGCGGCAATCTTCCGCGAGCTGGACGATGTCGACATCCTCCTCCGTGATCTGGAAGCGCCCTGCCTCGATGCGCGAAAGGTCGAGCACATCGTTGATGAGACCCAGCAGGTGCTGGCCGGAACGGTTGATGTCGTTCGCATATTCCTTGTAGGTGGGCACGGTGTGCTTGCCGAAGATTTCCGACGCCATCACCTCCGAAAAGCCGATGATCGCATTGAGCGGCGTGCGGAGTTCGTGGCTCATATTGGCCAGGAAATGCGATTTCGCGCGGTTCGCTTCCTCGGCGCGCGCTCGTGCGGCGTCGGAATCGCGCTTCGCCTTGAACAACTGCTCGATGAGGCCGGACTTGTCCTCCCTGAGCGTGATCGAGTGAAGCATGATGCCGTTCAGCCGTGCCGTGAGCTGGGTCAGCAATACGACGAAGACGGCGAGCACCGCGGCAAGCACAAGATGAAGCACATTGCCATAGGAGAGGAGGCGCCAGGTTATGGCCGCAGTAATAGGTATCACCGTGGCATAGAAGGTGGGCGTGTAGCAGGCGGTGATGAGCGAAACGGGGGCAACGACGATGAGAAGCGCGGAAAGAACATAAGCCTGCAGGACTTCGTTTTGGGGCACCCAGAAGAAATACGCCGTGGAGGCGATGCTTGCGGAGAACATGAAACCGACGGCCACAATGCGCCGTTCCCAGGCCGCGATGTCCCCGTGTCCGGGATGCGCCGCCATGAAGGCCAATATGTTCTGCCGGTTGAGCCATGCGGCCACAAAGACCAGCACGACGGGAATGGCAAGCCAGTACCATGCAACCGATCCGGCAAAACAGGCCGCGTAGGGAATCATCAGAAACGGAAAAGCGTAAGGCATCGGGAGCTTCTGGCTCTCGACGAACATGCGCATCTGTTCGAGGCGCGTTTCCGGGCGCAGCGGTTCGCCGGTTGCGGAGCGTGGCATGAACGGCGAAAGCCATTGCCACCAGACCGCTCCCTTGCCCTCGGGAGCTGCGGCGTCACAGGGCTCTTCCCCCGGATACGCGTTTTGCGGCGCGGTTTCGTTCTGCCGTATTTCGCCGGCTGTCATCGATATGCCCTTTTCGGCCGCCCAAGCCACCTGTCGCGCGGTATGCCTGCTCTCGCCGGCGCCGCGACAGGGAGGCTGGGCGAAAATCCTTAATAAGGTTTTCCGAGAAATGGTTAAGGCAGCATAATCGGGCTGAATGCACCGCATTTTTGGCGTATGAGACGTCGAGACAACAGGCAGAAAAACAAGAAGCAAACAGGAGAGGCAGCCAGGGATGAGTGATCCGCTGATTTTCGAGAAAGACGGCCCCGTCGTCACCTTGACCATCAACAGGCCCGAGAGCCGCAATCCGCTGGGCGCGCCGGAAGACGCGGAGAATTTTTCGGTCGCCGCCGCGCGCATCAACGAGGACCGGGAGGTCCGCTGCGTGATCCTGACTGGGGCGGGCAAGGCTTTCTCCGCCGGCGGCAATGTGAAGGCCATGCGCGAGGGCGGCGACGGATTCGGCGGTCCCGGCGTTCACATCCGCGAACGTTATCGCAACGGTATCCACCGCATCGTCAAGTCGGTCTGGGGGATCGAGGTGCCGGTCATCGCGGCCGTGAACGGTCCGGCGATCGGCCTCGGCAATGACGTCGCCTGCCTCGCCGATACGCGCATTGCCGCCGACACGGCGGTCTTCGGCGCCACCTTCCTCAAGATCGGCCTCATCCCGGGCGATGGCGGGGCCTGGCTCCTGCCGCGCATCATCGGCATGGCCCGCGCTTCCGAGCTTCTCTACACCGGCGACACCATCGATGCGGCGACGGCGAAGGAGTGGGGCCTCGTCTCCGAGGTCGTGCCCGCCGCCGAGCTGATGGACCGCGCAAAAGCGGTTGCGGCGAAGATCTGCAACCAGGCGCCGGACGTCTTGCGTATGACCAAGCAGCTTCTGCGGCAGGGCATGCTCACGAATTTCGACACCATCATGGAACTGTCCGCTTCCATGCAGGCGCTGGCCCATCACACTGAGGACCACAAGGAGGCGCTCGACGCCTTCTTCGAGAAGCGGCCGCCCGCCTACAAGGGCTCCTGACGGACCGTTCGAAACTGAACAGAGACCCGGTGGCCGCTGAACAAAGGGCGGCACGCCGTGCATTGAAGCCGTGGGGCTTTGCCCCTAAAGTCCCCGCCAACGAACAACGGGCGATCTGCCCAAGCCAAAACGGGAGCGAAACATGAGCATCATCGGAATCGTGGCCACTCTTCCGGTCCAGCCCGGCAAGGAAGCCGAATTCGAAAAGGTCTTCGCCGATCTCCGCTCGAAGGTGAAGGCGAACGAGAAGGGCTGCCTCCAGTACGATTTCTTCAAATCGAAGTCGGACCCCTCCACCTACATTGTCATGGAACAATACGCCTCTCAGGCGGACCTCGACGCACATGGCAAGACCGACTATTTCCGCGCCGCGGGCCCCGCGCTCGGTGGCGTGCTTGGCGGTGCGCCGACGCTGCAGTTCCTCGACAAGGTCGAGTAAGCGATCAGAGCCAGAAAATATAGAGAGACGAAAATGGATCTCGCATTCAGCAAGGAAGACGAAACCTTCCGCCAGGAAGTTCGTCAGTTCATCGAAGAGTGCTACACGCCCGAGATGCGCAGACTTCATGCGCGCTCGAAGCATGGCTACATCACCAAGGAAGCCCACATCCAGTGGCAGAAGTCGCTGGCAAAGAAGGGTTGGCTCGCGCCCAACTGGCCGCAGGAATATGGCGGACCGGGCTTCACCCAGTCGCAGAAGTATATCTTCAACGTCGAGATGGGCCGCGCCGGCGTGCCGCACACCATTCCCTTCGGCCCGACCATGGTGGCACCCGTCATCATGAAGTTCGGCTCGCCGGAGCAGAAGAAGCGTTTCCTCCCCGACATTCTCGAAACGAACGTGCTCTGGTGCCAGGGTTATTCGGAACCGGGCGCAGGGTCGGATCTTGCCTCGCTGAAGACGAAGGCCGAGGACATGGGCGACCATTTTCTCGTCAACGGCTCGAAAATCTGGACCTCCGTTGCCCAATGGGCTGACTGGATTTTCTGTCTCGTGCGCACCTCTAACGAGGGCAAGCCGCAGGAGGGCATTTCCTTCCTCCTCATCGACATGAAGACACCGGGCATCACGGTCGACCCGATCATCTGCCTCGACAGCACCTCGGCGCCGAACCAGGAGGTCAATCAGGTTTTCTTCCAGGATGTGAAGGTGCCGAAGGAAAACCTGATCGGCGAGGTGAACAAGGGCTGGACCTACGCCAAATACCTGCTCGAATTCGAGCGTGGCAATCCTTATTCGCCGGGTCTCTATAGCGCCCTCAACGAGGTCCGCGAGATGGCGAAGGAAACCGTGGTGAACGGCAAGCCGCTCGCCGACGATCCGTCTTTCAAGGCGACATGCGCCGATCTTGAAAGTCAGATCACGGCGATGGAGTTCACGGAGCTGCGGATATTCTCCTCGCTCTCCATCGGCGGCAATGTCGGTCCCGAAAGCTCGCTCCTGAAGTGCCGTGGCACGGAGATTCAGCAGGCGGTCTCGCAGCTCATGGTCGAAGTGTTGGGCGACTACGCGCAGCCGACCATCGAGAACGGATTGATCGGCACCAACGAGCCGGAAGTGGGACCGGAAGGGGCGTTCACGGCCGCTCCCTACTACTTCTCGCTTCGCAAGACCTCGATCTTCGCAGGCTCGAACGAGGTCCAGCGCAACATCATGGCGAAGGCCGTGCTCGGCCTTTGAGCGCCGCCGCCGGCATAACGATCAGACGGGCGAGCGCCGGAGACATTCCGGCGCTCGCTCGCGTTTGGCACGAGAGCTTGCTTGAGAGCCACGGAGCTCTCAGTTTCGGCGTTCATCCCGATGTTGCCGACTTCGAGAGGCGTACCGCGAAACTTCTGCCAGGTTGTCTGATTGCGGAAAAGGCGACTGGAGCTTGCGGTTTCACCGCGTGGGAAGGCGGTGAGCTCTACCTGCTTTTCGTGCTGCCCGTCGCTTACGGAACCGGACTCGGCGAAGAACTGCTTGCCCGGGCTGAGGTGGAGATGGCCGCAGGCGGGCCGAACGAGATATTTCTGCTTTGCCGCGCAGGTAATGATCGTGCGCGCCGCTTCTACGAAAAGCATGGCTGGCGGTTCGCACGGCTGGTTGCGTCGGAAGAGGGATCGTTTATCGGCTATCGCGAAAACACGATGTGGCGCATGGAAAAGCGCCTGACCCAGCGCTGAATTTCCCGCGAGTCAGATGATCTCCAGACGCAGCTTCTTTCCGACAGCCGTTGCCGCGCGCTGCAGGGTGTCGAGTTGCACCTTGTCGTTTTCCGGATCGAGCAGCCGATCGAGCTGGGCTCGGCTTGTCTTCATACGTTTTGCCATCTCGACCTTGGACACGCTCTGCATCTTCATCGCCTCCTCGATCTGCCACGCAACGACCCGCTTGATCGCATGTGCATGGGCGGCATCGTGAATGCCTTCTTCTTCGAGGAAGGCATCGAAGGAAGAACCGATATGCTTCCTGCTCATCGTCCGATACTCCTTTGTCTCTTTCGTGCCGCATCTAGATCGGTCTTCGGCGCCTTTTGAGACTTCTTGACGAAACCGTGCAGAAGCACCATTTGCCCCTGCACGATACAGAAAATCACCCGCGCGATCCTGCCTTGGGAAAGGTCGCTTCGGATTTCCCAAAGTCCATCGCCGAGCGACTTGCAAAGCGGCATACCTACGGGCCAACCGAATTCGGCAGTTGCGATATCGAAGCCTGCTCTACGCCTGTCCTCGCCGCTCAGCGTCATAAGCCAGTCCCGTACTGGCTCCGACCCTGCTGCCGTTTTGTAGAAGACGGCTTCTATTTTCTTGGGCGTCCGTATCATGACGGAATGTACCTTTAATGGTACATTCCGTCAAGGTAATATCGGATAGATTCCGACGCTCGATGACTGGGAGTTTTTGTCCCGTCAGCCGTCCCGCCGGCCGCCATAGGCCTGCGTGATCCTGTCGAACACGATGGCGAGCGCGACGATGGCGATGCCCGCCACCAGCCCGCGCCCGATATCGAGCCGCTGGATGCCGAGCAGCACTTCCTCGCCGAGCCCGCGCGCACCGATCATCGAGGCGATGACGACCATCGAGAGCGCCATCATCGTCGTCTGGTTGACACCCGCCATGATGCTGGGCAGCGCCAGCGGCAGCTTGATGTCGATGAGCTGGCGCTTCGGGTCGGCGCCGAGGTCGGCCGCCACCTCCACGAGCCGCGGATCGACGGACCGAAGTCCCAGATCGACGAGCCTGATCAGCGGCGGTGTCGCATAGATCACCGTCGCAAAGAGCGCGGGCACCTTGCCAAGACCGAACAGCATGAGCGCGGGAATGAGATAGACGAAGCTCGGCAGCGTCTGCATCGCGTCGAGCACGGGCAGCATGACCCGCCTCAGAATGTCGCTCGACGCCATCGCGATGCCGGAAGGCAGGCCGATCAGCACCGCCACGAGCACGGACACAATCATCAGTGCAAGCGTCTGGACCGCGAGGTCCCACAGCCCCAGCGCGCCGATGAGAAACAGCAGCGCCGCCAGTGCAACCGGCGGCACAGGCCGTCGCGATGCATGATAGGCAACGCCCGCAACGCTCGCGATCAGCAGCCACCAGGGCAGCGCGGTAATCAGGAACTCAAGCCACACGATGACCCGGAGCAGCCCGTTGCTCACAGCATGAAACGCGCCGCCATATTCACCGACGAAGCGTTTCATCGCGCCGTTCACCCAGCGCTCGAGCGGAACTTCGAGCGTCACGGGAAAGCTCTTGGCTTGAGCCTCGCGCTCGCCGGTAACGCGTGCGGCAACCTCGGGGCTCACCCATTGCCGCCAGACGTCGCCCCTCGTCTCGATGAAATGGAACGCGGCGTCCCGCGCGCTCGCGCCCTCGTGCTGCTGCATATAGGCAAGCGCCTCGCTCACCATCTGCCCGGTCGTCTCGTAGTTGCGCAGGAAGGCCGCGATCTCCGGTGCCCTCTCCACGAATTCCGCATTGGCGCCGATGATGACTTCGACGGTCGGGAATGCGACAGGCGGATGGCGTGCCGGGTCCGCGTTGAAGGCATCCCATGCTTTGTCGGAATAGGCGGGTTCTTCGAGCTTCACGAGATCGAACGCGCCGAGCACCCAGGTCGGTCCCCAGTAATAGGCGACGATGGGTTCGCCCCGCTCATGGGCGGAAGCGATGGCCGCCGCGAGCGCCGCGCCCGTGCCCGGCCGGAAATTCGTGTAAGCACGATCGAGCCCGTAGCCTTCGAGCTTTCGCGTGCTCTGCTCCTCGCAGGCCCAGCCGAGAATGCAATTGTAGAAGCGGCCTTTCGTTGGCACTTCCGGATCGCGGAAGAGCTGCCAGTGCTTCTTGAGGCCGGACACGGAACGCAGGTCCGGCGCCATCGGATCGATGCCGCGCGCCGGATCGCCCTCGATTACATAGCGCGGCACGTACCAGCCCTGCACCGCATCGGGGAAATTCGTGCCCAGGGAAACGGCGGTGCCCGCGTCCACCGCCTCGTTCCACGGTTCGGTGACGTTGTCGCGCCAGATTTCCATCAGCACGTCGATGTCGCCTTGCCCGAGCCCGGTGATGAGCGGCAGCGTGGAGCCCGGCAGCACGTCCGTCTCGCAGCCATAGCCGCGTTCGAGGATGATCCGCGCAAGCTCCGTATGGAAAGCATTCGAGTCCCAATCGAGCCCGCCGAACATGACAGGGCGGTCGATCTCGCATGCCGGTTCTTCCGCCCGCGCGGTGCCGGGGTCCGAAACTGCAAAAAGAAGCGCCGCGAGCGCGAAGAGGAAGCGGGTCAGCATCCGGGCACTATAAGGAGCGCGCCGGAGCTTGACCATGCGCCGGATAGGCGGAGCCCGGAACGAAAAAGGGGAGCCGCCAGGGCTCCCCTCGATCTTTCCTGCAGCGAGGATGGCTTACTTGCCGCCCGTCGCCAGCTTGAAGAACTTGCCGGTCTGCTCGCCGCCCATGAAGAAGGGCGAGGCGTTCGAGAAGTCGGAAATCTTCTCCCAGTTCTCGGCAACCTTCTCGGCGGTCAGTCCGTCGCGGCCGAGGAAGATGCCTTCGGCTTCTTCCATCCGTGCGGCGGCGAAAACGCCGGCACCCGCGCAAAGGATCATGCCCGTCGGGGCCTGTTCCGAAACCAGGAACATGACGCCCGGCGTCACGGCTTCCGGCGTCAGCATCTGCTCGGCTTCCGGCGGCATCAGGTCGGAGGTCATGCGCGTATAGGCGACCGGCGCCAGCGCATTGCAATGGATATTGTTCTTCTGGCCTTCGAGCTTCAGCGTGTTGATGAAGCCGACGACGGCGAGCTTCGCCGCGCCGTAGTTCGTCTGGCCGAAATTGCCGTAGAGGCCGGTGGAGGAGGCGGTCACGACGATGCGGCCGTAATTTTGCTCCTTCATGATTTCCCAGACGGCCTTGGTCGGCTTGACCGTGCCCATCAGGTGCACGTCGACGACGAGCTGGAAGTCGGAAATCTCCATCTTGGAGAAGGACTTGTCGCGCAGGATGCCGGCATTGTTGACCAGGATGTCGATGCGGCCCCACTGCTCCATGGTCTGCTTGACCATGTTGGCGACTCCTTCGTCATCCGTGACCGACGAGCCATTGGCGATCGCTTCGCCGCCCAGCGCCTTGATTTCCTCGACCACTTTCTTGGCCGCTTCCGACGAGCCGCCCGCGCCCGTGCGGTCGCCGCCAAGGTCGTTCACCACCACTTTCGCGCCGCGCCGCGCGAGTTCCAGCGCATGGGAACGGCCAAGACCGCCGCCCGCGCCGGTCACGATGGCGACCTTGCCGTCAAAACGAATGCTCATGGGTATCTCTCCAGTTGGACTAACGGGCCATTCAAGACCAGACGATGGGCCGCCGGATGCTCCCCTTTCGGGGGTCGAAAGGCCATGCCCTGAAAACGTGCGGGACTTTGTGCATGAGACCCGCCCGAGGGTCAAGGGAGGCTTCCGTCGCGGTCTCGTTGCTTTGCGTCTGCCTCTCCCTATGATGTCGGGGCCCGCCCGAACTCCCGGAAACCTGCCCGAAAGCCCCTCTTCGATGATCCTGTCCTCTCTCCAGAGCGCCTTCGGGCTCGCCCTCATCGTCGCCCTTGCCTGGGGTCTCAGCGAGAACAGGCGGACCTTTCCGGTCCGGGCGGTCGCGGCGGCGCTCGCCATCCAGCTCGGCCTTGCGCTCCTGTTGCTGAAGATTCCGGCGTCGCAGGGCGCGCTTCTCGCGCTGAACGGCCTGGTGGATGCCTTGACCGAGGCTACGCGGACCGGAACGGGCTTCGTCTTCGGCTATGTCGGCGGCGGTGCGGCGCCGTTTGAAACGACGGCCCCGCAAAACAGTTTCATTCTCGCCTTCCAGGCACTGCCGCTGGTGCTCGTCATGTCGGCGCTCTCGGCGCTTCTCTGGTACTGGCGGGTGCTCGGCTGGGTCACGCGCGGCTTCGGCTACCTCCTGCAGAAGACAATGGGCATTGGCGGTGCCGTCGGTCTCGCCTCCGCCGCAAACGCCTTCGTCGGCATGGTGGAAGCGCCGCTCCTCATCCGGCCTTATCTCGAAAGGCTGACACGCGCCGAATTCTTCATGACGATGACGGTTGGCCTCGCCACCGTTTCGGGCACGGTACTTGTGCTCTACGCCAGCATCATCGGAAGCGTCGTGCCGGGCGCGCTCGGACAGATCCTCGTCGCCTCGCTGATTTCGCTGCCCGCCGGCATCCTCGTCGCCCGCCTCATGGTGCCGGAAGAGCCGGGTGCGCTTCCGACGGGAATCGGCGATGACGTGCCGCATCTCGAATATCAAAGCAGCATGGACGCGGTAACCCGCGGCACCTTCGAGGGTCTTCAGCTTCTGCTCAACATCATCGCCATGCTGATCGTCATGGTTGCGCTCGTCGCGCTCATGAACATCATTCTCGGCCTCCTTCCGGATGCATGGGGGGCGCCGCTCACGCTTCAGCGAATTCTCGGCTGGATCTTTTCCCCGCTCGTTTGGGCCATGGGTATACCGGCGGATGAAATGCACCTCGCCGGACAGCTCATGGGCACGAAGACGATCCTGAACGAATTTATTGCTTATCTGGACCTTGCCCGGCTGCCGGAAGGCGCCTTGTCGGAGCGTTCGACGCTCATCATGGTCTATGCGCTGTGCGGCTTTGCCAATTTCGGTTCGGTCGGCATCCTGATCGGCGGATTGACCGCGCTCGTGCCCTCAAGGCGTCTCGAGATCGTGACCCTCGGCACCCGCGCCATCGTTTCCGGCACGCTCGCGACCTCCATGACGGGCGCGGTGGTCGGTCTCATTACCTGAAACGAAGAAAAACCTCGGGAGGAATTCATGAAGCTCTACAACTCGGCCATGCCTGCGCCCAATCCGCGCCGCGTCCGCATCTTCGCGGCGGAGAAGGGGATCGATCTTCCGCTGGAGGAGGTCGCCCTTGCAAAACGCGAGCACAAATCGGACGCCTTCCGCGAAAAGAACTCGCTCGGGCAGACGCCGGTGCTTGAACTGGACGATGGCACGGCGATTTCGGAAAGCGTGTCGATCTGCCGTTACCTGGAGGAGTTGCACCCGGCCAATCCGCTCTTCGGCCGCAATGCGCTCGAGCGCGCCCAGGTCGATATGTGGCTGCGTCGCGTTGAGTTTGTACTCATGGGGCCTGTCGGAAATTTCTGGCGCCACGCGCACCCCTACACGGCAAAGGTCGTGAAACAGTTCAACGAGTTCGGCGAGTCGAACAGGGAAGGGGCCGAGGCAGCGTTCCGCTGGTTCGACCGGGAACTCGAAGGCAAGGATTTCATCCTCGGCGACTATTTCTCGGTCGCCGACATCACCGCGCTTTGCGTGATCGACTTCGCGGGCTTCGCCGGGCTCGAAATGCCGGAGGGAACGCCGCATCTCCACGCCTGGCACGCGCGCATGTCGTCGCGTCCGAGCGTCTCTGCATAGAAGAAAAAGGCGGCGTCCACGGGGTACGGAATGGACGCCGCCCGATCCGCCCCTCCGACATGCAACCCCGGAAGGGACGATCCGATGACCTCTCGACCCATCGGCAAGGCTGATGATCGCGTTTCGAACCTGAACGCAGCCTGAACCGCCGGGATAATGCGAAGCCGGTCATTGCGGGGATGGGCGAGACTAGTAAACTGAATTTACTATCGCGCGGATGGCGCGGCGCGCTTTGGGAGGAGCGGGAATGGCAGGCGAGGGTTCGGCAAAGCCCCTGACGGGATGGCAGCTTGTGGCTTACGGCCAATTCGTCATTCCGCTCGCGGTCATCGGCCTTCCGGTCGCTGTCTACATCCCGCCCTTTTATTCGAGCACGCTCGGTCTCGATCTCGCCGCGGTCGGCGTCATTCTGATGCTGGCGCGCATATCGGACGTCATAACCGATCCGCTGATCGGCCGGCTGTCCGACCGCACGCGCACCCGCTGGGGCAGGCGCAGGCCCTGGGTCGCGGCGGGCGTACCCGTCATGGTCGTCTCCTCTCTCATGCTCTTCGTACCGCAGGGCGAGGTCACGAACGTCTATCTCCTGACATGGATCGCCGCGATCTATCTCGGCTACACGCTCATCACCATTCCCTACGGGGCGTGGGGCGCGGAGCTTTCGGGCGATTACAAGGAACGCAACCGCATCACCGGCAGCCGCGAGATGTTTCTCCTGATCGGTTTGCTGGTCGCCATTTCGGCGCCCATCGCCGGCGCCTACTGGACAGGTGCGGAGAACGACGGCGGCGCGGCGGGGCGCTCGGCGGTCGGTATTCTCGGCTGGCTGACGGCGATCCTGCTGCCGCTTTGCGCGTTCATCGCCTTTGCGTCTGTGCCGGAGCCGCGGATCGTCGAGACGAAGCCCATTCCCTTCCGCCGCGGGCTTCGCGTTGCCATGAGGAACGGGCCTTTCCGCATAGTGCTTCTCAGTTCGATTTTCGGCGCGCTCGCGGGTTCCATCAACATCGGTGTGGTCATCTTCTTCTTCGAGCACGTGGCCGGCATCGGTCAGGCGGGCACCGTCCTCATCTTCACCTTCTTTGTCGCCGGCGTTGTCGGCGCGCCCTTCTGGGTCTGGCTCGGGGGGCGCATCGGCAAGCACAGGGCGATTGCGGCGGCGGGATTTGTTTCCATGTTCGTCTTCGCGCTGGTGCCTGCCGTGATCTACGTTGTGAAGCCCGCCGCGCCGGATGCCGTCTTCGCCTGCCTTTTCGCCATCAACGTCGTGCAGGACCTCGCCCTCGGCGCCGCGCCCATTCTCGGACCGTCCATCATGGCGGACGTTGTCGATCTCGATACGCTGAAGAGTGGAGAGTCGCGCGCCGCCTTCCTGTTTGCGTTTCTCGGCATGGTGCGCAAATCGTCGGAAGCGCTCGGTGTCGGCATCGCGCTGCCGGTCCTCTCATGGGTGGGATTCGAGGCTCAATCCGAAAACAATTCGCCGGAGGCGCTTTTTGCGCTACTCGCGATGTATTGCCTCGTGCCTCTGGCGCTCTGGCTCATCTCCATAATGATCATCATGCGCTATCCGATCACGCGTGAGCGCCAAACCCGGCTTCGTGCTGCGCTGGAGCGGCGCACGAGCCGCCGGGCGCAACCGCACCGGATAATGGCGGACTAGTTCAGGACGGCGCCTTCACACCCATTGCCTCCGCCAGCAACTCATAGGAGCGCACGCGGTCTTTCTGTTCGTAGGTGATCGTCAGGATAACGAAATCGTCGACACCATGCGCCTGGCCGAGCGCGAGAAGGCGCCCGCGCACCTGCTCCGGCGTTCCGGCGAAGCCTCGCTGCTCGATGGCGCGGAGCGTGGCTTTGTCTTCATCCGTATAGGGATAGTCGAGCGCTTCCTCGATGGACGGAAAGGCGCCCGCCCGGTTCTGCAGGAGATGCATTACCCAGAGATTGCGCGATGCCGAGATGCGCTTTGCCTCTTCCTCCGTATCCGCGACCGTGACCGAGACGGCGATGGAACCGCGAGGGCTGGCGAGGCCGCGAGATGCACGGAAGTTGCGCCGGTAGAGGTCGAGCGGCTGCGTCCCGGCGTCCTGGTTGATGAAATGAGCGAAACAATAGGCCATGCCGAACTGCGCCGCGATGATCGCGCCGTCGCCGCCCGAGCCGAGCATCCAGAGCTCCGGCATGCCGGGTCCGCGCGGCGTGGCGTGGAGACCGAGATAAGGATGATCGACCGGAAAGCCGCCTTCCTCGCCCTGAAGGCCCATCGAATCCTCAAGGAACTGCCGCAGCAATTCGACCTGTTGCGGAAAGACCCCGACGTCATAGGCCTGCGGTCCGGGTTGCAGCGCCCGCGTCGTGCGCAGATCGCCGCCCGGCGCGCGGCCGAGCCCCAGATCGATGCGGCCCGGATGAAGCGTTTCCAGAACACGGAAGCATTCGGCGACCTTGAGCGGGCTGTAATGCGGCAGCATCACGCCGCCGGAGCCGACGCGGATGCGGGTGGTCGCCGCTGCGACCGCTGCGATCAGAACTTCCGGCGCCGAACCTGCGAACGACGACGTGTTGTGATGTTCGGCAAGCCAGTAACGCGAATAGCCGAAGCGTTCCGCCTGCCGCGCGAGGTCGATCGTATTCGCGATCGCTTCGGCCGCTGTGCCGCCCTTGCGGATGGGAGATTGGTCGAGAACGCTCAAGCTGACCATGAGGCTCGCTTTCCTGATGCAGGTTTCATGACCCGGGATATCGGTATTCGCCCGCTATTTTTCGAGCGGCCGCTTCTTCACCCGCTTCACGATTCCTGAATAATTGAGGAGGATGCGTTCATTTTCGCCCCTGCCGGTGAAGACCTGCCCACGCAGGAAAACCATGCTGCCGGTGTTGCGGACCACCTCACCCCGCGCCTCGATGAACTCTCCCGCGCCGGCGGCCGCGGTAAATTCCGCCGTAAAGGAAACCGTCACCGACGGCCCCTGCAAAATGTCGCGCCCGAAGGCAAACAACGAAAAATCCGCAAAGGTCATCAGCAGGCCGCCATGAAGGAAGCCGCCGCCATTGCAATGCACCGGCGTCGCCTCGAAGGCGCAAGTCACCGTTCCATCCTCGTTCTTGCGAAAGAAGAAGGGGCCGGCGTGATCCTCGAAAGGGTCGTGTCCCTCCCACGTCTCGTACCCCGCGAGACGGTTGCTCAGGCTGATATTCATCTGCAATTGACCTGTCTTCGAATTCCGCTGCGGCGCTTTTATCAGGAAGACCGGCGGTTCCCAAATCGCGCGACCGGAACGCCACCTGGAAACCGCAAATTAAGACCTTCGTTACGTAAACCGGGGCAGACTGCAACCGGGGTTTCCGAAGGCGGAAGCGAAGGTAGAAAATGACATGAGTGCGGCCCTCCGAAAAATCGGACCTGTCGAGGAGAGCGCGCATCTTTTGGCGCTCGACGACCTTGGCGATTCGTCGCTTCAACAAGTCCTTGCCTATTGGGAAACGAAGCGGGCCGGGCGCGAGATGCCCTCCCGCGACGATATTGTGCCGACGGCCTTTCCGCGCCTCATGCCGCGCATGTTCATGATCCGGGTCGGCGAAGGCCCCACCTTTACCTACAGCCTTGCCGGTGACGAAAACGTCGAGGCGCATGGAGAAAACTTCACTGGTATTGAAGTGCGCGATCTCGACCGCAAGCGGCCAGGCTATGGAACCTCGATGCACAACTTCTATGCCTCGATCGTGCGCCGCCGCCGGCCATGTGCCGCTGCCGGGTCGCTCGAATTCGTGAGCCGGGGCTTCTGCCGTTTCTCCGCCCTCTATTTGCCGCTCGCGGGCGGCGACGGCGTCGTCAGCCATATCATGGGTGTTGCGGTCTACAAGATGGACTCGGAGTAGGAAGCACCATGCAACCCCTGCGATCGTTCCGGCAACGCGCGACCGGCCCGATTACGGACAGGCGGTTCACAAACCGTTAGGAGATTCCCGGCACTCTGTTGCAACGGGCTCGGGCCGGGTCATGCGAAGGTTGAACGGGCGATGATGCAAGCGGAAACCAATCGTGGCGGCGGCGACGCGGAAGTATTTGCCGAGGCGGACGCGCATGGCATCGACTTCCGGCGCCTCAAGGAACTTCGGCAACCGCTCTGCCGCGACATGCTCGCCTATTGGAATGAGGTGCGCGGGACCCGCGTCATGCCGCGCCCCGACGAAATCGATCCCGTTCGCTTTGCGCGCCACATGCCGAATCTGCTCGTAGTGCAGATCGACTGGGACCCCTTCGATCTCACCTATCGTCTCATCGGCGGCGATGTCGTGGATGCGCACGGTGCCAATTTTCGTGGCCGGCGCGTGCTGGAGAGCCCCTCGCATACGGGCCGTTTCAGCGAGGTCCTGTTCCGCTTCTACAAGTTCGTGGCCGAGCAGCAGCGCCCTTATGCCGTTGCGGGCACGATGGAATATACCGCCCGTGGCAGGGTGAGCGTGGAGGCGGTTTATCTGCCTTTGTCGCTTGATGGTGGCCGGGCCGACCGGATTCTGGGCGCCGCGATCTCCACCGAGCTTCCGCGCCTGTAACCCAGGCCGTTTCCGCCGCTTTTGACCCCCGCCGGGCCATGCCCTAAATTCCCGCAACTCTGGAACCAGCAATGCGGGAAGACCCATGGCCCTCGACGCCGAAACACGCGACCAGCTCATTTCCTCCGTCCGCCGCTTCGTCGACGAGCGCCTTCGTCCGATCGAGGACAAGGTCTCGGAATCCGACAAGGTGCCGGACGAAATCGTCGAGGAAATGAAGGAACTGGGCCTCTTCGGTATTTCCGTGCCGGTCGAATATGGCGGCCTCGGCCTTACCATGGAGGAAGAATGCCTCCTCATGTTCGAACTCGGCCGCACCTCGCCCGCCTTCCGCTCCGTGATCGGCACCAATGTCGGCATCGGCAGCCAGGGCATCGTCATGCATGGTCGTGAGGACCAGAAGGAATACTGGCTGCCGAGGATTGCGAGCGGCGAGGCCATCATCAGCTTCGCGCTCACCGAACCGGAAGCGGGCTCCGACGCCGCCTCTCTCAAGACCACGGCGATCCGCGACGGCGACCATTATGTCGTCAACGGCACCAAGCGCTACATTACCAACGCGAACAAGGCCCATGCCTTCACGCTGATGGCGCGCACCGATCCGAAGACGCCGGGCGCGAAGGGTGTCTCGGCCTTCGTCGTGCCGAGCGACATTCCGGGCATCCATATCGGCAAACCGGAAAAGAAGATGGGCCAACAGGGCGCGCATATCTGCGACGTCGTCTTCGAGGATGCGCGCATCCCCGCCGATTGCCTGCTGGGCGCGGAGGAGGGCAAGGGCTTCGTCACCGCCATGCAGGTGCTCGAGCGGGGCCGATTGCACATCTCCGCCGTCTGCATCGGCGTTGCCGACCGTCTCGTCGAGGATTCGGTGAAATACGCCGCCGAGCGCAAGCAGTTCGGCGCACCCATCGGCAATCTCCAGCTCGTGCAGGCGATGTTGGCGGATTCCAAGATGGAAGCCTATGCCGGCCGCTGCATGGTGCTCGACGCCGCGCGCCGCCGAGATGCGGGCGAGGATGTCGCGACGGAGAGTTCCTGCTGCAAGCTCTTCTGCTCGGAAGCGGTGGGCCGCATCGCCGATCGCGCGGTGCAGGTCCATGGCGGCGCAGGCTATGTCGCCGACTATGGCATCGAGCGTTTCTACCGCGATGTGCGCATCTTCCGCATCTATGAAGGCACGAGCCAGGTGCAGCAGGTCATCATCGCTCGCAATCTGTTAAAGGCGGTGAACTGAAACCGGGCTTGCTTCCCGTTCTCTGCATTGCACAATGCGGGCAATGACGAAGCTCGATCGCCTCACCGCCGACATCCGCACCTGCCGCATCTGCGTCGAAAATCCGCTGAAGGCGCCGCTGCCGCACGAGCCGCGTCCCGTTCTGCGCGTCTCGCGCAAGGCGCGTCTGTGCATCGTGGGGCAGGCGCCGGGCACGCGCGTTCACGCCTCGGGCACACCCTTCACCGATCCGAGCGGGGACCGGCTTCGCGACTGGATGGGTGTTACCTCCGAAGAGTTCTACGACGTGTCGCGCCTCGCCATCGTGCCCATGGGGTTCTGCTTTCCCGGTCTCGATGCAAAGGGCGGCGATCTGCCGCCGCGCCGCGAATGTGCCGAAGCCTGGCGGGCGCAACTCTTCGAGCTTCTGCCGCAGATCGAACTCACGCTCCTTGTCGGTCAGTATGCGCAAGCCTGGCATCTCGGCGCCGCGCGCAAGGGAAGCCTCACGGCAACGGTCGCCGCCTGGCGGGAATATGGGCCCAGCTTCATCCCGCTGCCGCATCCCTCCTGGCGCAACAATGCCTGGATTAGGAAGAATCTCTGGTTCGAGGATGAACTTCTGCCCGTGCTGAGGCGCGAGGTGCGCCGCCTGCTTGGAAGAAAATCATGAGGGCCGTCATTGTTTTTTGTCTCGGAACACTGCTTTGCGCCTGCGCGCCGCAGATGATGAAGGTCGGCGATCCGGTCTTCGAGCCGCGCATCGAGCGCGCCTCCGCCGCCCGTGCGGTCATGCCCGATGGTGCCCGCTTGCCCATGCTTGTCTTCGAGGCGGATGAGCCGCGCGTCGTCCTCCTCGCGCTGCATGGCTTCAACGACTATTCGAATTCCTTCGCCGAGCCCGGCCCCGGCCCATGGTTCGCCCGGCAGGGCATCACGCTTGTCGCCATCGACCAGCGCGGCTTCGGCCGCGCGCCCGGCCACGGGCTCTGGGCCGGTGACCGGCGCATGGCCGAGGATGTGGCGGCCGTCGCCGCTCTTCTCCGGGCGGAATATCCGGATGTTCCTCTCTATCTGATAGGCGAGAGCATGGGCGGCGCCGTCGCCATGCGCGCCATGGCGCTCGACGAACCGCCCGAGGTCGACGGCCTCATTCTTTCCGCGCCCGCCGTCTGGGGCTGGCAGGAGCTGAACGGCTTTTACGGCGCGGCCCTTTGGACCGCCGCCCATCTTGCGCCATCGGCGACATTGACGGGACGCGGCCTCGAGATTTGGCCTTCGGACAATATCGAAATGCTGCGCGTCCTTGCCCGCGATCCGCTGGTCATCAAGGAAACCCGCATCGACACGCTCTACGGTCTCGTTGGCCTGATGGACAGCGCCTACGACGCGGCGCCTGAAATCCGCAAGCCAGTGCTTCTTCTCTATGGCGCGAAGGACGAGATCGTCCCCGCCGCCGCAATCGCCGGCACGATCGAAAGGCTTGAAGCTGCACATCTGGATGTCACCTCCGCCTGCTATCCGAACGGCTATCACATGCTGCTGCGCGATCTCGAAAGGGAACAGGTCTGGAAAGACATTGCCGCCTGGATCGAACAACGCACGACGCCGCTTCCATCGGGCAATATGCGCGATCTGCGGCAATGCCGTTTGAAAGAAGGTGGCCGGTGAACGGTGCTAGGCGTTTTGCGAAAGCGCTGGTTCCGGATCGCCGTTCCCGTCATCTTCGGGCGCCTGCGCCCCGGCAGGCGCCTGTTCTTCGCCGAAGCGGATTTTGAGCTCCCGCTCGAGATCTGCGAAGAGTTCCGGAACATGCTCGAGATAGGGCCTCTCCGCCTTGAGAATGGAGCGGAAGAGCCGCCCCTTCAATTGTGCAAGGTCGAGTCCCGATTTCTGTATCGCGGCGGGCGCGCTGCTCGCCACGATGTCGACAAGCCTGTCGGCCGCGTGGAGCCGGCCCCACAAATAGTCGTTCTCCCGCGCACGGCGGCTGAAGAACGCGGCGAAGTAACCGAGGTCGCGTCCCATCAGTGTCGCGGGTGCGCCGCCCTCGCGAATCGAGCGCGCGTCTTCCGGGCTGATCCGGTCCACCTGCACGGTGTCCACGTCGTCGAGGTCCTGCCACTTGTTGAGCGGCAGCGTCAGCACGTCGAAGAACGGAAAGCCGACATAGGCCTGCACCAGTTCCGATCGGATATCCTGGGGCAGGGTGCTTGCCGCCATCTGGACGAAATGGTGGTCGGCGTCGCGGTCGAGGCCGACGAGATCGAGGATCGGCGCCACATGGTTCGTGAAGGCGTCGATTTCGTGCGGTTCCGCCACGCCGTCGTCATAGATCGCTTTGCAGATGCGGCGGATATCGTCGGTCCTGAGGCGCGTTGTCGTTTCCGACTGTACGCGGTCCAGAATCCGGTAGAGGCTCGTCTTGAAATCGTCGAGCGCGTCCGAATGCAGGCTGCCTTCGTCGCCGGTGTCGATGTCCTGATAGAGTTCGTTCAGTCTGCGGATCACGAAGCGCAGACGTCTTACGCGGAAACTCACGTCGAACTCGCGAAGGAAACGCACCCAGGCGTCCCCCTTGCTTGGTTCCGCCCCGCCATTCGCATGCGTCATCCACTGAACCGGAAAGATTTTCGTGTCCTTTGCCCATTGCTCAACGGCGCGCGAAAGGGCAAGCCGGTCGCTTGGGTGGTTCACCGCCTCGCTCAGGTCGGCGACGATATTTGTGATCTGATCGAGAACGGACGCCACTTTGAGCTGGATATAGGCGTCATAGGCATAACCCGCCTCGATGGCGGCTTGCGCATTCGCACTGTTTCGTAACGTCGACAACTGCTCGGCGTTCGGCATCGAGGAATTGGCGGTCGTCTCGAAAAGCTGCGTGATGCGCGTGCGCACATGCGGCCGCGTCGCGGCCACGATCTGCCGGTACCGTCGCACGCGTTCGGAAAAATCGTGCAGCGCTTCCAGTTCGTCGCGCACCGGCTGGTTGCGCGGAATGTCGGAAAGCGCGCCCCGGATCGCCTGGAAGAATCCCGGCGCGGCGCCGCCCGCTTCCGCGCGGCCGCCTTTGGGATCGGGATCGATATAGACGACGCGCCGGTCGACCTCGCGATAAGCCGGACGTCCGCGAATGGCAGCGATCGCTTCCGCGAACGGCTTGTTGTTGAGCACGCTGCCGTCGATGAAGGAGGCTTTCACGGGGTCGGAGCCGGCCGCGATCAGCGGCTTGAAATTGCCGCGCAGGAATTCCTCGCGTGTCGGCCAGTCGAGCTTTTGTTCCTTAAGCAGCGCATCGACCTCGCCGATGCGTGCGGGCGGGAAGGCGCCGGGAAAGCACGAGGTCGCCCGCGCCGCGAAAACGAGGCCCGGCACATGCGCGGTATCGAAATCGCTGATCGTCGTTCCACTCTGATGCTGGAAATAGCTGAACTTCAGCGTGTGCCGGTGTTCGCGCTCGCGGATCGAAACGGGGTCGTGCAGCGGAATATGCTGGCGATAGCCATGGAAGTCGGTCACCGATACGACGAGATCGAGCCGGTGTCCCGTCGGCAGAAGTGAGGCATTGGCGGGTGTGGGTTCGCCCATTGCGAGGCAGGCATCGAGCAGCATGCCGCTCATGATGGAGCCCGAAAAGGGCGGCTCGAACCAGCGCGAGCGCGTGAAGAGCTGCAGCTTCTGCCGCATCTCGATATCCGGCGCATATTTCGCGAGCCATTTCTCGGTGATGCCCCAGAAAAGGGGCTTCATGAACAGCTTGTCCCAGCGCCCCGCAAGATGATGCTCGTCCATCAGCGCGCAAATATCCGCCTGCTCGAGCCACATCTTCCGGTGCGCGTCCATGGGAAGGTCGTGGGCGAGCGCGCGCGCAAGGAGCACGCCGTTGATCCCGCCGGCGGACGCGCCTGCGATCGTGTCCACGAAGACGCGCAATTCGAGCGACTGGCCGATGGCCTGGATCAGCTCGAAGTAGATTTCTTCGGTGTCGGTCTCGCGGTCGGCGTGGTCGAGATTGCGATAGGCCGCCGAGGCCCGGTGCGAGCGCGCGAGATCGTGGTGATAGACGCGGGAGGCGCGGATGAGCTTCAGGATTTCCTTGGTCACGCCATGCATATAGACGGCAAGCGAAACGCCGCCGTAGCAGACAAGCGCGATCCTGAGTTCCTTTTCCTTCATGGCCCTGCCGCTTCATTGGGGTCCACGGCGGCGAAATCCCGTCCGGACCGGGATCAGTCTAGGAGAGGACCCCCTCACGACCAATTAACGATAACGCGACGGCTTGTTCCATTCTTATTTACGTCCTAAATACGTAGATATCCGATATCGGCAAGGGGCTCCTGCGCTCGCGCCGCGCAAAGGACAAGCCCATGCTCGATCCCGCCCTGGTCCACGCTCTGCTGGCGCTCGCCTCCGGCGCCCTGATCGGGCTCTCTCTGGGGCTCATCGGCGGCGGCGGGTCGATCCTCGCGGTTCCGCTCCTGCTCTATGTCGTCGGTGTTGCCTCGCCCCATGCCGCCATCGGCACCGGGGCGCTCGCCGTTGCGGCCAATGCGGCGGTCAGCCTTGCCATGCATAGCCGGGCCCGCACGGTGAAGTGGCCCTGCGCGCTCGCTTTCGCGGGCTCCGGTGTGGCGGGGGCGGCCCTTGGCGCTCATTTCGGCAAGGCGGTCGGCGGCGATGTGCTGCTCGCACTGTTCGGGCTGGTGATGATCCTTGTCGGCGTGGCCATGGTCTTCAATCGCGGGGAGGGCGGAAACCCGGACGTCCGGCTCGACCGCGCGTCGGCGCGCCGCCTCCTGCCGCCGCTCGCCGGTACGGGTTTCCTCGTCGGCGGCGTCTCGGGCTTCTTTGGCATCGGCGGCGGCTTTCTCATCGTGCCGGGCCTCGTCACGGCGACGGCCATGCCGCTTCTGAATGCCATCGGCTCGTCGCTCGTTTCGGTGACCGTGTTCGGCCTCACCACCGCCACGAGCTACGCCTTTTCGGGACTGGTCGATTGGGGCGCCGCCGGTTTCATGGTCGTTGGCGGCCTTGGCGGCTCCTATTCGGGCCTCCGGCTCGCCCGCCGTCTCTCGACCTCCCGCCGGGCCCTGTCGGCCGTCTTCTCGACTGTCGTCATCGCGACCGGCCTCTATATCGTCTGGACCGGTATCGGGGCGCTTGCGGCGACGGTCCAGGGCTAGCCGCATCGGAGAAAGCGGCATGGCGCCGCGGCCGCTTGACTTCACCTCGGCCCAAAGCCTATAGACGGGCTCCCTCGACATATCTGTCGCACAGGCGCTCTTGCGCGCCCTCGGGGACGGTTAGCTCAGTTGGTAGAGCACTGTGTTCACATCGCAGGGGTCACTGGTTCGAGTCCAGTACCGTCCACCATTCTTCCCTCGTCGCAGCCGGGAGAAACGCCGTTCAGCCGGCGGCGTCCGCCTGTCCGAAATGCTGCGGCAGCAGCCGCGAAAGCGCCGCTGGAAACGCGTCGAAATGATCGATCACGGCATCCGCGCCGAGGTCCGCAACCGGGACGCGCGTATAGCCGAAGCTGACGCAGATCGACGGCAGCCCCGCATTCTTCGCCGCGTCGATATCCGTCTCGCTGTCGCCCACCATCACGGCATGGTCGCGCTCGCCGCCGAGCAGGCGGATCGCTTCGAACAAATGCTCGGGGTTGGGTTTCTTCACAGGCAGCGTGTCGCCCCCGATGACCACGGGAAAGTAATGCTCGATGCCGAGCATCCCGAGCAGCTTCCGCGACAGGCCCTCCACCTTGTTCGTGCAGACCGCCATCAGCGCGCCGCGTTCCGCCAGCATGTCGAGCTGGTCGCGAACGCCCGGCCAGAGCTTCGTGTGGTCGGCAATGTGCCGTCCGTAATAATCGATGAATTCCTCGAAGCTGAGGTCGAGCATTTCCTCGCTCGCCGGCTCGCCCGTCTCGCTGTAGCCCCGCTCCAGCAGCAGGCGCGCGCCGCCGCCGACGAGATGACGCACGCGCTCGTTGGGCACGCGCCTGCGCCCATGCATCTCGAGGATCACGTTCAGCGTCTCGCAAAGGTCCGCCGCCGTATCGGCCAGCGTGCCGTCGAGATCGAAGAGAAGGACAGGGCGGGGCATGGGAGACCGGAGGAGTTGGAACCCCGTCTCTCTCGCATGGCCGCTTTAACCTGGCAAGACCCGCGCGTCGCTCTCGCTGCCGATCGTCGCAGGAATCCCGGAACGGCTATTTTCCGCTTCGAAGGAGGGCCGCTTTTCGTTCATAATTTCGGCATGAAGCTGCTCACGCGCTACCAGACGCGGATGGCCATGCCCGGCAGGGACGAGGAAACGCTCGCCCGCCTCAAGGTCGTTTGCTGGCGCGAAGCCTATCCCGGCCTCCTGCCGCAGCCTCTGCTCGACAGGCTGGATGCGAAGCGCGAAGAGGCCGGCTGGCGCGATGCGCTCGGCCGCGGCATCGCCTGGATCGCGGAACAGTCGGGCGCACCGGTCGGCTTCGGCCACATGGAGGGCGCGGAAGTCACCACGCTCTATGTCCGCCAGCAGGATCACGGGCGCGGCGTCGGCGCGGCGCTGCTATCGCATCTCTTCGACGAGATCGCCTGCCTCGGCCGCCGTGAGGCGTTCCTCTGGGTGCTTGAAAAGAACCTGAAGGCGCGCGGTTTCTACGAGCGCATGGGCGGCCGCCTCGTCGCGCGCCGTCCCGTCGGCTTCCCGCGCTATCCGCACATCACGGAAGTCCGCTACGACTTCGTGCTCGACTGATTACGCCATTGACGTATATACGCCAATGGCGTATTTTGTCCCGCAAATGGAAAACCTGCAGACCGTCGTCGAAACGCCTGCCTACCTTGCCGATGCCAAAAACGCTGGATTGGATGATCGGGAACGGACGGCAATCGTGGACTTTCTTGCAAGGAATCCACTAGCCGGTGACCCCATTATCGGCACGGGCGGAGCACGGAAAATCCGTTTCGCCGGACGAGGAAAGGGCAAGAGCGGCGGTTACCGGGTCATCGCATTTTATTCCGGAGACGACGTGCCGCTTTTTCTGCTCAACCTGCTTTCGAAAGGCGAGCGTGCGGATCTGTCGCAAAGTGAACGCAATGAGCTTCGGTCGGTTCTCTCTGCGCTGGCGGATGTTTACAGACAAGGAAGACGAAAATGAGCAAAACCGGAAAGAGAGTGCTGAAAAGTGCGAAGGAAGCCTTGGCCTATGCGCGCGGCGAAGCGGATGCCGGTTTTGTGGTTCATGTCCCCGGCGGCATCGATGTGAAAGCGGTGCGCGAGCGGACGGGTCTTTCGCAGCCGAAATTTGCCGAGCGCATCGGCGTCCCTGTCGGCACCTTGAGAAACTGGGAGCAGAAGCGGCGTGAACCGGAAGGGCCTGCCCGCGTGTTGCTGGCGTTGCTCGACAAACGTCCGAACATCGTGGAGGAATTGCTCTCGGATGCTGCCTAGAGCGTTTTCAGGCCAGCTGAAGGCCGCTCAATCCGCCGCCTTCAGCCCGCCCTCGCGCGCCCACTCGCCAAGCCCGGCCAGCGTTCGTTCGTAGCAGGCAAGCGCGTTCGCGATCACATTCTCCTGCCAGGAGTGCCGCCGCGGCGCATAATCCTCGCGTATTTCTTCGAAATAGCCCACCGCCTCCGGCGCATCGAAGCCGCCGATGAAGCGCAGCCACCGCTCCAGCATCGGCACGCGCATCGCCTTCGCCGCATTGTTCTTCGCCTTCGCCGAGCGGAACTCGACCGCCGCGCCGCCGAACTCCGCATGCGGCGCCAGCATGTCTTCGATGCCCCAGAACATCGTCCCGCGCCGGGTCGGCCGCTTCGAGCCCCACATCGCATCGACCGTCTTCGGGTCGAGCGCGCTCCGGCCCCACCACCGCGCGGCGCGCTCGAAGCCCGCGCTGCCGGGCTCCGAATAGCACAGATAGATAAGTTCGCCGTCGCCCGTCGGTCCCGAATGCCAGTCGATGAAGCCGACCTTGTGTGCATGGGCCAGCTCGCGGCCGACGATTTCCCGCATGGTCAGGTTCGACCATTCGGGCGCCGTGCCGCCGAAATGATAACCGTCGGGATGCGTATATTGCCCACGGCTGATCGCGTCCTCGAGCGCCCATTGCCCGTGCCGTTCGACAAACCGCGCGCCCGCCGCCAGCATCCGCTGCACCGCTTCCTCGGCCAGTGAGTTGGGGCACAATATGTCGTGCAACTCCTCATAGAGCGGGTTCTCGGGATGCGGCTTCGCGTGGTCGAGGAAATTGCGGTTGAGGTCGACATTGTTTTCCGTGCCCCTCAGCCCCCAGGCAAAGCCGTAAGGGTTCACCGCATGGACCATCAGCAGCGCGACGCCCGGCGGCAGCGTCGCGGGGCCGCGCTCGCATATCCACGCCGTCATCGCGGCCGAGCCGCCATAACCTTCCGCGCCATGCGTCCCGCAGGTATTGAGCAACACAGTCCCCGCATCCGCCGGGCCGAACCATGCCGTATCGGTGAAAAGCCTTGCGTTCCCCGGTCCCGTCGCATGGCCGTTCTCATAGGTCGCAATTCGCGCGCCCGCCGCCACCGCCGCCTCAAGGAACCGCCGTCTCGCTTCCGTATAGGTCTCTGAGAAATAACCGCTGGCTGTCATGCGTTTCCGTATTGTTTCGGGCTCTTTCCGCCCCTGCCGACGAATGCTAACAAGGGGTGCTGACAGGGATATGGTCGCCTCCGCCCGGACTTCTATATGACGTGTGCGAGAGGGGATAAGCAAGGAACCCTGGCATGTACCTGATTTTCAAGGAAATTTCATGACCCTCTCGACCCGCCTCAAGGATAGCACGCTGCTCAGAACCCATTGTTTCGTGGATGGGAAATGGGTGGGAGCGGACGCGCCGCAGATCGATGTTATGGACCCGGCCTCGGGCGAGACGATCGCCACCGTTCCCTCGCTGGGCGCTGCCGAAACGAGACAGGCGATCGAGGCTGCCGCGCGGGCGCAAAAGGGGTGGGTCGCGCGCCCCGCGAAGGAGCGCTCCGCCATCCTGCGCCACTGGTTCGACCTGATGATGGAGAACCAGGACGATCTGGGCGCGATCCTCACGGCGGAGCAGGGCAAGCCGCTGGCGGAAGCGAAGGGTGAAATCGCCTATGCCGCCGCCTTCATCGAATTCTACGCGGAAGAAGCGAAGCGCGTTTACGGCAGCATCGTTCCCGCCCCGACGAACGACCGCCGCATCGTCGTGCTGAAGCAGCCCATCGGCGTCTGCGCTGCCATCACGCCGTGGAACTTCCCGGCCGCCATGATCACGCGCAAGGCCGCGCCCGCGCTCGCGGCGGGCTGCACGATGGTCGTCAAGCCCGCCACCATGACGCCGCTCTCCGCCTTCGCGCTGGCGGAGCTTGCCCGCCGTGCCGGCGTTCCCGATGGCGTCCTCAGCGTCGTCACCGGCAAGGCGGGTGCCATCGGCGGCGAAATGACGTCGAACCCGCTCGTGCGGAAAGTCACCTTCACCGGCTCCACCGAAATCGGCAAGGAACTGATGCAGCAGTCCGCTTCGACGGTGAAGAAGATTTCGCTGGAACTAGGCGGCAACGCGCCCTTCATCGTCTTCGACGACGCCGATATCGACGCGGCGGTCGAAGGTGCCGTCGCCTCCAAATATCGCAACACCGGCCAGACCTGCATCTGCACCAATCGCTTTCTCGTGCAGTCCGCCGTTCACGACGAATTCGCGGAAAAGCTCGCCAGGAAGGTCGCGCAGCTCAAAGTCGGTTCCGGCTTCGAGGAGGGCGTCGCGCAGGGTCCGCTCATCGAAATGGCCGCGGTCGAAAAGGTCGAGGAGCATGTCGCCGACGCCGTCGCGGGCGGCGCGAAAATCCTCACCGGCGGCAAGCGCCATGCGAAGGGCGGCACCTTCTTCGAGCCCACGGTCATCGTCGGCATGACGCAGGACATGAAGGCCGCGCGCGAGGAAACCTTCGGACCGCTTGCGCCCGTCTTCCGCTTCGAAACGGAAGAGGAAGCGGTTGCGCTCGCAAACGACACGCCCTTCGGCCTTGCCTCCTATTTCTACAGCCGCGACATCGGTCGCGTCTGGCGTATGGCG
>Ga0180009_10001342_pt1 | contig 30509 bp, 22 predicted proteins | sample OS_PC_MetaG_FD_123537 | JGI IMG/M metagenome (GOLD analysis project Ga0180009, IMG submission 123537) | Groundwater microbial communities from the Aspo Hard Rock Laboratory (HRL) deep subsurface site, Sweden - OS_PC_MetaG | ecosystem: Environmental > Aquatic > Deep subsurface > Groundwater...
ACCGCGACCGAGCTGCGCCGGGGCGCGGCGCGCACCACCGGCCCCTCCCTGCTGGCGCCCTGGACCGTGCAGTGGGCCGCGCGCACCGCCACGGGCTTGCGCGTGGCCATCCGGGACGAGCAGCACCGACGCTACGTGCTGAGCTTCGACGCCCCGGGCTACCCGCGCCTGGCCACCACCGCCGAGCTGGTCTCGACCCTGCTGCTCCACGCGCTGGGCTACCACGTGCCCGAACGCCACCTGGTCCTCGTGGAGCGCCAGCAGCTGCGGGTCTCGACGGACTCGCGCCTCCGCCAGGCGGACGCCCGGGAGCGCGAAGGCGACCGCCCCCTGCGCCAGCCGGGGCTCCGGCACCTCCTGAGACGACTGCCCCGCTTGACCGACGGCAGCCTGCGGACCGTGGCGACCCGGAACGACGGCAGCCAGGACCTGGGCCCCTTCCGATTCAGCGGACGCCGCGCGGACGACCCGAACGACTACGTGGACCACGACGCACGACGGGAGCTGCGCGGGCTGCGGGTCATCGCCGCCTGGCTCAACCTCACAGCCATCTCCCGGGGTGTGGGCCGGGATCACTTCCGGGCCACGCGCCCCCGCTACGTGGAGCACCGCCTCGTGCGGCTCCGCGCGGCCCTGGGCAGCACCGCGGCCGGGACCCCCAAACCCCTGGCGGATGGGTTCCGGGCCACCCCCTCCCTGGGAAGCGTGCTGCGCAAGCTGCTCACCTTTGGCGTCCTGACCCCGCGCTGGCGTGGGCTGCGCCACCGTCGACAGCAGCAGCTCAAGCGCTGGCCCGGAATCGGCTGGCTCCCCGGCAAAGTGTTTCGGGCTCGCGGCTTCCACTCTCACCTGGGCAACGCGGCCTTCGCGCGCGCAGACGACGGGGATCGATTCTGGGCCGCCCGCCTGGTGGCCTCCCTCACCGAGGCCCAGCTCCGCACGGTGGTGGCCGAGGCCATGCTCCCCCAGGCCGAGGCCGGTCAGCTTCTGAAAGTCCTGAAGCTCCGACGCCGGGCTGTGCTGCGTCACGCCCTCGCGGCCCGGGCTCCCCTGGACGGATACCGTCCCCTGGACGCCGGGCGACGCCTCTGTTTCACCGATCTGTGGCGCAGGGAGGGCTTCGACAGCGACCGCCTGGTGACCTACGAGCTGCGGCTTCGCACTGACCGGGGCCTCGTCAGCGGCACCGCCCGGCGCCACGAGGCCCGCCTCTCCCTGGTGTGTGTGCCCCTTCCCCGGCCCGACCCCGACCCCCACGCCCACGCCCGCGCCCACGACGCTGGCTATCTGGTGCTGGAGCTGCGCCGACCCGACCTCAGCCCCGCCTGGGCGCGCATCCATCTTCGCCCCGGACCCAAAGGTCCCCGGATCGCAGGCATCGAACGCTGATCATGAATTTGCCCGACCCCGCCGCGTATGCTTTGCTGATCTGACCATGCGAAGCCGCGTTTGCTGTTCGATCCCGGCGCTGCTCCTGGCGCTGCTCCTGGGGGCCTGCCAGCCTCACACTGGAACCCAGCCTCCCAACGGCCGGGGCGCCACGCCCCCCGTGCCCCGGGTGCGGGTGGGCAAGGTGCTGCGCCTGAACCGGGCCGGCTTGCTCAAGCTCGTCCGACAGGGAAACAAATCCGGCCTCGCCGCCCTCGTCCCCGTGGCCAACCGCTCCGGGGGCTGGCAGCACGCCATCGACTCCCAGGGCAACCAGTTCCGCGTCTCTCCCGGGGGAATGATCGTGGCCGACGGGACCCCCCGACCGGGTCGCCAGCCCGCCTCGGTGGCCAACGTGGCCTACTACTTCGCCCAGGCCTACGCGCTCATGGCCGCAAAATTTCGTCGCCAGGGTCTGAAGATCGCGGTGGAGATCCTGGACCTGCCCCCGGGGGACCCCCACGTCAAACGCGCCCAGGGGGCCCTCTGTAAGCTCTTTGCACGTCTGGGAATTCGCGGCGTCGTGCGCAAAAAGCTCTACCGCAACCTGGTGGGCGTGGCCCACCGCGTGCACGCAGGCGCCCGGCTCACCAACTATGTGCACGGCTTCGCCATCACCGCGCCGCTGTCCTGGCAGGTCATGGCCGCCACCGGCGGCCAGCTCAGCCCCGACGAAACCATCATGGCCTTCTCCCTGCCCCGGGGCTCCGAAAAGAAGATCCAGGCGAACCTGCTGTGGACCACCCGCACCTGGTCCAAAACCTCCCGCACCGCAAGCCTCGCCCTCTACGCCCGCACGCGCCTGCTCACCACCGCCGGCTCCCGCATCAAATCCCAAAAGCTCGCCACCCCCGCCCGCCTCGGCGCCACCCTGGCCTACACGGTGGAGCCCGTAAAGGTCCGCGGCAAACGTCTCCGCTCACTCCAACTCTTTTTCGCGCACCAGGCCCGCGTCCATCACCTCAACCTGCTGCTCGGCCCCGACACCCCCCCTGCCCCGCCGCGCGCCGCGCTGCTCCGATTGCTCACGACCTTTCAAACCGTCACCCCGCCCAACCCCTGCCGCTAACCTTGCGTCCGCTACGCTCGCGCCACTATGCCCGTGTCGCCACGTCGCCACGTCGACAGTCACCGGGGGGCTGTGTCATAGTGCGGGCATGATGCGTATCCGGACTTTTCGCCGCGCGGTGGGCGCCCTGGTATCGTGCGTATTGCTCGGGGGGCTGGGCCTCGCCTGTGGAAGCAAACCCAAGCCCGCGCGGCGCGGTCAACCCGATGCCGCCGTCGTGAAAAAAAATCCCGATGCCGGGCCACGGCCGACACCTCCACAGCGCCGAATCGCGCTGGGGGCCGGGTGCTCGTGTGTGGTGCGCGCGGGGGGCGACCTGTCCGTCGAGGCGACGCGCAAAGCGCTGGTGGCGCGAATGGATCGACTCAACGATGGGTTGCGATCGCTCATGAAAACGATCGACGGGGCCGTGCCGGACGAGAAGAAGGACCGGATCAGCAACCCCGCGCCGCTACACACGGCGTTGGGAGGGCTGACGTGTCGTCTGGATTGTTTTCTGCACCAGTTCCGGGGGGCCACACCGGCGCTGTGGACGTATCTCGCGGTGGCGGCGCGCTTTCTGGACGAGGCGCAACACGCCGTGGGGAGGCTGACCGTGCTACCCGCGGGTCGCCCGGCGGGGCCGTCCATCGCCGAGCTGACAAAGCTGTTCAACCTCGCGGCGCGAACCTCTAACGAGTCCATCGGCCTGGCGCTCTCGGGCCGCAGGGTGCCCACGGCGCAGGTGGGCGTGGACGCCTTGAGCTTCCGGAACAAGGTTCGTCGTTGGCGGGAGAAGCTGCGCCCAGTTACGTCCGCCTTCGAACGGCGCTGGCTGCCGTTGATCCAGCACGCCAAACCCGAGGGGCCGGCCCTAAGCCAACCCCGGAGTTTGCGGGTGGCCCTGGCCCGGCTGCAACAGGAGCTTCGCAGTCTGGCCGACGGGGTCGCGGCCCTCGCGTGCCGGCGGGGCAAGGGCTGTGCGAAACCGCAAGCGGCGTGGGTGACCATGGGGAGTCGTCTCAAGGAGCTGCGGGCGCACTGCGAGCGGCTCGCGCGGGAGCTTCGAGCCGCCGGGCCGATCCTCTCGCTGGCCGTGGGACGCCGGCTGAGCAAGTCTACCACGGAGGCCTTTGCCGCCACGGAAAAGGCCGCGCTCAACCTGTAGCGGTCACCTCGGAGGGAGGCGGTGGAACCCGCGTGGCGTGGTCAAGCGCATGCAGCGCCAGACCGAGCACCCGGGACAGGATGGAGAAGAGCTCCACGGCCTGATCTGAAAAGCCGACCAGATCCCGCGAGGCCACCAGGACCAGCCCGTAGAAGTGGTCGCGGTGGCCGATGGGCAGCGAAGCCCAGGTGGGCATGCCCACCAGACGCGCGTGCTGCTCCAGCGGCGACGGCTCGGCGGCTCCGGCGGGGTGTCTGACGATCAAGGCTCCGGACCAGGCGGCGGTCTCCAGGAGCGGGGGCTTGCGCAGAAACTTCGGCGGCAGGCCGTGACCAAAGGACAGTCGCAGGGACGTGCCCGCAGGCTCGAACACTGCGCCCATATCCGCGCCCGAGGCCTCGATGAGGAACGTGAGCGCCGTGGTCAGGGCCGTCTTGGGATCGAGGGCTCCCGCCACGCTCACCACCGCGCGCTCCAGAGAAGCCATGAGCTCTGGGTTGGACACGACGTCATGGTATCAGAGATTGACTGCGGGCAGCTACCCGCGGGGATCGAAATCGGCGTGAATCAATCGGTGGCGTCGGCCACGGGGGCCACGTGCTTGCGGCGCACAGGCGCACGGCGGCGGACCTTGCGACTCGTGCGGAGCTTGCGGCGGGTGCGGATCTTGGTGCGCCCGACCAGGCGCCGGGCAGGTACGCCCTTGCGCAGTCCGCGACGCGTGATCTTGCGCATTCCCTTGCGGCGCTGCGGTGTGCGCTTGGCGACGGCAGGACGGGATCCGCGCACGCCCCGCATGACAAAGCTCACTCCGGACGGGGCCGCGACAATGCTGATCTGCGGCTTCTTCACCCGCTTGCCGTAATAAACGATGAACCGGGCGCCTTTGCCCCGGTGCAGCACCTTGACCATGCGTACCCGGCTGTCGGCGACCTTGTAACGTCCCGGCTTGAGGGTGGGCGTGGCCCCGGTGATGTCGATGACCGCACCGCCGGGGTTGGCCAACAGGTAGTGTTTGATCCGCCCGGGCTTGGAATTCAGGGAGAGCTTCACCACGAGCTTGCCGCCGAGGGTGAAGCTGTGCACGGTAGCGGGACGTGGATGCGCCGCCTTGCCCGGGTCGTCCAGCAGGTCGTTACCACCCTCCGCGCCCTTGCCCAGTACCTTGTCCGGGTCCGCGTTCGCCCCGGGACCGGCGGTGAGCACGGCCTTGCCGCCAGGCCCCGAGGCCGGCAGGGGCGGGGCACCGGCCCCCGCCGCGGCGGGCATCGGCGTGGGCGCCGCCACCACAGGCGGCGAAGTGTCCTGCGTCCTGGGGGTCGGTGTTACGGTCAACTTTGCCGTGGCAGAGGCCTTGGACGATTTGGATTTTTTCTTGGAGGATGACCCGCCGAATGCGAAGGCCATGCCCACGGTGAGCAACAACACCAGGGCTCCGGCTCCTACACCGAGCGCCGCCTTGGGGTTCTGCGCCGCTCTCTCACGCACCGAAGACCAGGCCTGGCTCACGTTGACCCCGCCAGCTCCGTGGCGGCTGCGCACCCGCCGACGTCGACTGGTGCCCGCCACACTCGGCCGGGCCGCAATGTCAGCCTGCCAGGGCGTCTGGAAGGACGTGTCCACGGCGGCAAGCTCCGCGCGAGTGGGCTCGGCCATCATCTTCAGGGTTGCGTTCGCCGCCGCGCTCTTGCGCGCCGTCAGGGGCACGGGCTTGGACAAAGCCCGGCTCGCGTCCGCGGCCTGCGTCGCTTCGGATGCGTCGTCAAAATGGATACCCAACCGGATTCTAGGCACCTCATTCTCGTCCGCATCGTCGTCCCGCTCCAGGGCCAGCCAGGCGATGCGACCCGACAGGGGGCCCTCGCGACCGGGCTCATCGATGTTCACCTGCACGGTGGAGCCAATCCGCAGAAACGGCAGCTCCGCCACCGCGGCGATGCCGTTTTCGGACATGGCCCGGAACTCGCCGGGCAGCGGCGCACCCAGACCATGGAGCTGGAAAGACACCCGGGGCAGCTCGCCATCCACGGCGTCCGGCTCGGCTTCGATGCCCAGCACGAACTGGCGCAGCCGCTCGGAGTCCACCGGGTTCACCGCCACAAAGCGAACACCCATTCCAGGCGGGGGATCGTTCTCCGGGGGCCCGTTGCGAACCCACGCCACCTCACCCTCGGCCAGCAAGGGCTCGGTGCCAATGTGAAACCGGCAGCCGAAGCGGGTTCCCGGATCCAGCGGAAACTCCGTCCTGAGGAAGATCCCGCCCTCGCCGACATCCTGGGTCGTCAGGGTCACCGGCTCAGCCATCTGCTCCGTGGCACAATCCACCTCCAGCTCCACTGGCAGTCGGGGAGTCGCGTCTGATCTCTGGGAACCCTCCATGATGTACCTCCGGAGCTGAAAATTGCTCCTATGATCTGTGGTATCACGGGCCCCAGAGGCAGTCAAAAAACACTCTTTGTCCTAAAATAACGAGAGCTTAACCAACAAAACCTCAATCAATGGTTCAATTGGACCCGACCGGATTGTCAAATCCGATTACCCCTGCGTGCTCAACAATCGTGATGTGGAACAGACGGAGACCCGCTGGGGATCAGTTGAATTCGACCACCCGCCAGGCGCCGTTCTCCTTGACGAGCATAATCCAGAAACGAGGGTCGTACTGCAGGCGGGCGCGGTCGCCCGTAACTTCGAAGTCCCGATCCAGGTTGGCCTTGAGCTTCTCGAGCCTCAGGGTCATTTCCCGCACAAACCGCTTCCGCCGGTCGGTGCTGAGCAGCTTGATAAAGGCCGAGAGGTTCTTGGACTCCATTGCCTTGACCAGTGCGCGGACGGCTTCCCGAGGCGTTGGGGCGTCCACGCCGCCGCCCACTCCGGTGACGATGCGCCAGGATTTGTCTTCGTGGGAGAACGCGATGCTGCGGCGCGGCCCGAGACTCATGCGCGCGTGCACCTCGTACTGCTTGTGCCGGCCGAGCTGCTTCTGAATGTCAGCGGCCTGAATCTGCAGCTCGGCGTAGTTCTTCTTCCACTTGCGCGCGAAGACCTCATAACTGAGCCCCCGGCGGACCTTTGTGGAAAGCATGCCATAGGCGGCCTTGGAGTCATTGGCCCGGATGTGTCGCACGTACTGGGCCAACGCCGTCTTGGGGTGGTAGGGATCTGCCGCCGGACGACAGCCGCCCACGGCCACGAGCAGAAACAGAATGGAGCCGGCGATCATTGCAGGGCGCATGAAACCTCCCAAATGCGGAGCCCAGGATAGCAGAACATCGTCGAATTGTGCGCGGAGATGGTGGGGAAGGCAAGCGCGGGAACCCGCAGGTCCTTTTGCGCTAATCGTCTTTTTTGACGGTGTCGGGCTTTTTGGTCTTGGCAGGCTTGTCCGCCGCCGGGGCGGAGCTGCCTTTTTTGGCATAATCGGTCACGTACCAACCCGAACCCTTGAGCTGGAAGGACGTGTTGGAGATGAGCCGCTCGAGCTTCCGCGCGTGGCACTTCGGGCACACCTTCTTGGGTTTTTCCGAGATTTTTTGCCAGGCCTCAAGCGCGTGACCGCAGGCCGAACAGCCGTACTCGTAGATGGGCATCGCTAACTCCTCTCAACTCACATTCAACTCTAAGGTACGGGGTTAAACTAGTCAGTTCCCGGGGATTGTCAAGGGCAAGAGGCGGGCTGACCAAGGGCGCCGGTGACGCCATCGGCAAGCTTCTCGGCGGTTTGCGGCACCACTCCCAGCAGGGCCAGCTGCCGTCCGCCGAGGGTTCGCAGGACCAACCCATGGCGCAGGGGATCGGGCAGGATGCGCGCCACCCACAAGATGGCCAGGTCCACACCGACGCCTCCCCCGATGGCAGCCAGACCCAAGGCCACCAGACCGAATGAGCGGCCGTAGATCCCGTCCGCGATCTGTATCAGGCCCCAGACCAGCGACACCGTCACGGCCAGGGCCCCGAGGATCACGGGCTCCACCGCCCGGGCGGTGATCGTGGCTGCGGATTGGATGCGCGTGGTGGGGAGCGTCTCGCTCTCGGTGCGGATCAGCTGTCCCAGGAGGAACACCTGACTGACCAGCTTCACCTCGCCCCCCGACCACGTGAGGCACCCTTCCCGCCGCCAGCCCATGAGCCGCTGCAGCAGCACCCACAGGGGACGCAGCAAAAACAACCCGGTGCCATACAGGAGCCCCCGGGCCAATCGACCGAGGGGCGGCGGCCGAAGGCGGCCTCGCAGGGTAATGGTTGTGGGGGCCTGTGCCTGGCTCATCAAAGCTCCACTTTGTGGTGATCTCGGGGACAGCTCGGGATGACCTCGGGGTGCATTGTCGCCCTTTTTACCCCATTTTACCGGGGTAGGCTTCCCAAAAACATGAAATGACGTCGTCCGCCTCCGCGAGCAGCCGGCACCTGGCCACCCGCGAGTGGGTTATGAAGCGAGCGTACGCGCCAGCGCATGCACCCGCCCCATGGTGAGCACCAGCGAACGTAGCCCCTGGGGCCAGGTCTGTCGCAGATCCCGGAGACCGGCGTTGAGACACAGGGCGCCCAGCTCCGAGGCGTCCGAAACCAGCGGACGTCCCAGGAGTCGGCTCGCCAGCCGACCGAACCACTGCCCGCCCCGCCCCCACGCCGCCTGCTCCACCAGGACCACCAGGGCCCCCGGTCGCGCGGCCCGCACCAGGCGTGTGAGATCACCGAGGGGGTCGGATCGTCGCCCCAGCCCCCGCACCAGCACCAGCGCATCGTAGCGCTCGAGTCCCGGCGGTGTCTCGTCGAAAAGCGATGTGCCCGCGGTGACGTCCCCGGTGGGGTCGCCCTCCCCGTGCGCTGGCGAGGCCGCTATTTCGGCGTCCGGGCGCGACGTCACCCGGTGGCCCCCCTTGGCCAGGGCGGCCGCAAGACGGGCTGAGCCCACCACCAACACGTGCAGGGAATCGTCCCCGAGGGCGGAACGGATCGCCTTGTTGAGCGGCTTGTCTAGAACCAGCGGGGGCGCGTGCATAACTCGACCTCTGCGCCCAGGTATGATACCTCAATGCAACCGACGCTCAAGCCAGAACCGGTGGACCACAGCGCCTATACCCGCTCGGCACCATTCCGGATATAATAGCGCGATGCCTCGTGTCCAGAGCGGATACTCGGTTCCCACGGAGGCGGGAGGGAGCCGGCCCGAACCTTTCCGTGGTGTGAGCCCTTTCACCAGCGACGATGCCGAGGTATTCGCCGGACGGAGGCCCGAGACCACAGCGCTGGTGGAGCTCGTGGGACGCGCGGATTTCCGGGCGGGCGTGCTCGTGGGTGCGGCCGGCGTGGGGAAGACCTCGCTGCTCCGCGCCGGTCTGATCCCACGGCTCGAGCGCATGGGAACCATGCCGGTCTATGTGGACAGCAACGGGGACGTGCGGAACACCCTCAGGAAGGCCCTGTTTGAGGCCAGCTCCAACCCGCCCCGGGCCGACGAGGAGACGGTGGCCTATGCCATGCGCCTCGCGAACAAATGGCCCGACGGTGTGCTGCTCCTGTTTGACGACGTGGACGAGCAGCTCGAAGGGGACCTCGCGGACGAGTTCGCCGCCACCCTGAAGGTGTTGCTGCGAGCGGGTGACGGAAAGCTCAAGGTGCTGTTCTGCGTGGACAGCGCCGCCTTTTATCGCCTCTCCGAGCTGGAGCAGCGCGTGGAGGCGGCCATCCCGCCCGGCTGCCGGTTGCACCTGGACCCCATGGACACGACGCGCGCCACCGAGGCCATCGAGGAGAGCGTGCTCGCGTCGGGCGTGTACTTCGAAGCGGGCATGTCGCACAGCATCGCCCTGGACCTGACCCGGGACGGCCCCGTCCGCCCCCTCGACCTGCAGCTGGCCATGACCGCCGCCATCGAGCGACGCGTGCTGTCGTCCCGCCGCTACGCCCGCTCCGGCGGCGCCGTGGTGCTCGGCGCGCATTGGCTGCGCAGCCGGATCCGAGAGGCGGGACAGTCCGTGGCGCTGCTCGCTCTGTCCGAGCTGGCCGACCGGCGACAAGCCGGCGCCGGCTGGTGTTCTCTGTCCGACCTGGCGACGGCCAGCGGGCTGGACGTGGGCAAGCTCAAGCCGGCCTTGGAGGTTCTCACCCAGGAGCGCATCCTCGGCGAGCGCCGCGAGCCTGCCGGCTACAGACTGACCCAGCAAGCGCTGGTGCCCTTGATCCGGGCCCTGGACGGCACCCTCCGCGCGCGACGGCTGCGCGCGCGCCTGACCCTGCAACACCGCCTGCACGCCGGAGGGCTGCTGCGCCCCCTGGAGCTGCTCTCGGCCCGCCACGCCCTGGGCGCAACCTCACAGGAACGGAACCTGTTGCGACTCAGCCGCTGGGTGAGCGTGTGCTCGGCGGTGCTGCTGTTCGGGCTGATTGTGGGCATCGGCGTCTGGGTGTATCTGCGGGCGGGGAGCGGCTATCACCTGGGCCTGGGCGGTATCGCCGGGGCGCCGGATCGCACCCTCGTGGTCAAGCGCGGCCTGCCCCGCTACGCACGGTGGACACCCTTGCCCCATCGCCCCAAAGTGGGCGCAGTGCTCGTGGACACCGGGCTCCCGGCCGCGGCTCTGAAGCCCCGGGAGACCGGGAGCCTCACGTCGCTTACCGGCGAGCTGACCGCCAACCAGGGTCGCTGGCCGCGTTGGTTCGGGCAGTTGCTCAGCCTGCTCCGGCCTACAGAGCGGGGACAGCTGCTGCTGCTGCTCGGGCGACCCAAGGCGGCTTGGAAGCTGCTTTCCAAAACCGCCACCACCCCCGCGGCACTCCGCCGGATCCTGGGGGTCATCGGCATCGTGGGTCACGGAAAGGGAGAAGAACGCGGCCTCATGGCCCGGGCCGCGGCGTCCCGGGACGGGGCCCTGCGGCGCCTGACCACCCGCTCCGCCCTCGCGGTGGCCGGACGCAAGAAGGGCGCCTATCCGGCGCTGCTGAGCACGCTGGCGCAGGACGCCGATCCCGCGGTCCAGCAGACCCTGCTGCAGAACCTCCGGCCCCTGGGGGCCAAGCGTGCCCTGCAGCTCGCTCGCCAGGCCCTCGGACGTCCCAATCCGACCCTGCGCCGCCTGGCGCTCTCCCTGGCGGTGTGGGGCGCCAACCGGGCGCCCCGGGAAGCGGCCATCCTGCTGGCGAGCAGCGCCCTGGACCTGGCCGGCCGCCCGGCCGCGCAACCGCGCCGAACCCTGGAGCGACTGCTGCAGACGCACCCCGGGCCCGCGGCCCAGGGAGTGACCCTCGTATTGATCTCCGCGAAGCGCGCCGCGGCCCAGACGCAGCTGCTGGCCTGGCTGGCCACGGTGGAAAGCAAACACCTTCCCCGAAAAACGTTGGTACCCCGGCTGATCCAGCTCGCCAGTGGCACCGATCCCAAACGCCTGGTGGTGGCCCGGGCGGCCCTGCCACTGGCCGTGCGCTGCGCGCCTGTTGAGCAGGCGCTGACGTTGCTGTACAAGCTCGCCGCAACGCCCCAGCCCGCCGGTGCGGCCCTCCGCGTGCTGGCCGCGCGCGGCTTGGGCGAGCTCCTGCAGCGCGGCGCCAAGGTCGATCTCAATCGACTCAAGAATTTGACGCGGGATCCATCAGAGGACGTCCGGGTGGCCGCCACCCGCGCCTACGGCGCGGCGCCCGCCAGCGAGCTCTTCGTGCTCATGCAGCTGGGCGGCGATCGCTCCAGGCGGATCCGGGCCGCCGCGGTGGAGGCCATGGCCACCCTGGGCAACCCGCACCCCTACCGCATTCTGAAGTCCCTGGAGTCCATGAGCCAGGGCGGTGGACCGCTGCTGCGCGCGGCCCTGGTCACGGCCGCGGGCCGCCTCGTGCGGTCCGAACGCTACTGGTCCATTGCCAAAAACTACGTGGTGACGGCGACGCGCTCGGGAAATCCCGACGTGCGCCGCGCCGCGGTGACCGGGTTGGCACGCCTCGCGGGCGTGCGCAAAAACGAGGTCACAGAGACGCTGGGCAAGTTGCTCGGTGATCCGGATCAGACGGTGCGCCTGGCCCTGGTGAAGGGACTGGTTCTGGTGGCCCGGGTTGCGCCTCTGAAGGCGGGCCTGCTGCTGGTCAAGCTCGTGCGTGATCGGAACCCGGCCGTGGTGCTCGCCGCCATCCGGGCGCTGACCCGTCTGGCCACCAACCCGCTGTTACACCGCCCCGCTGGCCTGGCCCTGCCCGTGGCCCTCAAGGGCGGTGACACCGTGTGTCTGGCAGCGTTGGATCTGCTGGTTCGCCTCCCCACCCGGGTGCTGCCCAAGCAGCTCGACGGGGCCTCGGCCGAGGCCTACCGGAACGCTCGATCCGAGGACCTGCGACGGGCCCTGCTGGCAGAGGCCGGACGCGTGGCCGCCGCCGAGACCATCCGGCTGGCCAGCGGGTCCTCCGAGCCGACCTTGCGCGCCGAGGCCCTGCGCATGGCGGCCCGCACGGGCGGCGCCAAAGCCACCCAGGTGGTGCTCACGGCGCTCAAGGATGCCGATCCCGCCGTGCGGCGCACAGCCCTGGACGCGGCCGCGCGGCTCCTCGAAAAACAGTCCGTGGTTCTGGTGCCCGTATTGCTGGACGTCGCCGGGGACCCCCACGACGGGTTGCGCCTCGAGGCCCTGGCGGCCCTGGGCGCCGCTCGGAGCTCGTTAAAACGGGTACAGGCAGTGCTCACCGCCGCGGCCCGGAACCCCCGTGTCGCCGTGCGCCAGACCGCGGCCCGGGCCCTGTCGCGCTCGGCCCGGGGCGGAGACCTGCTGGGACGACTGCTGAGGGACCCGGCCCTGGAGGTCAGGCGCGCCGCCGTCCTCGCCCAGGCTGCCCGGTGGTCCCGCACACAAACGGCCCGGGCCCTCCTGGGCGTGCTGCAAGACAGCCCCCGCAACCGCCAGCGACGCCTGGCGGCCGCCCTGGCGCTGCACCTCCTGCGGCGCACCGACAATGCCCACGCCAAAGCCGCAGACGACGCCCTGGCCCGCGCGGCAAAATCCAATCGCCCCCTGGCCGCGCTCCTCGCTGGCGCGGTCCTGCTCGTACCGCCCACCGCCGCGGGGCACTTGCGCCTCGCCCAGCTCCTGGACCACATCTTCTTATTCTAATTCTTGTTTTGTTGGCGCGTGATCAGGGGTTGGAGCGTGTCGAGAAAAATCTTGCTGCTGACCGGCATTTTGAAGTCGGCAACGAGCCGGCCCCTGGCATCGAGAATGAGGGTGCGCGGCACCCCGCGGATGGCTCCAAAGGGGCTCTTGCGCACCATGCTCGTGCGGCCATAGGCGACCGGAAAGTTGAACCCCGCCGCCCTGACAAAATGCGGCACCAGCCGCCGCTGCATGTCGAGGCTCACACCCAGCACCGCCACGCGATCGTTGCCCAACGCCGCGCGCACAGGCTGAAGCCGCGCCACCTGCACCTGACAGACAACACACCAGGTGGTAAAAAATATCACCACCAGCGGCTTGCCCCGAAACTCAGAAAGCCGCACCTGCCCCCCTCCCACCGCCTCAAAAACCATGTCCACAGACGCGGAACGGCTCACCCGGCCACCGCCCCCCTTGACCGTCCCGGAAGGACGCGCCGGACAGGCCACGACCGTCGCGACCACAAGCCAAAGCGCAGTTGTCATCAGCACGCGATACATATGAAAGATTCTATCATGATGAACCCGTTCAAAATCGAACGTTGCATCGTAGACGCATGAGACCAGCAACGGATTCCCCAAAATGCCCCGGCACCGAAGCGGAGGCGCGGCGCTCCGCGAGGGGATCGGCGAGCACAGTTGACTACGCCGCTACGCGGCTCCGTCTCCCCGGCTGTATGATGCCGCTTCGCGGAATCCTACAGCAACGGGGTCGACAGCATGCTTCGCCCTCGAATGGCTGTTAGAGCACGACGACCCCTCGGGAAGCGCCGTGCCGGAGCGCCCAGAAAGGACGCCACAAAAAGGGCGCCACAAAAAGGGCGCCCCATAAAAGGTTACTTGCCGGTCTCTTCCAGGGAGAGGCGGTCGGTGCGAATGGCGCAGAGCTTGCCGCACATGGTGCACACGTCTTCGCCGGCGGCCTCGGACCCCTCCTTGAGGCGCCGGGCCTTCCAGGGATCCATGGCCAAGGCGTACATGGCCTCCCAGTCCAGGTTGCGCCGGGCCCGACTCATGGAGTCGTCCCACTCGCGCGCACCCGGCACCTTTTTGACCAGATCCCCGGCATGGGCGGCCAACCGCGTGGCGACCACCCCCTCCACCACGTCGTCCACCGTGGGCAGCCGCAGGTGCTCCGCGGGAGTGACGTAGCACAGAAAGTCCGCCCCGGCGGCCGCGGCCACGGCCCCGCCAATGGCCGCGGAGATGTGGTCGTAGCCCGGCGTGACGTCGGTGACGATGGGACCCAACACATAAAAAGGCGCGCCCCCGCACAGCCGCTTCTGCAGCATCACGTTGGCCTCGACCTGGTCCAACGGCACGTGCCCCGGCCCCTCGATCATCACCTGGCAACCCCGTTGACGGGCCCGCTCGGCCAGCTCCCCCAGCACCAACAGCTCGGTGAGCTGCGCCGCGTCCGTGGCGTCCGCCGTGGCCCCCGGCCGCAGCCCATCGCCCAGTGAAAAAGTCACGTCGTGCTCGACAAAGATGTCGCAAAGCCGGTCGAACTGCTCGTACAGCGGGTTCTCGTTGTCCGTGCGCCGGATGTAGCTGGCCAGCAGAGATCCGCCCCGACTCACGATGCCCGCCAGCCGCGGCTGGCCCGCCAGCGCCCGCACCGTGCGCCGGGTCACCCCACAGTGCACCGTCATGAAGTCCATGCCCTGCTCGGCCTGGCGCTCGATGCACGCAAAGAGCTTCTCGGCGTCCACCACCCCCTCGGCCGCCTCGGAGGCCACCTGGTAAATGGGCACCGTGCCCAGCATCACCGGCGAGCGACTGATCAGCTCCGCCCGGATGGCGTCCAGGTCGTCGCCCGTGGACAGGTCCATCACCGAGTCCGCGCCGTACTGCACGGACATCTCCAGCTTGGTGATCTCCTCCTCCACCAGGTTCCGCAGCCCTGAAGCCCCGATGTTGGCGTTGACCTTGGTGCGCAAACCCGCGCCAATGCCCACCGCCCGGAAGGTGCGATGAACGTTGTACGGAATGACCACGTGGCCGGCGGCCACGCCCCGGCAGATCTCCTCCGGGGTGCGGCCCTCGTCGGCGGCCACCTGTTCCATCTGCGGGGTGATAACGCCCTTTAGGGCCTGTTGTAGCTGGGTTGCCATCTGCGGCTCCTGGGGTAAGACCGTGCAGCATAGCCCCCGGATCCAAGAGCGTCAATCGCCTCGAACAGGCGGGCTAAACATGGTCGCATGGGCCGCGCATCGCCCGCGTGGCAAGGCGCGAGCGAGGAGCGCGCGGAGCGTACTTGGGTACGCGAGCACGCACCACAGCGAGCAACGCAGCTAGGCGGGATGATGCGTGGTCCAGGCGACCATGTTTAACGGTAGGTCTTCTGAACGGGCTGGTCGCCGCCCATCTTCTTGATCATCGAGCGGAGCTCGTCGGGCTCAGAGGACCGGCCCATGGTCTCTTCCAGGGAGATCTGGCCGTTGTAATACAGGGCAGAGAGGGACTGGTTCAGCGTCATCATGCCGTGCTGGGACTGGCCAATCTGCATCTGGGAGTAGATCTGATGCACCTTGTCCTCGCGGATGAGATTCCGGATGGCGGCGTTGGGCACCATGATCTCCATGGCCATGGCCCGGCCGGGACCCGCAGCCTTGGGGATGAGCTGCTGGCAGATCACGCCTTCGAGCACAAAAGAGAGCTGGGCCCGCACCTGACTCTGCTGGTGGGGCGGGAACACGTCGATGATCCGGTTGATGGTCTGGGCCGCGCTGTTGGTGTGCAGGGTGGCAAAGGCCAGGTGGCCCGTCTCAGCGGTGGTCAGCGCCGCCTCGATGGTCTCCAGGTCACGCATCTCACCGATGAGCACCACGTCCGGATCCTGGCGCAGGATGTACTTGAGCGCGCGCTTGAAGGACTTGGTGTCGGCCCCCACCTCCCGCTGATTCACCACGCACCCCTTGTGCGGATGCAGGTACTCGATGGGATCCTCGATGGTCATGATGTGACCCCGCGTCTCGGTGTTCACCAGGTCCAGCATGGCCGCCAGGGTGGTGGACTTGCCCGACCCCGTGGGCCCCGTGACCAGCACCAGGCCCCGCGGCCGGCGGCACAGCTCCGCCACCACCGCGGGCAGCCCCAGCTCCTGGAAGCTACGGATGCGGAACGGGATCTGTCGAATGGCACAGGCCACCGCGCCCCGCTGCTGGAACACATTGGCTCGAAACCGCGCCAGGTTCTTGACGCCGAATGAGAAGTCCAGCTCCTGCTCCTCCTCGAACCGCACTTTCTGGGCGTCGTTGAGCACGCTGAAGATCTGCTGCTTGGTGTCGGTGGGCGTAAGCGGCGGCAGCTTGAGCGGAATGAGCTCACCGTCGATTCGCAGCTGTGGTGGGCTCCCGGCCGTAATGTGCAGGTCCGAGGCCTCCTTGTCGATCATCGCTTTTAGAAGCTGATGCAGATTTGCCATGTTCTACAACCCTCTTGGGCCACCGCCGCCGGTCGCCGCAATCTCCCCGGGTGCTACAGGTTCCACCGGTCGAGCTAATCCGACACCGTGACCCGCAACACCTCTTCCATGGTGGTGACCCCTTCAACCAGCTTGTTGATGCCGGACATGCGCAGGGTTCTCATCTTCAGCCGGATGGCCTCGGCCTTGAGCTCGGCGGCCGACGCCCCCTGGAGCACCAGGTCCTTGAGCACGTCGCCCATCACCATCACCTCGTACAGGGCGATGCGGCCCTTGTACCCGGTGTTGTTACAGGTGCGACAGCCCACGCCCTTGTACAGGCGCATGGACTTGGCGTCCTCGGGGGACACGCCCAGATCGATGAGCCCCTGGGGGTTGCCGTCCACCTGGGTGCGGCAATCCGTGCAGATTTTGCGCGCGAGGCGCTGGGCCAGGATCAGGTTCACCGAGGAGGTGACCAGGAAGGGCTCCACGCCCATGTTCAAAAGTCGGTTGATGGTCGAGGGCGCGTCGTTGGTGTGCAGGGTTGACAGCACCATATGGCCCGTGAGCGCGGCCTTGACGGCGATCTCCGCGGTCTCATAGTCGCGGATCTCGCCGACCATGATGATGTCCGGATCCTGCCGCAGAAAGGAGCGCAGGGAGGCCGCGAAGTTGAGGCCGATCTCCTCGTGCATCTGCACCTGGTTGATGCCCGGCAGGTTGAACTCCACCGGGTCCTCGGCCGTGGAGATGTTGTCCTGGATCTTGTTCAGCTCCGACAGGGCCGAGTACAGGGTGGTGGTCTTGCCCGACCCCGTGGGTCCGGTGACCAGCACCATGCCGTAGGGCTGGTGGATGGCGTGCTGGAAGTCCGCCAGGGGCTCGGGCTCAAAGCCGAGCTTGGTCATGTCGAGCTGCAGGTTCGACTTGTCCAACAGCCGCAGGACCACCTTCTCGCCGTAGAGGGTCGGCAGCACCGACACGCGGAAGTCCATCTCCTTGCCCTTGCCGAGCTTGAGCTTGATGCGGCCGTCCTGGGGCAGCCGCCGCTCGGCGATGTCGAGGTTGGACATGATCTTCAGGCGCGAGACGATGGCGTTTTTGAGCTTGAGGGGCGGCGCGTGCTCTTCGTACAGCACCCCGTCAATGCGGAACCGCACGCGGAACATCTTCTCGTAGGGCTCCACGTGGATGTCCGACGCGCCCTTTTTGATGGCGGCCAGCAGGATGTAGTTCACCAGCCGGACCACCGGCGCCTCCCCGGACTCCTTCTCCAGGTCGACGATGTTGACGTCATCATCGTCGTCGCCGAAGGCAATCTCCGACTCATCGAAGTCGTCCAGGACCTCTTCGTAGCTGACCTTGGACGAGTAGTGGTTCTCGAGGGCCTCCTCGATGGCCACTTCCGACGCCACGACGATCTCGATGTTGTAGCCCGTGAGGAACTTCAGGTCATCGATGGCGAGGATGTTGGACGGGTCGCTCATGGCCACGATGAGCGCGGCCCCGGCGCGGTTGACCGGAATCACCGTATGCTTGCGCGCCACTTCCTCGGGCACCAGCTTGATGACGTCCGGGTCGATCTCGAAGTCCTGCAGATTGATGGGGGGCACCCCGTACTGCTTGGACAGAAACTGGGTGAGATCGCTCTCCTTGATGTACCCGAGCTTGGTGAGGCTGTAGCCCAACCGGTGCCCGCTCTTGCGCTGCTCGTCCTGCGCCTGGCGGAGCTGGTTGACACTGATCATGCTCTCCCGCACGAGCAACTCGCCGAGACGGGAGGAGCCTTTGTTTCCTGTTGCCATCTAAGCTCTGCTACCGAAGCGCTAGATCTGCGAGGCGTTGAGGGTGAAGCTCACCGTGTAGTAGTTCAGATCCTGGTACGTCTTGCCGTACACCTGAAGGTAGTACCAGCCCTGGGGATTGTTACTGCCGGTGGCGGTGCTCACGGTCATCCCGGGACCTTCCTCGTTGTCATTGGTCGAGAGGCCCACGGCCACGTCGTCGCGCCAGTTGTTCGTGGCAAAGTCCCAGCGCCACACCCGGGCATCGATGTCCCGCGGGAGCGCCGAGCTGTACTGGTACAGGACCCGGAAGGCGACCGTCTCTTCGGGAAGCAGGTAGATCGCGTAGAAGTCCTGATCGCCGTTGGGACACGTGAGCAGGTTCATGAACCCGTTGGTGTAATTGGACCGGGTGGGGCAGCGCGCCAGGTAGTCCATGGGGTTGGTGAACACCGCGTCATCACCGCAGGGCAGCACCACCGCCAGGTCCGGGTGGTCGTTGGGCTCGAGATCCGAGTCGTCGGGCCAGCCGATGAACTCCGGATGATTCGGGCTCATGCAGGCGGGCACCGCATCGAGGCACGTACCGCCGTAACACGTGTAGCCGTCGGGGCAGGCACCACCGGCCCCACACAGGAACGGATCAGGGGGCAGGGCGGGGTTATAGGCGCAGGTGATCAAGTTGAGCATGACCATCGCAACAAACGGAATGTATTTGGCGTTTTTCATCGATTGATCTCCCGTGGCCAGGTGCGGCGTCGGAGCCCTAGAACCGGAATCCGCCCGTCACACCCACGGAGCCCGGCCCGAAGGTGGGGGTGATGCGAATGGTGTCGGTGACCTTGGTCGGCTTGGCCGACTCCTTGGAGCGCCCCTTGATGAACAGGTCGTAGGCCAGATAGCCCGTGCCGGCGGCGGCCAGCCCGGCGATGACGTAACAGACGATGGCGCCCGTATCGAGGGCCTTGCCCTGCTTCTCGATCTTCGCGATGTCGCCGTCGAAGAAGCGCAGCACCTGCCCCGGGGGATGCGAGCCGGCGTTGGCCATCTCCTGGGCCTTGGACCGCGCCGAGGACGACAGCACCGCGCCCACGACGACCCCGGCCACCGTGGCCGCTGCCGCGGCGATGAAACCATAGAGCTTGAGGCGGCGATTACCGGTGCCCGGATCGGTGGGACCCGTGGGACCCGTGGGGCCCGTGGGGCCGGTGCCCGGATCGGTGGGACCCGTGGGGCCCGTGGGGCCCGTCACGCCCGGTCCCGTGGGTGACTCGTCCGGGCAACCCCGAAGACGACCGCCGGGCTGGAGGGGGTTCGACGCCGAGAGCCCGATGATGTTCGGGCTCGCGCTGCTGCCCGAGCCGGCCTTGCGCTTGCCGGTGCGGCCCACGGCCTCGATGTAGTACTGGATGGAGTTGCCCATCATGTGCCGCCGGGGAATGCAGCCGTGATAGATGGAGCGGCGGTCACCCTTCATCATCTTTTTGAAGTACTTCTCGCTGCCCTTGGGGCGATAGTACAGATACAGTCGCGCCCAGTCGCCGAAGTCTTCGGGCAACTCCACCTCCAAGGTGAGGGGTTTGCCCGGGCGGGCGTCCTCCACCGGCTCGTGGATGATCTCGCCGGGCTTCACCGAGGGGCGACGTCGCTTCACCACGACCTCCGGCCGCCGGGGATCAACCCGGCTTGGACCCACCGGTTCGGTGATGCCGCCTCCCTGGGCCGTGCACGTCTTCTGCATGGCCGTCAGAGCCGCCGAAGCCTCTTTCCGCTTCGGGTTGTTCAAAGTGGACTCGTCCAGGAACTTGCACAGGGCACGGGTCGCCTCATCGTGCAGCCCCGACGACTGGAAGGTCTTGCCGATGTAGAACAGCACCACCGGCACGGGTCGGATCTTGTAGGCGATGCGGAGCTCCCGCACAGCCTTCAAAAACTCGCCGTTCTGGTAGTAGGCAAAGCCCTTGGCAAAATGCTTTCGCGCCCGATCCTTGGCGCTGCCCTGAGCGAGGGCCGGCGTCGAGGCGCCCGCCATCAGCATCATCACTGAAAGTGCTACTCCGAGCTTGCTCATGATTCCTCTCGCAATCCTTTCGGTGCGTTGAAATCTCAGGTGCCGTCCGGGGGGCGCGACGCCCGATGCGCGATTCCACGGGCAACTAGCCGAAGGGGCTGTCCCTGTTCCGCCGCTTTGCCGCGTTCCGCTGATCTTTTCGTTTTTTGTCCACAGAGCCAAAGGGGTTTGTCCACATGCCTTTACGCTGCATGCCGGGTCGCCGACGGCGCCGCATGGCGGGCACGGTTCGTCGTCGCATGCCCGGACGCCCTGGCGTCACCCGCCTGGGGGTCACGCGCATGGGCGCCATTCCCGCCGGCATGGCAGGTTGCGCCATGGCCGACCCCATGTTCGCCGGCTCGGTCATGGCCGGCTCGGTCATGGCCGGCTCGGTCATGGTCGGCTCGGTCATGGCCGGCTCGGTCATGGCCGGCTCGACCACGGCGGCATCCGTCGAGGCAGGCACGGTCATGGCCGGCTCCGTCATGACAGGCACGGTCATCACCGGCTCAGTCATCACCGGGGAGGTCATCACCGGCTCGACCCTGCCGCCCCCATCGTGCTGCGGTACCGCGCCGGGGTTGCTCGCCGCCGTGGACCGGTTGCCCGCATTGTTTTTATTAAACTGCATGGCCACAAACACCAACGCTCCCGCGATGGCCAGGCCGCCGATGAGAAAATACAAGCCGTTGTTGTTCCGGGGCGCGGGCGCCGCTGCCACCACGGCGACGGGAGTGCTCGTGGCCGCTGCAACGGGGGCTGCCGCCGCCTTTTTGGAGGACTTCTTGCTCTTGGCGGCCAACGTCGCAGCCGCGGCCGCGGCCTCGGCCTTCTCGCGGCTCGCACGCTCTATTGCGAGCTTTTCTTCGTGCTCCTTTTCGACCTTGGCCCGCGCTTCCTTCTCCAGCTTGGCCTTGAGCGCCGCTTCGGCCTGTGCCTGGGCCTCGTCCGCCTCCTTCTCCCTGTCGAGCTTCTGCGCGAGGACCTCCTCCTCGAACCACGAGTGGGCGTCCTTGACGAACCCCTCGAGGGCCTCCTCCCCGTCCTCCTCAGCCACAGCCTCGGCGTTCTCGGGCGCTTTGGTGACCAACGGCGGCGGACCGTTTGCTTTCTTTTCCTTCGATGCCTCAGGCACTTCGTACCTCCACAGGGTCACAGGGTAACCGTGCAATATTCAGGACAGAGCCTTACTTATGGGGTGCCCTGATACCAAGCGGTTCCCAAGTGACGCCGTTTATACCTCAGCTTCCATCCGATCCATATGAAAAATATACCCTATTATCCGCCGCGGACCACTACTTCCGCAAAGCCGTTGAACCGGGTGAACGCCCGGCCCTTTTAGCATGAAGGGTGTGGACATTTCGAGCAAAATCTAAAAAACAAGTAGACATCAGCGCTTGCGCCGCACATGGTGACTCCGCTTCGACCTGGCTACGGGTTGGCCTTGGGCCGACCCCTGGGAGGAGATCTCGGATCTCAGGCCCCAGGAAGAAGGGATCGGGACCTCCCGGTCGTTATTGGAGCGAGCGCTCAGACGGGAGTCTTAGATGAGCCCCAGGAAACCGAAACCACCGAAGCGGCAGCCACAACCCCAGCCAGAGCGGCGACGCGGGCAGCTGCGGATCCGGCCCGAGGCGGCCAATCGGCTGCGCTCCGGTCATCCCTGGGTGTTCCGGGACGCCCTGGGCCGCCGGTCAGACGCCACCGAAGAGGCCGGACAGATCGTCTCGCTGTCCGACCCGGAGGGGCGCTTCGTCGGCGCCGGATACTTCGAGCCCGACGGCGCCGTGGCCGTCAAGATGCTCACCCTGGATCCGGAGTGCAAGCCCGGGCCGGCGCTCTATGCCCAACGTGCCACCGAAGCGGTGGCCTTGCGACGCCGGATCCTGGGCGACAACACAACGGCCTACCGGGTCATCAACGGCGAGGGGGACGGGCTGCCGGGGCTCACCGTGGACCGGTACGGTGACTACCTGGTGGCTCAGCTCTTCTCCCTGGCGGCGACGTTCATGGCCGAGTCCGTCTATCCCGTTCTGCGGGAGCTGCTCGGTAGCCGCGGGGTGTATGAGCAACAACGACTGCGTCCCACGGCGGGCGAGAAACGCGCCGGGGCCGAGCTCATGCTCGGCAAGGCCGCACCCGTGGAGGTGGAGGTCACTGAGCACGAGCGCCGGTTCTGGGTGGATCCCTCCGCACCCCTGGGGGTGGGTCTTTTTCCGGATCTCCGGGAAGCCCGACACTGGCTCGGCCAGCGCTGCTCCGGGCTGCGGGTGCTCAACGCCTTCTCTTACACCGGCGCCTTCTCGGTGCACGCCGCCTGTGGCGGGGCCGAGGTCACCGCGGTGGATCGCTCCGCCAAGGCCCACGCCTGGTCCCGCAAAAACCTCAAGCTCAACGGTTTGGATCCCGAAACAAGCTGCCGGCATATGACCGCCGACGCCACGGTGGCCCTGTCCAAGCTGGCCGTGGAGGGCGCGCGCTTCGACGTGGCCATCCTGGATCCACCCAGCTTCTCCCACGGCAGCAAAGGCAGCTTCTCCTCGGCCCGGGACTACACCGAGCTGTTGCACCAGACCCTGCCCCTGGTGGTGAAAGGCGGCCTGGTGTTGGCGGTGAGCAATACGGCCCGGCTGTCGGACGAAGAGTTCGCGCGCGCCCTGGGCAAGGGCGGCGGCTGGGCGGGGCGCGAGCTACGCACCATTCGGAAATTCTGTCTGCCCCCGGACTTCCCGGTGCCCCCCGCCTTTGCCGAAGGAAACTACCTCAAGGCCTACCTGCTGGCGGTGTAGATCCGCGAATCAGCGGATCAGCGTACGGGGGGCTCACGACCCAGGGCGCGCTGGGCGAGGAGCGCGTCGGCCAGACAAAAGGTCACCATGGCCTCGGCCACGGGCACGATTCGCGGGCAGAGGCAGGGATCGTGCCGCCCCTCGACCTCGAGGATGCGCTCGGATCCCTGCGCGTCCACGGTCTGTTGGGGCCGGCCGATGGACGCCGTTGGCTTGACTGACAGCGCCACCTCCAGGGGGTCGCCGTTGGAAATGCCCCCGAGCACCCCTCCGGCGTGGTTGGACAGGTAGCCCGTGCGGTCCCGTTGATCGTTGTTGTCCGAGCCCCGCCGTCCGACCACGGCGCAGCCGGCGCCGATCTCCACGGCCTTGACGCCACCGATGGACATCAACGCCCCCGCCAGCACGGCGTCGAGCTTGGCAAAGACCGGATCCCCCAGGCCAATGGGCATGTGCTCAGCGCGCACGCGGATCCGTCCCCCCACCGAGTCTCCGGCCTCCTTGGCGGCCTCGATGCACGCCACCATGGCCTCGGCGGCGGCGGGGTCGGGACAGCGCACCGGGTTGGTGTCGATGACCGCCGGGTCGAAGACCTCGGCCACCACGTCCCCCACCTGGGCCACCCAACCCCGCACGTGAATCTGCCAGGGCGCCAGGATCTGACTGGCCACGGCGCCGGCCGCGACCCGGGCCACGGTCTCCCGCCCGGAGCTGCGGCCCCCGCCACGGGGATCCCGGAAGCCGTATTTCTGGTGGTAAGTAAAGTCAGCGTGCCCCGGACGATACACGTCCTGCAGCGCCAGGTACTTCGCGCTGTCCACATCCTCGTTTCGAAACAACATCGCCAGGGGCGCGCCCGTGGTGGTGGACTCGTAGAGCCCCGACAGCACCTCCACCCGATCGGCCTCGCTGCGGGGCGAGGTCACCGACGAGGTGCCGGGACGCCGACGGTCCAGGGCCTCCTGCACCCGGTCCACGTCCAGCACCAGCCCCGGCGGCACGCCATCGAGCACCACGCCCAGCGCCGGCCCGTGGGACTCGCCAAAGGTCGTCATGGTCAAAAACCGCCCGAAGCTGTTCGCGCTCACAGGGACACCTCCGACCGACACAATAACATGTCTACGCTACGCCCCGCGGAGCGTCTGGGCCACGCGGAGCACGTCGGCCAGCACGCCCGCGGCGGTGACGGCGCCTCCCGCGCCGGGGCCCTGCACGATGAGCGGGTATTCATGGTACCGACGGGTGGTGAAGGCCACGAAGGCCTCGGCACCGCGCAGGCGGGTGGCCGGATGCTCGGCCGGGATCCCCACGGGACCCACCTGCAGGACCGGGCCCCTCTCGGCCCGCGGATCCACCCGGGCCAGGTAGCGCAGGGTCTTGCCCTCTGCGCGCAGCCCGGCGATGTGTGCGGCCGCCGTGGCGTCGTGCGCCTCCAAGGCCGCGAAAAAATCTTCGAGCGGCATGTCGGCCAGCAAAGCCTCGGGCACCAGGGGTTCCACCTGCACGTCAGCCATTTCGAAAGAGAGCCCGAGCTCCCGGGCGAGGATGAGCACCTTGCGCGCCACGTCCAGCCCTGACAGGTCGTCCTGGGGTCGCGGCTCGGTGTAGCCAAGATCCCGGGCCGTGCGTACCACCCGGGACAGGGGCACGCCCGCCATGAGCTCGCCCGTGATGTAGCCCAGGGTGCCCGAGAAAGAGCCCTCGATGAGCAGCACCTCGTCGCCCGTGCGCACGATGTTCTGCAGGGTCTCGATGATCGGGAGGCTCGCCCCCACGGTGGTCTCGTAGTGGTACGCCCGGTGGGCCATGCGCGCCGACCGTTTGAGGGCGTGATAGACCTCCCCCGACTGGGTCAGGGGCTTTTTGTTCGCGGCCACCACATGCACGCCCCGGCAGAAGGCCTCCTGGTACACGTCCTCCATGCCGTCCGCGGCGCTGCAGTCCACCAGCACCGGCACCGGCAACCGGCGCAGCTGCTCGAGCAGCGCGGGCAGGTCCGGTGTGTCGCCGGAGGTCACCTCGGTGAGCTGGCGCAAAGCCTTGGCCGTGTCGAGCCCGTTCGGCGCGAAGATCGCCCCCCGGGAGTCGGCCACGCCGGCCACCCGGATCCGCATGTCGTGTTGCTCCTCGAGCGCCTGACGCTGATCGTGGATCTGCGCGATGAGCCGGCTGCCCACCACACCCTTGCCGAGCACCAGCAGGTTCACCTCTTCGTGGGCAAAGTTAAACGCCGCGTGTACGGCCCGCACCGACGCCGCCGTGTCCGCCGCGTCCACCACGCAGGAGATGGAGCGCTCGCTGGCGCCCTGGCCGATGGCGCGGATGTTCACGCCGATGGCGCCCAGGGCGTGAAAGAACCGCCCGGCGATGTTGGGCAGCCGCCCCATGGCCTCGGCCACCAGGGTCAGCAGGGTCACCGGACGCCGCCGCCCCACGGGCTGCACCTCATGCCGCACCAGCTCCTGGGCCAGCTCGGCGTTGATGGCGGCCTCGGCCAGTTCCCGCTGGATCTCGGGCACCACCACCGCGACGGCCTGGCCGTGGGCCGCCTGGGTGGCCATCCACACCGTGACCCCCGCCCCGTCGAGCACCCGCAGCACGCGCTCGCCCACCCGCGCCGAGTGGGCGAGGCGGCTGAACTGGATGTCCAACAGGGCCTGGTTCTCCAGGGAGGTGACGCTGGTGGGATGGTTCAGCTCCAAGGCGCCTTCGGCGTCGATGACCGTGCCGGGCTCCTGGGGGGACAGGGTGTTCTGAATGCGCATGGGGATCCCCGACTCGATGAGGGGGATCATGGTGCGCGGGTGGAACATGCGCGCGCCGAAATTGGCCAGCTCCAGGGCCTCCATGTAGCTCATGCGCGCGAGGGGATAGGCGTCGTTGACCAGACCCGGATCGGCGGTCATGACCCCGGACACGTCGGTCCAGATCACCACCTCCGCCGCGTCGAGGCCCCGCGCCAGGAGCGTGGCGGTGTAGTCAGAGCCGTTGCGCCCCAGCGTGGTAGTACGTCCGTCCGGGGTCATGCCGAGGAACCCGGTGTTCACCGGCACCGAGCCCTCCCAGGAGGGCTTCAGGGCGGCGATTTTCGCCCGCGAGAGCTCCCAGTCCACCAGGGCGTCGCCAAAACCGTCGTTGGTGACGTTCCAGTCCCGGGCATCCACAAAGAGGCCGCCCGCGCCCCGGGCCGTGAGCAGCTCGGCCAGCACCCTGGCGCTGAGTCGCTCGCCGAAGGACATCACGAGATCCGACGTCTGCGCCGTGCACTCCCGGAGCAGCGCCACGCCGTGCAACACCTGGCGCAGGGGGGCCAGGAGCTCCCGCACCAGGGGGGTGATCTGGGGCGAGGCGGCGAGCTCCGCGTCCCGGGTGCCGAGCTCGCGCAGCACCAGGAGGCCATTGGTTGTCGCCAGGTCAGCCACCTGATCCACGATCCGCTCCGCCGACCTGGCATCCCCCGCGGCCGCGATCTGCACCGCATCGATGAGCCAGTCTGTGGTGTCGCCCATGGCCGAGACCACCACGGCCACGGGGCCCCCGTGGGCACCCTCGGCGATGATGTCGATCACCCGCAGCAGCCGATCCGGAGCCCCCACGGAGCTGCCTCCGAACTTCATGACGCGGTACGCGGCGGGGTCGCCCATCACTGTTCTCCTTAGAAGGACCAGGCCCGATACAGGGCCGCGGCCACCTGGTCCCATTCGATCAAAAAGGCGTCGTGCCCGTGGGCGCTGTGCAGCTGCACCGCCTCGGCGGGCCGCCCCAGCGCACGCAGCCGCTCGCACAGGGCCAACATGTGCGCCGGGAAAAAGAGTTGGTCGCTGTCGATGGACAAGGCCACCACCCGCGCCCGGATCCGCCGCAAGCCCCAGGAGTCCGCCGGGTCAGCGGGACGCACCGCGAGGTCGGCGGCGGTCACCGGACCCACCGCTGCCGGCCGTTGGCTTTCGGTCAGAGACCAGCTCTCGGCGGGCTCCGGCGGCGGAGGCCTCCGCGCCAGGTCGTGGTGATCCATGGCATCCATCTGCGCCAGGTAGGCCCGCCCGTCAAAGCGGGTGAGCAACTTTTGGCCATGGTGCTCGAGGTAGGTCTGGACGCGGTAAGGCGCGCGCGAGGACCAACCCTCAGGGGCCTGGTTCCGTCCCTGACGCAGCGCGAGCCCCGCCTCGGCCCGGTAGGTGAGGTGTGCGATCTGCCGCGCCAGCTGCAAACCCCGCTGCACGTCGTCGGGGAAGCCCGGGTCCAGCAGAATCGCCTGCCGACCCACGTGGCTCCAGCCGATCACCCAGGGCGACGCAGCCTCGGCCCCGGCGATGGGCACGACCCGTTCGAAGCGGTTCGGGTCCAGGGCGGCGAGGCAGAGCACGATCATGGCGCCGATGGACCCACCCGTGAGCAGCTGCACCCGGCCGATGCCCAGGGCGTCCAGGGCGAGCAGCAGGCTGCGGGCCTGATCCCAGGTGGTGAGGGTCGCGGGTAACAGGGTCTCGTCGAGACGGAATGCGCCTTTGCCGGTCACCGGCCAGGGTGCGTGGCGCACGTCCTGGTTCCGGCAAGGGAAGTCCGCGTCCGCCGGGCCCGTGGTGCCGTAACAGGAGCCGAGGTTGTTAAAGCACAGGATGCGGTGCCGCGTGGGATCGAGCGCCCGGCCCGGGCCCACCAGGGGCGCCCACCAGCCCCCGGGCCCACCGGCGCGCATGTCTCCCGTGAGGGCGTGCACCACCACCACCGTGTCCCCCTCGGGGGGGTCCACCGGCTCGGAACCCGGCGGCGGCGCCAGGTGGTCCATCCCCCGCCGGATCACCTGGCCCAACTCCGCCTCCCGGTCAGACGGCAGCACCCGCGCGCGCGCCGCCAACCAGGCCGTGTCCCGCTCGGGCCCCCACCACCAGCCGCGCATTTCGTGGCGGGGCAGCGTGGCCCCGGCCTCCAGGGTCATGGCAGGCAGGGTCAGGTCAAAAATACGGGGGGCAGTCTCCATCCCCCAAGCGCCTACAACGAATCGAGGGCGCGATCAAGATCGGCGACGATATCGTCGAGGTGCTCCAGGCCCACCGACAGACGCACCATGTCATCGGTGACGCCAGAGGCCGCGCGCTCCTCGGCCGACAGCTGCTGGTGTGTAGTGGAGGCCGGGTGGATGATCAGCGACCGCGTATCCCCGATGTTCGCCAGCAGCGACCACAGCTTCACGTTGTCGATGAGCTTGCGTCCGGCCTCCATGCCCCCCTGGACACCAAAAGCCACCAGCGCCCCGAAGCCTCCCTTCAAATACCGCTTCGCCAACGCATAGGCCGGATCGTCCTCCAACCCGGGGTAGCGGACCCAGGTCACCTTGGGATGGTCGGACAGGTGCTTGGCCATGGCCAGCGCGTTGGAGGAGTGCTTGGGCATGCGCAACCGCAGGGTCTCGAGCCCCGTGATGAAGCTCGCGGCGTTGTGGGGAGACAGGGCCGGACCCAGGTCCCGCAGCAGCTCCACCCGGGCCTTGAGGATGAAGGAGAGGTTGCCGAAGGTCTCCCAGAACTTCATGCCGTGATAGCCCGGGCTGGGCTCGGTGAACTCGGGGAATTTTCCGTTGTCCCAGGGGAAAGTGCCGCCGTCCACGATGACGCCGCCGATGGCCTGGCCGTGGCCCCCGATGAACTTGGTGGCGCTGTGAAGCACGATGTCGGCGCCATAAGCGAGGGGGTTACACAGGGCCGGGGTGGCGGCGGTATTGTCCACGATGAGCGGCACCCCCGCCTCCTTGGCCACCGCGGCGATGGCCTCGAGGTCGGGCACGTTCAACCGCGGGTTGCCCACGGTCTCGAGATAGATGGCGCGGCACTTGTCCGAGAGGGCGGCGCGGATGGCCTCGGGATCATCGTTCTCCACGAAGTGGGCGTGGATGCCCATGCGCGGCAGGGTGACCTTGAACAGATTGTAGGTACCGCCATAGAGGCGCGACGTGGACACAAACTCATCGCCGGATTTCAGGAGCGTCAGCAGCGCGACGGTCTCGGCCGCCTGCCCGGAAGCCACCGCCAGGGCCGCGACACCCCCTTCGAGGGCGGCCATGCGCTTCTCGAAGACGTCGGTGGTGGGGTTCATGATGCGCGTATAGATATTGCCGAACTCCTGGAGCGCAAAAAGCCGCGACGCGTGATCGGCGTTCTGGAAACGATAGCTCGTCGTGTAGTAGATCGGCACGGCGCGGCTCCCCGTGGTGGGATCCGGGTCATAGCCCGCGTGCAGGGCCAGGGTGTCGGGGTGGTACTTGGGCTCTTCGCTCATGTCGATCTCCTCGGGGAAAGGGGGGCACCGGTTCCGGGTGGGCCGGTGAACCCGCAAAGCATGCGAATCCCTACCGCGTTGGTCAAGAATAATTGTGATAAACATCCTTGACGGCGTGTACCGTGTACTATATAGTACACACATGCACAAGACGTTCGGCACTTACGTTCGACAGCGCCGGGAAAAGCTGAGCCGGGACAGCCGGGAATTCTCCGTACGGAGGGTGGCCGCCCGGGTGGGCTTTCAACCCTCGTACCTCAGCAAGGTGGAGCGCGGCGAGGTGGCGCCCCCGTCCGAAGAGCGCATCGTGGCCCTGGCCGCGGAGCTCGGCGAGGACGCGGACGTGCTTCTGGCTCTGGCGGGTAAGGTCTCGGGTGATCTCCAGCAGGTCATCCGAAAAAGACCCCAGCTCTTCGCGACGCTGATCCGGGAGCTCAAGGACCTGCCCGACGGTGCGGTGCTCCGGCTCGTGCGCGAGGTGAGAGATGGCAACTGGTAAAGGAGAAGGACGATGATCGAGCTACGAGATGACAACCTGGTGTTCACCTTTCCCGAGGTGCATCCCGAGGCACGCCTCACCGTGGGGTTCCAACGCACCCTGCGCATCCCCGATGACGAGAATGCCTATCCCCTGCCTCCGGGACTCGGGGAGTTTCCCCTGCGCCACGTGGATGACTGCGCCGACCGGGTGCCCAAGCGCTGGCTCGACCACGGCGGCGTGATACTGCCCATGTACCAGTCCGAGGCCCTGTGGCTGAGCTTCAACGCCGGCTACGTGGAAGACCGCGGCGTGGAGTACCCCTTTGCCATCAAAGTGGCCACGGGCAAGATCAACGCCGTCACCGGCAAGACCTGGCAGGACCGGCTCCACAAGCGCCCCGCGCAGGATTACCTGGTGTCCCCCGAGCAGCCCTGGCTGGACGGCTACTGCGTGGAGAAAGGCTTGATCCGCCAGTTCGTGGCCATGCCCCTGGGCAGTGGCTACTCCGCCGAGGAGCAGCTCACCGGTGAGGCCGAGCACGGCGGCCTGCAGCTCATCGTCTACCCCATGCGCCGCGACGAGTTCAACCGCCGCTTCCCCAAGCCGGATCCGCGAGACGCCGGACGCATGTTCTCCCTGGCGTGCCCCCCCCCACCGGCCTGCGACAGCGCCGAGTGCTGCTCATCGGAAATGGGCCTCGCCCCGGGCGGCCGCATGCACCAGGAGATCTACGACGACCCCTACCGCATCAAGGACTGGGACAAGTCCCACAGCCGCTGTTTCGTGCACATCTCCAACTCCCTGGTCTGGCGCGCCGCCACCGGCGAAGACCCGCCCACCGTGCCGCCCACCGCCCACGAGTACAGCCACGCCGGGCTCCCCTGGTTCGACTACTATAGCGACACCCCGGCCCTGGACGGCGCCGCCGCCCTCGCCGGCCTCGACAGCG